>TARA_R110002167_G_scaffold284737_2_pt1 | contig 33866 bp, 77 predicted proteins | sample TARA_R110002167 | Tara Oceans TARA_R110002167 (sample SAMEA4398238) | marine metagenome | biome: Polar Biome; feature: [MES] marine water layer (ENVO:01000295) within the mesopelagic zone...; material: water (ENVO:00002006), including particulate matter (ENVO:01000060) such...
GTAAAACATTAAAACGATTTTACAACATGGTATATAAATAATAAAAATACTACGTCCATGTTTTAACAATAGTATTCGTTACTAAATCAGATATTTGAAGTTTGTGTACAGTTTTATCATACAGACCTTCGCATAACTTTTCTGCTTCTTTTAAGGTTTTAGTACTCTCAACATAGTCCCACATGTTAAACATAAAACTATCTTTTTTGATACTTAATTGAATCAAATATCTTTCACCTGTTCTTGTATTATCTTCTGTCATATCTATCCGTATTTTTACTATTCATATACCCAAACCGTTGTGCTGTAATAGGGCATCGAAATCCTTTACAAGTGGTTTTATTAAACCTTTCTTATTCCTTGCCATTCGTTAAAATTATAGTTTTCTAATATGTTCATTTACATCCATCCAATACACCCTATTTATAAGGTCCAGGTCGTCACCCTCCATAATACTAATTGTTTCCAATATTTCGTTTACGCAAATTTGAGCGCATTGTTTTGCTGTTCTATCCCGTTTATCGATAGTATCGTCACTAGAATATACAATGTACTTATCATATAATTCTTTGGCTTTTTGTGTGGCTGTCATTTTCATATCAAAAAGTCTTTAACTGTATTCTTTTAATTGACCTATCCTCAACATAATCCTTATTGTGCTTTGGTTTAAATTTAATTATATAGGCTCGCTCATGCGCTAATAAGGCATCCCTTGTATTACATATAGTGGAATCGCTATTATATACTGGATGTATAAAATAACTATCAAAAACCATTGTTCTAGGCTTCTGTTTGTGAGACTTTATTCTTTTATAAACGTTCATAGAAGAGCCTACGTAAATAATATTGCCCCTATACATAAGAACATATACTCCTGACACAACAGGCTTCTTAAAATCTTCTGAATTACTTAATATGTAATTTTGGTCAAATGTTTTTACCTCTATTTCAGCCCCTGTTAAATGTCCTATTATAGTTAGCTTATTCATCTTCCAATAAATCTTCTATTGTACAATTAAGGGCTTCGGATATCTTTTTAAGTAAAAGGTAGTCCCTAGTAAAATTCTTTGTTTTAACGATGTACCTGGTTGTTTGGTCGCTCTCCCCTATAAGGCGAGCGAGTTGGTACATTGTTATTTTTTGCTCTTTTAGTTTCTTCTCTATCATTTTCATAAATTAAAGATATGTAAAAGTAAACAAAAAATCCATCATACAAAAACTTTTGAGCAAAATAATTTATACAAAATGATTTGCATATTCAATTTAATTCCTTATCTTTGGTGAAACGAAAAACTAGAAATTATGGATTACTCTAAAATTGATAATATCGAAATTGACGGAATAAATCATAAGGATGCACCTGACTACTGTGATGCTTTTATTTCAAGTGCAGATTATAACGGTGAACCTATGACAGATGCACAACTGGATGAAATAAACGAAAACGGGGAGTTTGTACATGACTGTGTTTACAACCATTTATATTAACTAAAAACCAAAAGCAATGATAATCACATTAGAACAACAGCAAAGACTATTGTCCGAATATCTACAAGACCATTCAATAATCGAGGGTACTGGATGGGTAGACGGATTCAACAAGGCAATAGAGGTAATCAATAAATCAATGGTAAACAATTAAGCTATGGGAGCACACGAATATTATAAAAAAAGTGAATACAGTAAAATTGATTTTGGAAGTAACCCAAAGCTATTTTCTGAAAAGGAATTAATTGACTTTGCGGAAGAATATCACAAATATAGAGTAGTGGAACAAAACAAATACTTAATCGAAAATTTTGCTAAACAAGCAAGACCCTACCAACCAATAAAAGAAAATAATAAAAATACTAACCGCCAATAGGCATAAATCAATAAATATGAAAGATTCAAAAGATTCAATTAGAGGAAGAAGGTTTACAAGTGAAAAAAGCGCAAATAATTTCGCTAAAGCCGTAAACGGAACTGTTAACGATTTGAGAGGAAATGAAAATGCAAAATCAAACTTTAAGGTGTCATACACAAAGGGTGATGCTCAAAAAAGGACTGATATATGATAAAATGGATAAAAAACAGCAAAGGGGCTGTAAACAATAAAACTACAGGATATAAAGGAATTACCATTAGTCATGGAAAATACAAGGCGAGCGTAAATATTCGTCTTTCTGTAGGGAAAGGTAAACCAAAAGAAACAAAAACCATTCACATTGGAGAATACAAAACCTTAGTTGAGGCTAAAAAGGAAAGGATAAAATTTATTTTGAATTTGTTATAAGTTAACTGCCAATAGGCATAAATTAAAATGGGATGCAAAATTTTAAAGATTACAAAAGAGTTATAGCTACAAAAGAAATGAGTGCTGGCAATGAAAGTGTAGGCACTATGTGGCTTGAAACAAAATCATTTGACAAACATACTTCTATTAATTTAATAATGGAATGGGCCTATAACTGTCACGGTAAATTAATAATATCGGTTGACGAATCAGATGCAATAAGTGAATTTTAAATCCAACTAAGCTATGGAAACCTATAAAAATTACAAAATAGAAAAGGGTGATTTCGGATATTATGAAGCCACAAGCTTAACAGATTGTGATGCTAATATGATATTTGCAAAAAGCATAGAGGATATAAAAAGAGATATTGACGAAATATATTAACTAAGCTATGGAAACAAACTTTTGCAAATGTGAAAAGCCATTGGTAAGAATGGATACAAAAGAGTATTGCGGACTGTGTGGAAAAAATATAAAAGCTATGATAAGAGATATGACAGCAGAAGAAATAGCATTATTAATACGCGAGAAGTTTCAAAGGGAATACCCTAACAAGCCAGTCCATAAAACAATGTTGGAAATAAAGGGCATGATAAAAGATTATGCGGAAGCCTACCACCAAGCCAAGTTAAAGGAGGAAGATGAAACTTGTGAACGTTGTCATGGATATACTCAAATAGAGGCGGGCGGTAATATTGTGGATTGCTATATGTGTAACGGAACTGGTGAAAAAGCTAATTAACCCCTCTCTATAATCAATAGGTAAAAAATAAGATATGAAAACAGAATATACTATTAAAAAAATGATTAAAGAAAACTCTTTTAAAATCCAAGAGTATTCAAATATATTACAAGACCTGAAAAATAATAACAGGGAGGATTTAACAGGGATAGAAAACGATTTAAACTTTCTTAAAGGATGGCAGGATGCTTTAATGTGGACGTTAGGACAATAATAATTAAACTTTAATCACCCCAACAAATCAGAATAATCTTTAGAGATTTCTGCATTTATAGAGCGTAGATACTTTTCAAGTGCTGATATTGTGGAATGGCCTGTAATCAAAAGCATTTTACTTTTAACTTCAAAAGGGCTTAAACCTTCGGAGCGTAGGGAACGGTATAATTTAGAAACAAAGGCGTGACGAAAACTATAAACACCGAAGTCCTCACCAAGACCGAAAACATCTTTAACCTTTCTAAATTCACGGCTAAAATGTCCACGTTTTGCATCTTCGGAAATATCCCATTCCCCCCAATACCCATCTTTTGTAAATAAAAATCCCGTTCCCCCTTTAGGGATTTCTTTTAATAGGATACTTGGAATTGTCTTAGTCTTGGATTCTTCCTGTTTAGTCTTTACTGTTAAAGTGCTATCTTTCCAATTAAAACTATTGTGCGTTAACCTGCAAACTTCCAAAGGGCGTAAAAAGCCGTAGGAAACGAATTTAACGAACAATAATAATTGAGGGGTGTTAGTTTCCATATATCTAAACAATTCTTCAACCTGTGCATCCGTGTACGTTTTATTTCTATTCGGTTTAGATTTAAGCATAGAAATAGATTTAATAAAATTCCTTTCAATTACCCCTTCATCTTCCAATATCTGCCATAAGGAACCAATGTTTGTCTTATAGTTGTTCCGGCTTCTTGTGCTTACTTCAGGGATAACCCCGTTTAAATAGTTTGTAACGGTCTTTTTATTAATAGATGATATAAACCTAACATCATACCCATTTGCTTTTAAATAGTCCTTAAACTTGTTTATATCGCTGGTAAACCGTACAAAACTGGAGTGCTTCATGTGGTTCTTTTTAATTCCCATTGCATAATCGATAGCATCAAATGCGTTTGACTTACTATCTATGTCATTGTTCTTTACCGAATAAGGATTAAAGCCAGAAGCTAAAAGATTTTCTAAACTTGCCCTTAACGCCTTTAATACTGAAATCCTTTCTTTGTAAGTGTGGAAACTGTTTGTATGTCCGTAATAATTAAGTTGCCTTGTCATTTTTCCTGTTCCTGGATGCCTATAATACCACCTTACATACCATTGAGTTTTAAGTGCTTTGGCCTGATCCGATTTAGATAGTTCCGACCACTTCCCTTTAAAGGCGGTGTAAATAGAAATGCTATACTTTTTTTTACCTAAAATGGGTGGCAAAATGGGTGGTTTTGGTTTGTTGTTGTGGTTCATTGTCAATGTTTATAGGGCTTTCAAGGTACTATAAAAAAGTTAAACTCCGGTAATCAGTTAGAGTTTTGGGGTTTTGGTCACGGTTTTATTGACCTTAGAGGGGGTAAAATGCACATTTTTTGGTCAAAATGGGTGGTAAAATGGGTGGTGACTAATTGCATGGATTCTCACGTTGGAACTGCTCCCAGATCCTATCTGATTTAGTACTGTTGTTTATACTTTCTTCAAATTCAGGATTGCACGTTTGTATGTAATAAGTGGCTGAATCCGTTTGTATCTGGTTGCATTTACAATCCTCATCATCTTTTGAGCATGAGAAAATAAGCAGTAATACGGTTAGTGTTGTTAGTGTTTTCATATAGTGGTTTTTGGACTTATAAAATTAGGTAAATGATTTGGATAAAAAAATAAATGTTAAAATTGAAAATAAAGTTGTATATATTATATATATGATGTATATTTGAATAACAATAAGAAAAAACCTAAAAACTATGAACTTTCACTTAAAATTAAACAACGAAAAACTACAATCTTTAAACGGACAATTAGATTATGTAAATGAGGCATTAAACCAAAAAGATATTGAAGCGTGGGAGTTAAGGGAATTTAAAGAGGTTAAAGAAGCTACTGAATTGGAAATTGAAGAAACAAAATCATTAATAAACAGAATTAAAGCAATAGCATAATGAATATTTTATTTAAAGGAAAAACGATCTCAACTAAAGAATGGGTTGAGAGTGATTCTATTTTGCAAGGAAAAAAAACCGATGGAATAAGAATATTTTTAAAACATAAAGATACATTTCCTAAATGGGTTGAATGTGATGTAAAAACTGTTACACAAATAAAATGAGAAAACTAATAGACATAAACGAAGAAGATGGAACTTATGAAAGGCTTCAGATTCTAGCAGTAAAAGCAAAGAAAGACCTTAAAAATTATATTCAAGACGTTTTGACAGAACACGCAAAACGGAAACATTAGCGGTTACATACGCTATCTAGTAAGAGAGAATAATAAAACTAAAAAATAGAAATTATGAAGGTGATAATTGCGGGAAGTAGGGACTTTATTGATTACGCTAAGTTAAAGTTAGTTTGTGATTTAACATTAAAGAACCAAATCAATGTTGAGATTATAAGTGGTACTGCAAGTGGAGCTGATAAGCTAGGAGAAAGATACGCGAAAGAAAAAGGTTATCCGGTAAAGAAATTTCCTGCTGACTGGAAGAAGAACGGAAAGGCCGCTGGCCCTATTAGAAATAAACAAATGGCAGAATATGCTGATGGCTTAATTGCTTTTTGGGATGGAAAAAGCAGAGGAACTAAATCTATGATTGATTTAGCGAAGAATCATGGGTTGAAAATAAAAATTCATCCAGCTATGTTGTAAACCGATCCGGTCAACACAAAACCCGATTAAGTTAAAATTATCATAAATACTAAATTTTGTTTTGTAGGGCTTTATTTCAATCTTCGATGAAATGCACGTTTAGCCGATTAAGCACAACCGCTATACAAAATTTAAATTGAAATATCCAAAGTAAAACCTTAAAAAATATAAGGTTTTTATTTAAGAAAGATTTAGATATTTGTTTAAATTAGACAAAAGTTATGCAAAACTATTGGATAACTTAAAATTAAGAAAGCTTCCCCCAAGTTTTTTTAGGTTAACTTTATTGTTATTAATCTAAAAAAACAAAAAGATGAAAAAATTATTTTATGCGACATTCGCAATGGTAGTATTTATGGCAGGAGTAAGTGCCTGTACAGATGACACCGCAGACAACCAACTTTATGAGCAACAAGCAACAGATAAGGACAAAATCAAAAGACCAGGACACGGAGATTAAAGCGTTCCTTGGTACTCTTATCGTGCTTTTATCAGGGCTTATATTGTACGCTGATAAAGTTGTTAATTATTACGGCATCCAGGTTGACTATGAGTTTAGATACTACAGCGATCTGGATGCTTTTTTATGGTCTATATCCGGAACGGTATCGCCTTTAATGCTGGTCTTTGCTTCTTGGTTCTACCCTAAAAAATGGGCGTACAGTTCCCCCCTGTCCGCTTATTCGGTACAATTAATGTATTTATTGCGTGATGAACATATGTTGCAAAGGGAATACTTCTGGCTTTATACAGTGGCCTTTATAGCGTTCTTTTTAGTAATGATAATACTTGGTAACAAAGCGTTGGAGAAATACGCTGTAAACGTCTATAAATTAAAAGAAAAGATTAGATACCTTATGAACGTCATAGTTGTTAAAGCAAGGAAAGATGGTCATATAGTAGATAATGCCAGATATGTTAACGAGATTATCAAACCTACATTACAAAAATTAGATGAATAGCAGCGAATTAATATCCAGCCTACAGGATAAGGGTCTTTTAGATGAAGAGACTATTGCCTTTTTGAACAGTGAAATTAAAAATTCCCTAGAAAAGGAAATTGCATACTACAAAAATATTGCCTACAAAAAAGGGCTAACCTTTAGTGGGTAATCTTATACCTATTTCGGCATGTCTTTTCCAGACTTCTTTTTCAATAAACAAATCTATAAGGGAATTCTTTCTTAGTTCCTCAAAATGGGTCACTAAGTAGTTCGCTACTTCGTCTGGTGTTATATCCTTAAACTTTTCTATAACATCTTTATTAGCTTTGTTATGGTAAACAAAATCGGTTTCGGTTCCCGATATCATATTCCCTTTTCCCGTCAATAACCATTCGGCACTAATTTCTGGATATACATTTAGAATACTGTTAAGCGTATCGTCCTTAACAGTGGATTTGCGCCTAATAGCCATACCTATACTATTATTTGACGCTCCAATAGCCTTTTCAAAACTGCTTATGTTGGTATCATAATATTCTATTATCCTTTCTATCCGGTCTATTGGTCTCATTTACATGGTTTTTGTTAGTTTTTTAGTTATCTGTTAAAGATAAAACTAAAATAATTTAAAAAAAAACTAAAAAATGTTTGTGTATTAGAACTTTGTTAGTATCTTTGTTAAAGAATTCAACAACGATAAAAAACAAAGATATGAAAACTTTAACCGAAAATCCTAATACAATAAATAAAGCACAAGCCTATCTAAGTGAGGCCGTTATCGAAAAGTTCCACGGGGATACATACTCCTGTTTCAACTATAACGATGATTTTGAGGATGACTATATCTATATAGATTATAGTAAAGGAGTTTTTAAAATAGAAAGCACATCCTTAAAACTTTCAGAAGAGCAACTGGATCAAATCTACAGAATGTTAGTGGAATTTACCACTAAAGATGATTCAGAGGATTACGAAACACCTTACCACCCTTATAACCACGCAATATGAACCCATTAAAAGAACTGTTCGAGGGGTTTAATAGAACCTTCTCGAACCAAGAAACCGAAAACGAACCATTTGACATTGAAACCGAAATCAAAAAAGTATTCTACGATGAAGATTAAACAACTACCGACCGGAGCAGCGACCACCCAAATAGGAAATAGGATTGTGGTCATGACCAGACAGGAACTAGAAAAGCATTTGACCGATACCAACCAAGGAAACTGGATAAACAACTTAAAAAAGACGATACAACTATGCACGAAATAATTAAACGCCACTATGTTCTAGTAAACGACAAAATGGGATTTTGTGAAAGGCTTGGAGCTGTATTGGGAATAACTGGTTCCGCTGTAGCAAATAGATACTTCGGTACTTATTTAAGGATTCCAAAGGACAATATGGATATAACCCTTAGAGAACTTAAAAAGGAACTTAGAAAGCAATCAAGGCAAATAGAATTGACCCTTAGACTTGATAAAGAAAAACCTTGAACCAATGGAAGAACTAGCCTTAATACTATCAATATCATTTTTTATACAAGTAATCATTTTTAATAAAAAACCTAAAAACTAAAACTATGATAGACAAACTATTAAACCAAGGAAAGGCTTTTGTCCGCTTACAGGATATAAAAGCAAAGAAAACAGATTTTGAGTGTACAAAGAACACGATCATAAAACACATTAAATCCAAGTTCCCCGACCCGTTGGACCAAGTTAAGGTTTTGGATATGGTAAGCATGGACTTGCAGGATTCACTTTATAAAGAACTACAAAGAAGCAGCCGGGAATATGTTACCAATGAAAAGGCGTTGGATAGAATAAAATTGTTAAATCTTAAAATGACCTGATATGTCAACTACTAGCTATACAGTAGTCCTAATTCTTTACATAATCCTACACCTACTAGCTAGATTGATATTTAAAAGAATAACTAAAAACAAAGCGATATGAACCTATTAATACACATACACGATACTATAAGTCCTAAAGTGGACAAGTACTTTAAATACGTTGTTTATGCACTTGCATTTATTTGCGGTGTAGCCCTTATACCTTCCCTTATTGATTTAGTGGTAGGGTTCTTTCTTGGTCAAGTGGATACAAGCTTAATGTCATGAAAACCATAACCATACTAATAGCATTATTATTTTCTGTGTCCTGTATTAAAGAGGACAATGAAGCCACTATATCCCTAAGTATTGTATATGAAAGGATATTCACCAGTAAAGAGGATGCGGATTTGGCAAGGAAAGTAAAACCAGTTTATGCGGTAATGGATAAAGATAAAGGTTCTTTCACTTTTGATTTGATACAAGTTGCCGGAGGGGCGGTTACAAATGAAATTATAGTTGATGCCGGAGTATATCAAATATTGGATGTAAGGGTATATGATGCAGAGGGGAATATGACACACCAAGTCTACCACGGCAAACCCCCTCAGAGTTCTATGGTTACTGGATGGGTATATGATGAAAAGGATGGCCCATGTATTAAACCAGGATGCAGCTATGACTATTATTTTGAAGGCCACAATCAATTATTATGGCAAGTATTCTTAACTAAAAACTAAAAACCATGAAAGAATTTAAAGGAACAAAAGGAGATTGGAGTGTTAACTATAATTCTTATTCTGTTATTCTTCAAAAAAGTGATGACGTTTTAAAAGATGTTGATTTATATAGACATCAATATACAGACTTAAGAGAATTGGATTATAACGCAAAATTGATTTCAGCAGCACCTGAACTACTAGAGGCACTTCAAAATATAATGGATTTTCCAGAAGATGATTTGATTGGATGGAGTGAAGAATCATTTACAACCATAACACTGAAAGGCAGTGATTTTAAAAAGGCAATAGAAGCTATTAACAAAGCACTTGATTAATGAAAGCTGAAACTGCCTACAACGTATTACAAGCCTTAGAGCCTCATGAGGTAGAAAGGTTCTACAGAATGTTGGGAGTTGTCAAAGCAGAACCCAAGACCCCTAAAATAATAGGAGGTATAACCGATACGGAATTAACAGAGCGGACTATTAAAACATTGAAACTAAAAAAATAAAACCATGAAAGAACTATTTAAAGCATTAGCAAATTTTCAACAAGAAGTTCCTGTAATACACAAAGGAACGCAAGGGTACGGATATTCTTATGCAGACTTGCCCGCAATATTTGAAACCATAAACCCACTTCTTAAAAAGAATGGATTAGGATTTACCCAACTAATGGAAGGTCAAAGCTTAAGGACTACAATATTTCATGTAGAAAGTGGAGAGAGTTTATCAAGTGTTACGGATATACCACAAAATGTATCCTTAAAAGGCATGAACGACTTTCAGGTATTGGGAAGTGCAATTACATATATCAGAAGATACGCCCTTTCTAGTGCCTTGGGATTGGTTACCGATAAGGATACCGATGCAGGAGGACAACAGACCCAAAAGCCAGTTGAAAAAAACATACAATCACCTTCTGCCGATATCTTGAATAAGATAGCAAAGGGATTGAGTGAAGTAAATACACAGGATGCCCTGATTGATTTATCAAAGAACTTTTCAAATGAAATCAAAACCTATCCTTCCATAAAATCAATGTTCACATCTAAAAAAATAGCAATCAATGGAAATTAGTGTTGAAAAATTGGGAGGTATCGGAGCGAGTGAATGCGGGAAACTTTTTACCTCCCAAGGATTAAAGGCAAAGACCGCTTTAACATTGGCTTACGAAAAAGCCTTAGAACTTATAAACGGATATAGAAAGAACATTACAACGGCTGCCATGCAGCACGGTATTTTTAGTGAGGAAGAAGCGTATTACACGGTTGTAAAACCATTTTATCCAAACTCAAAATATCAAAGTTCAGAATCTATCTGGATAACAGACCTTACATGGGCAACGCCTGATGTTGTGGATGATGTAATGGGTATAACCATAGATATTAAATGCCCTTATTCCCCTTTTACTTTTTGGGGAAATGTAAGGAAACTTCCTGATACATATATAAGCCAGAACCAAATGCAGATGATAGGAACAGGGCATAAAAAAGGTGCAATATGTCTTTATCTAACATCTACAAATATTGATGAATGGGGAAATAAGATTGAGTTTGAAATACCATTAGAGGAAAGACATTTATTTCTTCCTATTGATGCTGATGAAGTGTACCAGAATGAGATTTTAAAACGTATAGACGAGTTTTTTCCTATACGGGATACAATCTATTCCCATTTGATAAAAGCCCCTGAGTTGAACGATATGGAGTTTTTCCAAAAGTGTAAGGATTCAAAGGTCACAAGATTCAAGGACAAGTCAAACCTATTGACATGGGAAAACAAGATTATCAAAAACGGTAATGAGTATTATACAGTTGAATAATTAATAAATAACAAAAATGAGCGAAGTACAAGGAAAATTAATAGTGAAAGATGAAACCAAAGTTTACGGAAGCAATGGTTTTAAAAAGAGGGAATTTGTAATTGAAACAGATGATAAATACCCACAGACAATCCAGTTAGAACTTGTTCAGGACAAGTGCGAACTTTTGGACACCATTAAATTAGGAGAGGTTATAAAAGTATCCTACAACCTTAATGGTAGGTCTTGGACAAATCCACAGGGCGAAACTAAATATTTTAATTCCGTCCAGGGCTGGAAAATTGAAAAAGTGCAAGGCGTAAACACTACTCCAACATCACAATATGAACCAGCTATGCCGTTAGGAGAGCAGGATGAAGATGTTCCTTTTTGATATTCTTAAACCCACCCCACCTATGAAACATTACACAGAAGAACAGATAAGAGAAATAGAAGTAGAATTTGAGGTAGTTCCCCCTAATGAAGATTAAGCAAAGAAAAAAGCGTTGTAAATGGTGCAACGCTTTGTTCCAACCTATTTATTCAACGTTGCAGAAGGCTTGTTCCCCCACTTGTGCAATGTCATTGGTAGAGCAGACAAAAAAGGATGCTAAAAAAGAATTGGACAAGGCGGAAAAGGAGCACAAGGAACAAAAGAGTTTAGGCGCAGATCTAGCCAAGACCCAAAAAATAGTAAATGAGTATGTAAGGTTAAGGGATAAACATAAGCCTTGCGCCAGTTCAAATATTCCTTGGCAGCCTGATTTTGATGCTGGACACGTTTTTTCGGTCAAACAGTATTCGGCTTTGAGATTTGACCTTGACAACATACACGGACAAAGCATTAATTCAAATAGGTTCAATGAGGGAGATGAGCAAAACTATCTTCTTAATCTTCCCAACAGGATAGGAAAAGAAAGAACCGAAGCACTTATAAAACGTGCTGAACTATCAAAAAGGTATGTAAAAAAATGGACAAGGCACGAATTGAAGATGATAAGGGAAGAAGTAAAATTATTGACTAAACAATTAAAAACTAACTAATAAATGTTCAACAAAGATTTTTATCCAACTCCAGATAACGTAATTATCCAGATGCTATCGGGGTATGATTTTAAGGATAAGCTTGTATTGGAGCCATCGGCAGGAAAAGGAAATATAGTCGATTATCTGGTAAATATTGGGGCAGATGTGACCGCTTGCGAAATCAATGAGGATTTGGCGCAAATAGTAAGAAATAAAGCAAGGTTCTTAAAGAACGATTTTTTAGAAGTGACCAAAGAAGAAGCTTCCCACTTTGATTTTATTGTAATGAACCCGCCATTTTCAGAAGATGACAAACACATACTTCATGCGTGGGATATTGCACCAGAGGGATGCACTATACTTTCCCTTTGTAATTGGGAAACCATTGACAATCCATACACAAGATTCAGGAGAAATATAGGCAGCATCATAAACAGCAACGGGGCCAAACAAAACCTTGGGGATTGCTTTTTGGATTCAGAAAGAAAAACAGGGGTAGAGGTTGGACTGGTCACGCTTTTTAGGCCGGGAAGTAAAAAAGACTTTGGAGATTATTTTGATTTTGGACCAGATGAAGTAGAGGAACAATCAGAAGGATTAATGCCTTACAACGCAGTTAGGGAAGTTGTGGGGCGGTATGTAGAATCGGTAAAGATTTATGATGAAGTGCTGGCCAATGCAGTACGTTTAAATCAAATATCAGGGGCTTTAGGTGTCTCTAAGGTGGCTTTTACCTGTACAGTAGACGAGAAGCCGAAAAAGAAGGAAGAGTTTGTTAAAGGGCTTCAAAAAGAGGGGTGGAAATGGATATTCGCCAAAATGAACATGGGGAAGTTTATGACCCGATCATTAAAGGAGGATATAAACCGATTTGTAGAGGTACAAAGCAATGTTCCTTTTACAATGAAGAACATTTATAAGATGTTGGATTTGGTTATACAGACCCACGGACAAAGAATGGACAAGGCAATCGAGGAAGTATTTGATAAGCTTACCATGCACTACCATGAAAACAGGTATCAAGTGGAAGGATGGAAAACCAATAGCCACTATATCGTAAACAAGAAATTCATTTTAGAGTATGTAACGGAACGTGGCTGGCATGGTGAAATGAAAATAAGGTACGGGGGAAATTGTGATAAGGTCGATGATATGGTAAAGGCTCTTTCTTATTTGACAGGTGATGACCACGCAAGCAAATATATGCACATGGATTTAGAAAGGGAGAGTGGAAAATTGGAATGGGGACAGTGGATGGATTATACATTCTTTGAGGTTAAGGGATTTAAAAAAGGCACTATGCACTTCAAATTTAAAGATGAAAATGTATGGGCGATATTCAATAGAAAGGTAGCAGAAATAAAAGGGTTTCCATTACCCGAAAAATTATAATTATTGACTAAGGAGTTACTACAATCAAAAAATTAAAGAGTTGAAATGATACTAAGAAGATTAGGAAACAAAAAGAAAATTGCAAAAGAGATACAAAAGTATTTCCCCCCTCATAAAATATATATAGAGCCTTTTTTTGGCGCAGGGGGTATGTTCTTTAATAAGCCAAAAGCAAAGTACAATATAGTAAATGATTTGGATTCTGATGTTTTTAATCTTTTTCAGGTAGTAATGAACCAAAAGGAAGAACTGGAGAAGGCTTTTTACATGATGCCTATTCATTCTGATTTACTGGATTATTGGAAAAAAAACAAAGAAGAAGAACCCATTAAGAAGGCTATTAGGTTTTTGTTTTTGAGTAATCATACCTATCTAGGAAAAGGGGTTAATGATGTAATTAGTTTATCTAAAAACAAAAGTGCAACAGATAAGTACTTTAATCCTGTTTTTGATCACATGAGTGATGTGTTTTTCACTAATTGGGGGTTTGCTAAGGTATTGATGTCAACTCCTCAGATAAATCAAAACCCAAATGACTGTTTTATTTATTCAGACCCGCCATATCTAGGGACAACTGATAATTATTCAGACAGCTTCACAGAACAGGACAGCTTAGACCTTTTCGAGTGTTTAGAACAGACTAAATGTAAATGGGCTATGAGTGAATTTGACCACCCTTTTATAGTAGGACAAGCAGAGCAAAGAGGGCTTAATATAATCTACATAGGAGAACGACATAACCTTAAAAATAGGCGTATGGAAATACTTGTAACGAACTACAAGAACAATCAAATGGAACTATTTTAAAATCAAACACTATGCAAACAACAAGCACACTAGCAAGAGAGGCTTTTGAATCTTCTGGAAAGAAGCAGCTTCACCACGACATTATTTTAAAGACTTTGGAACTATGCCCTTATCCTTTAACGGCATACGGGATAAGTAAACGGTGTTCATTGTCCTACGTTCAAACAGATAGACGTTTGTGTGAGCTTAGGAGAAGCGGACAAATAGAGTTTGTAAAAAGAATCCAGGACTTGGACGGATCAACTAGGAACGCTTATAAATTGGTTTAGATATGGAGGAAGAAATTTGGAAACCAGTAAAAGGATATGAAGGACTTTATTCTGTATCCTCTTATGGAAACGTAAGGAGTGAGGACAGGATTGTTAAAAGCAGGGGGGGATTTAGAAATATAAAAGGCGTTGTACTAAAGAAAAACAAATTAGAGTATTGCAGTACCGTGGGGTTAAGTGATAACAATGTAACCACAACATTTATTGTTCATGGGTTGGTAGCACGTGCCTTTATAGAAAACAAATTAAACCTTCCATTAGTCAAACATTTGGACGGTGACAACCATAACGATCATTACAAAAATCTTTCTTGGTGTGACTATACTTTTAACGGGAATAGGTTTATAGGTAAATACGTAAAGATTCCCAAGATAACATATACCAAGGTTGCCCAAAGTGAGGATGATGAAATATTGGACGGGATAATAAAATATGTTCAGGCAAAATGCATGGTAAATGTTTTGGGTAATAGTAGGCAAAGAAATACTGTTTATGCCCGGGCTTTGTACTGTAAACTTGCAATGGAGTATTCAACCGCAAATATTGTGTATATCGGAAAAAGGATAAACAAACATCATGCAACGGTATTGCATTGTGTAAACAATGTTTTTGATACGGCATACAGATATGATGAAGTTATAAAGGATGCTTACATAGGTTTCAATGTAGCGCACAATGTAATCAATTCAGATTATATAATGCGGTTAAGGGAGAAACTGGAACACGCAGAGGATATGATATTGAAGGTTAGGGGGTATTATACCAAAACGGCCCAAGAAGCCAGTTAACCATTCTTAGCCTTGAACACCTTGTACTGTTCTTTGATGCAGAAATTAATAGTTCCGTTATCAGAATTTGAATAGTACTCGGACATTTCTTTAACGTAAGAATGTACTTCGTCACTTTCATAACGAAGGTTTGTTGTGGTAGTTTTCTTAGCTGTCATAACGCAAAGATAAAAAATGTTTACAAATAGCACTAAACAAATCGATTAAAAGTTTGTTTTAGTAGGAATTTAGCACTAAATTAGCAACATGAAATTGCATCACAATATAACGAAATTTAACATACCCTCTACCCTTCCAAATGCGAGTGATGCCGCTATGGTCGGTAGGGGGTTAATATTTAGGTTATGAATATTAAAGAAAAAGAATTAAAAGCTGAAATTGATAATTTAAGAAAGGAAAAAAATGAGTGTTCAAGAAAACTAGATATAGCGTTAAAAAAATGCCAACATAATTTTATTTATGGATATGTGGCAGACGTTGTGGTGTTTTGCGAAATATGCGGTTTAGATGCAGATACAATATATCCAAATATGCCACTTAAACACATTGAAAAATTAGTTGTTAATGAAAAATAAAATAATCTGTTGGTGGTCTGGAGGCATAACTTCCGCAGTCGCTTGTAAAGTCTCAATTGACTTGTTTGTAAAAGATAATGTAAGGGTGATTTTTATTGACACTTGTAATGAGCATCCAGATACATATAGATTTTTTGTTGACTGCGAAAAATTATACGGAGTAGAAATTGAGATAATTACAGGTATTAAAGATTACAAGTGTAGACTTAAGGGGTATAAGGATATTTTCAATGAAAGACATCAATATTTTCAACCCAACAAGAACACACATTATTATTCAATTGCCGACGTATGGGATTGGTATTTAAGTTTAAATGTTAGTTATGGGGCGGTTTGCTCTACGGAATTAAAACGTGCCGTTCGCGAAAAATGGCAACTTGAAAATGAGTATAAACATCAAGTTTTTGGATTTGAATTTGATAAAAAAGAATTTAACAGAGCAATGTCTATTAGTTTAAACCACCCAAAATCAAAGCCTATTTTTCCATTACTTATGATGGGGTATAATAAAGAAAAATGTATAGAAATAATTAATGATTTAGGTATTGATATACCACAAGCGTATAAAGACGGATTAAGGAATAACAACTGTCTTGGTGAAAACTATGGGTGTGTACAAGGCGGTATTGGATATTGGCAGATGATATACAGAACAAATAAACCGTATTACATGAAACGTGCTTTAAAAGAACACGAGTTAACAGATAAACAAGGTTTTCAAGTTACTATGTGCAAGGAACAAAGCGAAGATGCAAAGGAACTTGAAAATAAAAAAGACGCATTACTATTCTTATTGCCACATCCTGATTATCCACAGAACAGAACGGTATTAGACGTATATGCTAGAGAGCCTAAACCTATGGTTGATTGTTCTGGTTTTTGCGGAACATTCGATTTAAGTAAACGAAGCAAAACAGAAGAAGAATTGAATTACCAAACAGAATTATTTAAATAGGCAACATACATCAACACAAAGAATTATTAAAGTAATGTGGAACATATCATTTAAAATTTACAGGGATGGGATATTGTACGAAGAAGGATTTGAAACATCCACAGCGCACGATATAAGCCACGCATTACAGGAAGCTGATACTATCCTGGATCTGGATGGTTGCGATAGGATTGAATTGATAATAAATAGAATTTCTTTTAAGTAAATACAAATGGCAGAGGGTAAAAAATCATTTACAGCATATTGTGATTGGCAGGAAACATTTAACTCATTGCCGGATGATAAAGCAGGACAATTAATAAAGCATCTATTTGCTTACGTTAATGACGAAAACCCTGAATCCGATGATCTATTAATCAAAGCCGTATTTGCCCAAATCAAAGCGACATTGAAAAGGGATTTAAAGAAATGGGAAGCTAAGCGAGAGCAGAATAAAGAGAACGCCTTAAAGCGTTGGAACAAAAATAATGCGACCGAATGCGACCGCATACAAACGGATGCGAAAAATGCCGTAAGTGATAGTGTAAGTGTAAGTGATAGTGTTAACACACTAAAAGAAAAAAACGTGCGTGATTTGGAAGTAAACCTTTCAGGAGGTGAAGGAGAATTTAAAGACCAACTTCTAAACGACCTAAAAGAAGTAGAACCCAAATACAGCGAAACGGACTTTTTGGATAATTGGGCAACCTGTAGAAAGCACTTTCTTAAACAACAGACATTCATCAAAAGTTTAAACTTCCATGAAAGGACGGAATTTGACAGGGTTAAAAAACAATACAACAAAGAAGAAATTAATGCTGCAATGCAGGTTCTATTCAAACAGGAACGGATACCAGTAGAGGCGATGGTTTTACGACCTAAGCACTTTTTAGAAAAATTCGATACTTACTATTCGGCAGGAAAAAGCACCAAGATTTACGCAACCAAACAAAAGCAGACAGAATACTAATGGCAATCCAAAAACTATCCCTTAACGGTTTTGAAAAGGAGGACGAAAAAATCGACCTAAAAGCAATACACCAAAATTGCAAGGTTGATTTAGAAGTTGTTCCAGATAGACCACCATTGGCAATATCAATCGGTAAGGATGATAGGGGTTATAACGGTGTGCATTATCCTCTACGGTTTGGAACGTTCGGAAATATTAGCATGATAAAGGGAGAGGAGAAAGCAAGGAAATCTTTTTTAAAGTCGATGTTGTTGGCCTGTGCAATAGGGGGCAAGGCAAATAATTACGCAGAGGAGATAATGGGGCATGATCTAACGGATAAATACATCTTGGATATAGACACGGAGCAAGACGATTATGATGTTTGGTTAAACGCCTCTAGGATACCTAAAATGGTGGGTATTATTCCAGATAACTACCAATCCATAAAACTAAGGGCATTAACACCAAGTGAAAGAATGGAGTATCTGGATTGGATATTCTTAGAAAGTGAATATAGGGGCAAAACTGGAATAGTATCCTTGGACGGGTTTGTGGACTTCCTTAAAAACTTCAATGATTTAGAAGAGTGCAACAACTTTGTAAACAAACTAATGAAGCATAGCACGGTATCAAAAGCACACATTACAGGGGTATTGCACTTAAACCCAGGAAGCACAAAGGCAAGGGGGCATTTGGGAACGCTGTTACAGAACAAATGTGAAACGGTTGTGATAATTAAAGATGCCGGAGAGTATTCGGAGGTAATATGCCAAAGGGCAAGGGGTAAGAAATTTAAGGACTTTACAATTAGGGTAGACGATCAATGGCTTCCTTATGTTTCCGAAGATATTATAAGCGGTGATAACGATAATATTTTATTGAAATGAAAATAGAACAACAACTACAGCGTATTGCATGGAGGTTTGGAAGTGGTAAGCAATTTACCCCCAACCAAAACGATATTGAAGCCTATAACGAAATAGCGGAGTATATCGATAGGAAACAAAAGCAACAGGTGATAGATAACCAGTTATTCGGAAAGCTTTACATATTCGTCTACAGGGAATTTGTAAGGCATTACAATGCGACTGTAATGGACGATATACCCCAAAAGGAACTCAACAAGATCTTGGCACGTGATGTAAATTCTTTATTACTGGAGGTAATGGAAGATTTAAATATGTTCGAGTTAAAGAACGCTATAGAAGCAAAGAGGCATAAAGACTATTCACCAATGACATACGACGAAGTAGTGGACAATTTAAAGACAATGGTAAACGGAGCAATTAACACTTATACAAAATAGAATTATGGAACAAATAGATTATGCCGATATAATGGCTTTGGGATTTTCAGAAGAAGTAAGCCATGATAAGGTTTATTTCAACCAATACGGGTATGACTTTGTAATAACAACCCTCTACCTGACACCTAAGATTTATATTGATTGGGCAAAAGAAACAAGACTTTGCAAGATGGTACGGTTAAAGAAAAAGACCGGAGGGGATATTGAAAACGAAATGCCCATCCAAGACCTAAGGCAATTAAAAGATATTATCCACTTTTTCAAGGAGAAGAAACATAGCGTTAATTATTACACGGATTTAAGTACAATAGCCTAAAAAAAACAGGATGAGCGCAAAAGAATTTTTTAAGCAGGAATGGGGAACAGCTTTTATCGGTGCTACATTATCCCATGAGAAAGGACTATTAAAGTTGAGTATGGAGGATATATACGAGACAATGTAGAAATATAAATTAACTAAATAAATAAGATATGAAAGTAACGATAACAAAATTAAAAGAATTAGATGATGCGTTACATCCCAACAATATACCGGAAGGATTTTCTACAACCAGAGATGTAAATGAGGTATATTTTAGAGAACCTGAAATTGGATGTAGGTTTAATGTTGGCACATTTAGCACAAGTGGAGTTCAGGAAATAATAAGCGAAAACACTTTTAGAACTTATAGCAGTATTTATAAATGGGAGGTTGTAGAATAAAAAACCCCTCACCGAGAAGCGAGGGGTTTAAAACCAAGAGGTAACCACTCCTCTTATTAACCAATCAAACTAATTATGAAACGGGGAACCACCCCCGTGAAAGAATACCCAAATATAGTAATTTTTAATGAATCTAATTCTAAATAAGACAATTATTTTTCGTAAATTTGTGTAAATCATGCTATTAGAGAAACTACCCCAAGAAATAAAGGAAATGGCCTTAGAGGAAAAGATGGAGCAGATAGAAAAAGGGCTTATAAAAGGAACTACTGCAAAGAAATTGATAAATAGTTTTTTATGGAAACCCTCTAAGATGGGCTACGAATTTTGGAAGAGTATAAACGAATCAAAACAACCGAACATGAAACCAATTGAACAAGTACTAAAAGAATGGGAGGACAAATACAACCAGGATTGTCTAAGCCTTGGTTATCCCGAACTTATGATAAAGGAAGAAACTAATTAAAAATAATAAAACTATGTTGGATCCAATAAAACCAGAAGAAATTGTAGACCCTAAATGTTATCATGAACTCGAGAAACTTGAATCTGGTCTAAGGAATTTTAAAAAAGCATTTGACGAACTGCCAGAATTTGTAAAGAAGAAATTATCAGAAAATGAATAATACTGGTGTTTTTGAGCTGCAAAAATTAGACTGTAATTGCAATGATTGTAAATTCATGGTTAGGGATTTTGAAAAACTAAAAACCCACAAGGAATCATATATTGGTACTGGATTAATAGATAGGCTTTCTTTTGGCAAATGTAATAAATTCAACAAAGACGTTTCTTTTATTCCTGGTGTTTTACAATTGGAAACTCAAAATTGCTTTAAACACAGAAGGGAACAATGAACGGTCAGAAAAGATTTGAAAAGTTGTGTTTTATTAATGAGTGCAATGTGAAATGCACGTATGAAAGTAAGCAAAGCGCATATTATACTGTTTTATACAAAAACGAATCTATACGTTTTTGCGTATCAGACCATCATAATAAAAATAGGGGAAATATGATAACCGTAATAAGTAAAAGTAGAAAGATAAATAAGATAAAAGAAATTGCTTTTGATATAAGGGAAAAATTAAATTTAAGTCTAACTAAAGAAAGGAGGTGATGGGAACAGGAATATTGATAACATTTTTTGCCCTTGGACTTACTATTATTGGGCTTGTATGGATCGTGACTAATAAAAACGGTAGAAAATGAAAGGAAAATATCTAATAACAACTGATGCTTGGTTCATATGTCCTGATGGTGATGAATATAGGGGGGTTTGGGGAGATGTTGAGATTTTGGAGGATTTAGTCATGGGCATTAAGACCAATAGAATGTCATCAAATTGGTACGCAAAAGTAGGAACTAAAGAAAACCATGTTATAATTGCAGGCTGTCAAATACATTATGCCGTAAGGTGTGAAAATGAGCCTAAAACAGATGGGTGTAAATCATGGGATTTTAGCGGAGGCCAGTATAACGAACAAATAACGCCTAACAGAATATATTTAGCCAAATAAAAACTAAAACCAAATAGAAGTATGCCAGACATATCCAAATGCAACGGTAAAGACTGCCCCATAAAAGAAAAGTGCTTTAGGTACACATCAAATGCGAGTATGTGGCAAGCGTGGCATCCTTTCAAGTACGACAATGGATGTGATGCTTTTGAGGAAATATTATTAGATAAGGAACGAACAACTTAATAAATGAACACCTACACCACCATAATAAAAGCAATAGACCCAAAGGACGGTAAACTAAAGACCTATTCCGGCCCACATATTCCAGGAATAACTTTCAAGGATGCGGAGAACTACTGTAAAAAGAACGGGCTAGGATATTGTGAAATAGACGGAATACTGGTGTCGGAAATACCGACCAACCACATAGGAGAGCCTGATTTTGAAAGAGAGATTTATTATACGCAAAATTTGAATTGATATGAAAAAGAAAGTAATCAGCAGAACATTAATGCCTACACCAATACCAGTAATACATACATTGGTAATTATACTTGCTTTGGATTTTTGGAACGCTCCAGAATGGCTATGGGGAGTTGTTGGCGTGTATCTGTTAATTTTATGGGCTGGATTCTTTTTAAGGATAAACAAAACTGAAGAAGTAGATATATTCAAAGAACCAAAGGAAGTGAAAACAAAATCCACATTTCACCAAAAAATAGATAGCATGATGAACGACGCCAAAAACCAAAACTAACTTATATTAAATCAATCTAAATAAACATAACTTAAAATTAGTATCTTTGTAGTATGGCATATGACAGAGAGGAAATATATAAAAAAGCCTTAGAAGCTATTAAGGAGCATCAACTATATTTTATAAATGATGTGGTTGCTTTTGTGCCTTGTGTCACCTCTACTTTTTATGAGTTCTTTCCTGCTGGTTCGGAAGAATCGGAAACTATAAAAGAGTTATTGGAGGATAATAAAATAGCAACCAAGGTTAAATTAAGGCGCAAGTTAGAGAATGGTGACAAGGCTGCTGAAATACTTGCATTATATAAGCTAATAGCCACAGAGGACGAAAGAAGGGCTTTGTCAATGCAGCACATAGACCATACCACTAAAGGCGAAAGTGTCAATGTTATTTCCCTTGGCAATGGAACAAAGCCAAATGAAACTACTTCCTAAACAAGAAAATGCAGTTTACTACCTAAAGGACAGGGAAACCAACGAACTTATTTACGGAGGGGCTGCTGGTGGAGGAAAGAGTGCACTAGGTTGTCTTTGGTTAATGGAACAATGTCAAGCCTATCCAGGTTCAAGATGGTTGATGGGAAGGGCTAAATTAAAGAACCTAAAAGAAACCACCTTAAACACCTTTTTTGAATTATCCAGCGACTTAGGTTTGTCGGGTCAATTTACCTATAATTCACAATCACAGATAATATACTGGAACAACGGAAGCGAGATACTTCTAAAGGATTTGTTCTTATACCCTAGCGACCCTAATTTTGACAGCCTTGGTTCTTTGGAAATATCAGGGGCGTTTATAGACGAGTGCAACCAGATAGTTTATAAGGCATGGCAGATAGTAAAATCAAGGATAAGGTATAAACTAAAAGAGTTTGATATTATCCCTAAGATATTGGGAACCTGCAACCCTGCAAAGAATTGGACGTACAAGGAATTTTATTCGTTAAAGAAAAAGGGGGCACTTCCGGCTAATAGAAAGTTTATACAGGCACTTCCCAAGGACAACGAACACTTGCACCCATCTTATTTAGAATCATTGCTACAACTAGACAAGAACAGCAAAGAAAGGCTGTATTATGGGAATTGGGAGTATGATGATGATCCAGCCACTATAATGGATATGGATGCTATAAGCGACTATTTTAACCCTGTACATATTGAAAAGGGAACGGATAAATATTTGACCGTCGATGTTGCCCGTTTAGGGAAGGATAAGACCGTTTTTAGGGTGTGGGAAGGGTTTTTATGTACTTATCGATATGAGATACCCAAAAGCACAATAAACGTTGCCGTTGATAAGGCTAAGGATATTCAAAAGAAACACGGTATAAGTAATTCTAATATCATAGCGGATGAAGATGGTGTTGGTGGTGGTTTTGTTGATTATCTTAGATGTAAGGGGTTTGTAAATAATTCAAGTCCTTTGAACGGTGAAAATTATAACAACCTAAAAAGCCAATGTTCTATATTAATGGCAAAGCACATACAATCAAGGAAAGCAGGGGAGTTTTGCAATGACACCGATGTTAAGGATAGGACGGCGGAGGAAATGGAACAGGTTAAAATAAAGGATTTGGACAAGGATGGAAAACTGGCTATTATCCCTAAAGAAACGGTAAAAGAAAAGCTAGGAAGGTCTCCTGATGATTGGGATACTATCATGATGCGTTATTGGTTCGAACTAGCACCTAAGTTCTTTACATTCTAATATAGATTTTATTTATTATCTTTGTTGTTATAATAGATATATCTTATAATGGCTAGATTAAAGGATGCCTTCAACATTCTGCGTGGTAAGAAACCGCAAACGAATAAATATGCAGAAGCTTTTTTTAAATTATTGGGTAGTGGCTTCACTTCCTACGACAGTAATGCAAAGACATATCTAGAGGATGGGTACGGTATAAATGCGGATGTTTATTCCGTTATCCAGCAAATGGCAACCAAGACCGTATCTATTCCCTACTACGTAAAAAGGATAAAGGACGAACAGGCCAAATCACAACTTACCAGATTAAGACAGTCCACAAAGCACAATTACAACCCAAGACAATATATAAAAAGCAAGGTATTAGAGACCAAGGCTTTTGAAGAAAAAGAACTTCCTTTCCCGTTGGACAGGCCAAATCCCACCCAAACCTGGGGGGATGTTTTTGCACTTTATAAAACGTTTATGCGTACTACAGGGAACTTTTATCTGTATATGCTATCACCAGAGGACGGGATCAACAAAGGAGTTCCTATGCACTGTTACGTACTTCCTTCCCATTTGATGCAGATAGTGCTAAAGAAGGATGTGGATTTAATGGGGAACGAAAGCCCTATATCACATTACATCCTTACCGAAGGAACTTCTTTTGTTGAGTTCGAAGCAGAAAATGTAATACACGTAAAATTTGCCAATCCTTTCTTTGATTTCGAGGGTAGCCATTTGTACGGTCTAAGCCCTTTAAAGGCAGCGTTAAAGAACATCCAGAGTTCCAATGAGGCATTGACCAACAATATAAAGACCATGCAGAACGGGGGGGCGTTCGGGTTCTTGCACTCTAAAGGAAATGCACCATTGCAACCAGAGCAGGCCAAGGAGTTAAAGGACAGGATGATGGAAATGGATGCAAGCCCTGAAAGGCTGTCCAAAATAGCTGGGGTAAGCGCCGAGATTGGATTTACTAGGATTGCACTTAATACCGACGAATTAAAGCCGTTCGATTATCTAAAGTACGACCAAAAAGCAATATGTAATGTATTGGGATGGTCTGACAAGCTATTGAATAACGACGAAGGGGCTAAATACAGCAATGTAAACGAATTTAGAAAGCAAGTAGTTACGGACAATATTATCCCTGACCTTAACCTACTGGAAGAAGCTTTGGAAGAATCATTTTTGCCAAGGTTCAAAGGGTACGAGAATACCGTAATAGATTGGGATTATTCAGAACTACCCGAAATGCAGGATGATATGGAAAAGTTGTCCAAAATATGTAATGATGAAGTTGATCGTGGCATAATTTCGAGGGATGAATATAGGGCCGCAATGAGATACCCAATGTTAGAAACACCCGAAATGCAAGTGCATACGGTCAGCCTTGGTATACAGACGTTGGAAGATGCTATTTTAGGGGTTGACATGGTGGGGGATTTAACGATTGATGAAGAATAGATGCGAATTAACGACTATAGAAAGCTATGGTTAAAACTTCACCGTTCCTACGAAAAAAAAGCATTTGCTATATTCCGTAAGGGGTTAAGGGATGCGGCAAAAAGAATCCCTTTTGACAATCTGGATGCACTAAACTACAAAGCATCCATCCAATTCAATGTTGGAGAGGAAGAAATAAAAAACGCATATCTAAAGACATACACCACAATAGGAATCCTTTATGGTAATAGGGTAGGACGTGGAATCAACCGAGATATAAAAGCGTTTACACTAGATAGCTTTGCAGATGCCTATAAAAGATTTCTTCAACAATGGTTATTCAATAATGCAGGGCTAAGAATACAGACCGTTAGACAGTCGTTAATAGATTATCTAATTAAAGAGATAGCCAACGGCATGGATGAGGGCTTGACTATTAGAGAGGTCGCTGCAAGGCTTGAAAAGTTGGTAAACTCTAGGAACTTCTACAGATGGCAGGCGTTAAGGATAGCACGGACAGAAACAACCGCTTCCGCTAACTATGGGGCAAGTGTGGCAGCGGAGCAAAGCGATTATGTTTTAGAAAAGGTTTGGATAAGCTCACACGATGCACGGACAAGGAGAAGGCCTGATGATAAGTATGACCATTATGTAATGGAGGGTGTTGTAACCGATGAAAAAGGGGTGTTTGAAGTTCAGGGCGATTTTCTTCGCTTTCCAGGCGATCCAATAGGAAATTCTGCCAACACGATAAACTGTAGATGCTCGGTGGCGATTCGCCCAAAAAGAGATAGTAATGGTAGGTTGATAAGGAAATAAAACTGCAAAAATTCCTATATAATTACCCCAAGTAAGGATATAAATCACTATCTTTGTGTAAATCAACATAGATTTATGTTATGGGTATATTCGATAAAAAACAACCATCAAACATTCAGTTAATAGAACCAGACTACGATGGTATAGCTAAGGTATTAAAGGAGTTTAGGGAATTATACAGGGTTTGTGAGAACACTGCTTTGTTAGATAAACTATTAAACGATTTCTGTACAACCAAAACAGTAATAAATAATTAATTCATTATTGACATGACAGATGTAGGCGAAACCACGAGAACAAACAATCACAAACCCTTATCTGGTGTTATGGGATGCGCGTTTGTTGCTTTAGCGGATAGGTATATGGTAGAGAATTATTATAAATTTGACACACTTGAAGAGGCCGTGAGGTTCTTAGAAGATGGTTCGGACAAATGCGAACACATGGATATAGCTGTAGTTGATTGCTCAACTAATAAAATGGTATGGTATAAAGATTTTTTAGGTAAAAGAGAATGCCAAGAGCGAGTAAATAGATTTATTACAAAGCATAGCTTATAGTGGGTATATATAAAAACTTAAAAGTACAATGACCATAGCCCAAATAAGAAAGCTATTAAAAATAAGTAATTCATGGATAGCAAAACATTCAGGTTACGCCAGTGTAAAAAGCTACAACAAGAGCGCAGGGAAAAAGAAGATAGAGAACTTAATAATTGAACTGTACAAGAAATTCAATGAAAATAAGTGATATGATTCTAAAAAACACAATAAGATGGATAGGTATAATAACGCTGTTGGTGTTAGTTCAGACAATAGCAATAAAACTATCCCAAACAGTTTTAAAGGAGTACAGTTACTGGACTCTTTTGTTTACTGGTTGGCTGTCCTGTTTAATTTATCAATTGTTGACTAAAAAATAATTATGGATATAGATAATATTAGATTTGTATTAGGCTGGATTTCGGCTATTATTGGAACTGTGTTTTTGGTGCTTATTATGGTATTTAGATTCAGCAATCCAGAGTTGACCGAAACACAAATATTTATTGCTAATTGGCATTATGGAGTTGGCTCTATTGTTTTTTATGCAGCTTCACAAATGCTTTTAAGATACGATTGATTATGGAAACATTAGTTAAATTAAAGAACGTAATATATATCTTTATAATAATTACACTTCTACAGTCCTGTTATTCAAAAAGGATAGAGGTAGAGGATATAGATATCTATTCAAAGAAAGCGGATGTTGTAGGTATTTGTTATTACAAGACGGCTAAAAGAAATTGGCATTTAGTTTATTATAAATCTATAGTGTGTGATTTTGACAGTATTGGTAAAGTTAAGGAAGCGATTGCTAAAGAAATGGATTCAGCGACCTTGGTACATAAAAAATACAAATAGCATGGAAATATCAATAACAAGCACTATAGTACAAAAAGGGGAGTACCATGTTAAATACATCTATTGGAAAAAAGGAACTTGTGGATGTACAGGAAAAGAGATTGTAAGGCAGTTTAAGAAGTTGCCGACTAATGAGGAATTGATTGAGGCTATTTAATCACCAATCACTATCATAAGTGCTCACCTCGAACAAGGAGTTAAAATGATGGTTAAGTAGTTCTTCGTTATTTAGAAACTTCTTAGAAAATTCCCCACGCCTTACCGCACAATCTTCAAACCGCATTTTGTTGTCTGCAATCCTTATGGCATCAACATTCTTTGTAAAAAATATATCGCTTACCAATATCCTCACCCTATTTTCTTTCCTATCGAATTGAACACTTCCTGTAAGATTGTACATTAACAGCAACATAACGACATTGCCCCTTTTCATTCCTACTGCTTCATAATCTATCGGCATAGGTTCCAACTTTCCGTTGGTGTGTGAATTAAGGCTCAACAGCCTATCATAATCGCTATCGGATACGTTTTCGAGTATCTTCTGCCAGATAACTTTATTATCGTTCAGTTTAAATTCTTGGGCGTTTATTGCCACGGTAAAAAATAAAATAAATAGTAGTTTCATAGTTTTTATTTATGGACATTCATAATCAAATATAACAACATCTTCTTCACTCATTGTACCATCAGGGTTATAAGGGTTGGCAGAATCGTAGAACCTGGATTGAACCAAGTTATTACCGTTATACGCCCTAATAGTTAAAAGGTTATAATCCAAAGGTACTGCAACATGGTACAACAATTCTTCCCATAGGAATATTTCAGGGTATCTATAATTATTTACTTCAACCGTAATCTGAGTAATGCAATTTGTATCGAACACCGCAAACCAAAGAGATTGAACCCGTATAGGATCAAAACCACCATTTATAATACCGTCAATATCAGGGGCGGGGGCTTCATTGAAACAGAATACCGTTCCACTTACCGTTTCCGTTCCTGCAACCGTTATATCCATAGGTAAAGTAGTATTCCAATAAGGGGATAAATGAAGTTCGTCCTGATGTGGCAAAGCGTAAATAGTATCGTTCCCGTTCATTAGGTTTACTTCGTTCAAAACGTAGTTGCCAAAAGGCAAAGTATTGCTTGGTGTGCTTACATAGTTATTGCCGGATAGTTCCAACGCTGCCGTATAAGTATACGGCTCACCCTTGCTATTTGTTAGGTTATATCTAACCTCGTTAGGTTCTATGTTCTTACACGATGGTACTTTTGAAGTAGAACCATTTAATTTAGGTGCTGACATTTCAAATGAAATTCCCCCAAATTCAAAAGGTCTAAGGGTCAATTCGTCTTTATGGCAACTAAAGACAGCCAATAATAGGATTGGTAATAGTTTTTTCATGGTGGTTTTTGGTTTTAGTCTATCAATTGCAAATTATTCTTATCGCAAATCCTCCAACCGCTCCTTAACTTTCTAAGAACGATTATACAAGGTCTATGGGGGGAAGTTTCGTCTTTGGGAACTTTTAAATAATATACATCTACATAACATTCAATCTTTCCGCTGTCCAGGTCTTTTATAGCCTGTACCACTTCAGGCAACAGTTCGTTATGCATCGGTTACGGTTTTGGCCCTACAAGTTACGTAAAAGGTCTTTATCTATAACGTTAAAATCTGTAAAAAGCAAAATTAATCGAGTAAATCTATCCTATATCAAATAAACTATAAATAAAATTTATTATCTTTGTAAATGAAATAGATATTTCTTATAGTATGGAATTTAAAATAGCTTCTTACGATGTAAAGGATTTCGATGAAGCCCAAGGAGTGGTTAAAGCTTATGCCAACGCATACGACTTTAAGGATTCGGACGGTGACATTAGTGTAAAAGGTTCTTTTAATAGGACTGTGAAGAACAACTTTAAGCGTATAAGAGTGCTTAAAGACCATAACCCCACTATTTCTTTGGGCGTTCCTTTGGAGTTGGATACCGAAGATTCTTTTGGATTGCTTACCACTACAAAATTCAATCTAAAGAAAGAAGTTAGCCGTGATATGTTCACCGACATACAATTAATGAAAGAAAACGGCCTTAACGCAGAATTATCTATTGGTTATCAGGTAGTAAAGAGGGATGAAAAGGATAATGCCAAGATAACCGAATACAAGTTAATGGAATACTCATTCCTATCCAGTTGGGCAGCCAACGAACTTAGTACCGTACAGGATATTAAAAGTATAAAGTCCACCTACGGGATTTTAGAACTAATAGAAAAATCATACAATCTAAACTATTCGGATTCCCGATTAAGACAGATTGAAACAATTTTAAAAGCACTTAGCGACAGTGACCCGTCAGAAGCTGACACTCCAGAAGTTAACCCGCTTGTAATAGACACTTTAAAACATTTTACAAACTCGTTAATTAAAAAATAAGATGGACGAAAAATTAAAAGCGGAGTTAGAAACGCTTACAAAAGGATTGGAGGCCAAGACTTCAGAAGAAGTTAAGGCCGCTGTCGATGCTTTCGAGACCAAGGTGAACGAAAGTATTGCAAATGAAACAAAAGCTGTTAAAGAATCTTTTGAGGCCGAAATAAAAGGCATTAAAGAATCTATGGCTGGATTTGCTGGTAAAGAAGCTGCCGAAGCTATGCAAAAGCATTTAGATGCAATGGACATCAAATTGCAGAACAAAGCACCACAAAAGAAAGAAGTTGTTTCCTTTGAAACTGGCGTTAAATCTTTAGTAGAAGAAAACTTCGAGAAGATCAGCCAAGTAAGAAAAGGTAATTCTGCTAAATTAGAGGTTAAGACTGTTGGTAACATGACATTAGCGAACTTGTCAGGAGACCAGCCAAGAGATTATTCCGGTACTGTTGCTGCCGTTCCTTCACAATTGGTAAACTTTACCGATTTGACTGGTGCGCCAATAAATATTTCTGGTGGTACTTACACTTTCCCACGTGAAACTGGAGCGGGTGAAGGTTCTATCTCCACTCAAACAGAAGGTAATTCTAAATCTCAAAGAGATTACGATCTTACAATGGTTGATGTAAACACCGACTTCCTTGCTGGATACGCTGTTTACTCTAAGAAAATGGCAAACAACTTGCCTTTCTTGCAATCTTTCCTTCCTTCTGCATTACGTAGGGATTATTTGAAAGCTGAAAACAGTTTATTCGCTACTACTTTAGCTAGTGCTGCTACTGCTTCCTCTCAAATTATTACAAGCAAGAACAAAATCGAAATGCTTATCAATGAGATAGCAACCTTGGAAGGTATCGATTTTGCTGCAAATGGAATTGTGGTACGTCCTGCCGATTGGTACGATATCGCCAAGACTGAAAAATCCACTGGTTCAGGTTACGGGCTTCCTGGTATAGTTGCTTACTCCAACGGGGTATTGACTATCAATGGTATTCCTGTTTACAAGGCCAACTGGATAGCTGCCAATAAATATTTTGTTGGTGATTGGTCAAGAGTTAAGAAAGTGGTTACAGAAGGTCTTTCATTGGAGTTCTCCAACGAGGATAGTGACAACTTTAGAAAGAACAACATTACTGCTAGAATAGAGGCTCAAATTGGTCTTGCTATCGAGCGTACTGATGCTGTTATATACGGTGATTTCACCGCAACCTAGTATATAGTTGGTTAGTTGTTTTAGTTAGTAGAAAGCCCTTCCCTGCTTAGGGCGGGGCTTTTTTAATTTAATAAATAAGAAATGGCAAAAGTAAAACAGGATTTTTTCTGCATCCAGACAAAAGTAAGTTATAAAGCAGGTGACGAGTACACAGGGACAAGAACCGATTTAGGCCATGTTTTGGAGATTGAGGAAAAAGAGCAAAAGACAGTAAAACAAACAAAAGAATTAAAGACAAAGAAATCCACTAAATAATGGACTATTTAGACGTTATATCACTTGCCGAAGCAAAGACTTATCTAGGGGTAGATGATACGTCTAGGGATGCCGAAATAACACGGATGATAAAGTCCGCTGTAACCTTCATAGAAAAGCGTACAAACCATATCCTAGTAGAGCAGACAAAGACCTACATATTCAGACAGGGATGTGTTAGGGTGTATGATTACCCTATTGTAAGTACTACGAACACCACCAGCACAAATACCGTCCATAACGGTTATTCAACCTATTTGGATTCAACCGCAGATGATATAGATTTTGTTTTGGGATATGATGCATTAACGGATGTGCCCAGTGAACTGGTAGAGGCTTGTTATATGATGTTAAAGTTCTTCTTCTTTGAACAAGAGGGAACGGGTAAAATACCTATGGCAGTACAAGATATAATCGATGCAAATAAAAGGTTTCTTCTTTGAGGGCTAGAAAGTACATAAACAGGGTGGAAGTTTGGCAGAACACTGCAACAGCCGATAACTATGGAGGCAATACCGTTACCCCTACGCAATTAGGGAGTTCATGGGCAAATGTCACTACAATAGCTATTGATAAGATGCTTAATTATGGATTGGATACGGCAAAACAGGCTATAACTATTAAGACCCGATCCAGGAGCGATATAAATTACTTTGCCGAGGGTATTTTCTTTAAGTACAAAGGTATTGAGTGGTATCCTACCAATATAAGCAATAAGGACTTCATTGATGAAGAAATAACCATTATAGCATTTGGTAAATGAGCAAGAATGTAAAGGGACTGGAAAAGCTTATTGCTGTACTGCAAAAAATCCCTGCTGAAATGGACAGCAAGGTCGAAGATATACTTTATGTAAATGGTCTTGACATTGCAGCCGAAGCCAAGAAATTAGCACCCGTAGACCTTGGCACTTTAAGACAAAGTATTACCGCTTCAAAAGTGGATAAAAAGAAAGTAAAGGTAATGGCTAATGCTACAGGTTTAGCCCCATATGCTGCCCATGTAGAGTATGGCACAAAAGCACACGTAATAAGACCCAAGAACGGTAAAGCATTAAAATTCAAGATAGGTGGTAAAGATGTATTTGCAACGTCCGTTAACCATCCTGGAACTAAAAAGCAACCTTTCTTTTCCCCTGCCGTATTCAAGGGCAAGGCTAGATTTATAGAAGATTTGGAACACTTGCTAAAAGAAACATTCAACAAGGTATGAACACGGCAAACCCTGATAAACATATCCGAAAGGAGATTTATGACAGATTACACAATTCAGAAGTAAACACCCTAACATTCAAATGTTACGACACTAATGTAACATCGGCAAACGATGATCAATACTTTTTAATAGGTACACAATTGAACCAGCCACTTAATACAAAGTGCAACAGGGGATGGTTGAACTCTACCGAAATACAAGTAGTGGTAAGGACGAAGAAAAACACGGGGTCAAGGGTGCTTTTGGATGATGCTGTAGACCACGTATTAACGGAACTGGATTCTTTTAGTCTACCTGTATTATCCGGTATGAAAGTAAGCCTTTCCGAAATCTCAATAGAGAACGAACTGGTAGAGGATACGCAAAGCGAAATATTCTATACCAAAATACTTAGAATTGAAACAACTATAAATTAAATTTATTATCTTTGTTATAACAATAGAAAAAATCTATCATGGCGAATGAAACTTTTATTAAGGGCAATCAGGTAGTATTCAGTATTTGGGATACTGATGCCTATGAGCCTATGGCCTGTATTACTTCTTCCTCTATAAGTGAAAGCTTGGAGATTGATGAAATAGAGACTAAATGCGATCCAGGGAACATTGTAAAAACTCCAGGTTCTTACTCATACGAAATCACATCAGACGGTATTTATATTGATGAATCCGTAGATACCGGATTACAATCCCACGGTAAATTAAAGGCGTTGTTAAGGGCCAAGACCAAGATAACTTGGAAAATGGCAACTGGTATCACTTCCCCTACCGCTGAATATGGCTATGGATATATTACCGCTTTGGATTTGACTGGTGAAGCTGGATCAAACGCCACTTTTAGTATCACGATTTCAGGAACAGGAGCAATTGTATCAGTAGACCCTAACGCTTAATGAATTATATAAAATTTGAAATAGGGGGCAAAGCCCGAGGTTTTAAGTTTGGTTTAGGGTTTTTGGGCGATATACAGAACCATTTCAGTATAGACTTGGTACAGATGCACCAAATGATAGAAAAGAACCCGCTATTGTTCCTTCCTGCTATGTTGTATTTCGGACACAAGCACGATTGTATAAGAAATCACCAGCCGATAGATTTTGAACTGTTCCATTTTGAGGATTGGATAGTTGAAATGGAAAAAGGGGTTTCAAATGAAAATTTATTGAAAGCTGCAAGGGCCATGAATGCAGGCATACAATATATATCAGGTGTTACGGAGGATTCCAAGGAAGATGAAACGCCAAAAAAAAA
>TARA_R110002167_G_scaffold195810_5_pt1 | contig 33849 bp, 28 predicted proteins | sample TARA_R110002167 | Tara Oceans TARA_R110002167 (sample SAMEA4398238) | marine metagenome | biome: Polar Biome; feature: [MES] marine water layer (ENVO:01000295) within the mesopelagic zone...; material: water (ENVO:00002006), including particulate matter (ENVO:01000060) such...
AAAAATCTAAACACCTACTGCTTATCCATACCAGCTTTTTCACTCTTTAATCTAAGCATTTTTCAACCATTTAATCTTTCTAAACAATCTCACAGAAATCTTAGAATCAGCTCTTATAGTATCTAGCCGCGAAGCGTCCTAGCTCTTAGGCTCTAACACTCTCACCGCATTGTCGTCCTTATCGCTTGTCATCGCTTAACACCGCTCACAACCAATTTCAGCTCTTATAGCATCTAGCCGCGAAGCGCCCTAGCTCTTAGGCTCTAACACTCTCACCGCATTATCGTCCTTATCGCTTGTCATCGCTGAACACCGCTCGCAACCAATTTTAGCTTGTATATCATCTAGCCGCGAAGCGCCCTAGCCCTTAGGCTCTAACGCTCTCACCGCATTGTCGTCCTTATCGCTTTCCATCAGCTTTTACATTTTTATAAGCGTTTTTTGAGCGTTATGATCTGCCAATCAAACTCTAACTCACTGATTGCCGTCGATTTAACTTGATGCTTTAACTGATCATTAGCACGCCAGCCAAATACCGACATATCAAGGAGTGTTAATGCCTGCTCACCGGTCACAGATTGAGTAAATACCACTTGTTGCTGAGCATCAATTTTAACATCATTAGGTAAATTTAACTGTAACGGTTTTTCGACTAAGTCTGGATAAACTTGTTGTTTAATTTGCCATAAATGCCTAATACCAGGCTGCAACAATACAATTCGACCATCATCTTTTAAAATCCGAATGCATTCTTTCCCCTTTAACGGTGAATCAAGAACCGTCACGATATCGACTGATTGCGAGGCAAAGGGCAATTTTTTTAGTGCCAACAACAATAAATTCGCCGGTGTTTCAGATTTTGCCGCTGAAAATATTGCATTTTCAGCATCAGTAATGCCCCAGTGCTGGCACGATACCTTTGCTTCAACTAGCGCAGGAACAAGCTGACGCAAATAATATCCATCAGCGCATTGGTAATCGATATGCTGTAATTCTGCATCACTATTAGAAGCACATAACTCCAGCAGTACTGCTTGAAGTTGTTTAATTAACGGTGCAAACAAACCTGTTTCTAATAAAAAATGTCGCCCACGCATTTGCTGGCGAGACTCCACTTGCGGCTTACTCTTGCCTTTTACGTTGCTCAGCAGTGGCCAGTAACCATTAGGGTGTTTATCAAAATGATGTTTGTTGTCGCAATAAAATCCCGCTGAAGCTTGATGTTGATTTAGTGGAGCTGAACACACTGGACATAATAAAGATAAAGTCATAATTACACTGATAGTTAATTGAAAGATGGTAAAACAAAAACGGGTAGAAATACCTAGTATGGTAAGCCTACCCGCTATGCAAACAAAAGTAGCTTAAATGCTTATATTAAAGATAGAGCAATCCAAGCAATATCGCACCAAGAGCAAGGCGATATAATACAAATGGCGTCATGCCTATTTTGCTAATAAACTTTAAAAAGAAGTGGATACATAAATACGCAGCAACGAATGAAACAACAATCCCTAAACCAAGTGCTTGGTAGTCAATAGGGGCAGGACTGCTAACCAAGTCTTTTGTCACCAGTAACGCAGCACCAAAGCTCACAGGAACAGACATAAGGAATGAAAAACGAGCAGCTGCATCACGTGTTAGCCCTAACATCAGTGCTGCTGTCATCGTGGCGCCAGAGCGCGACGTGCCAGGTATTAATGCCATTGCCTGCGCTAAGCCGATAAGCAAAGCCTTTTTCCAACCCATTTGAAATTCAGTTAACTGTGCTTTTGACATTCTATCTGCTGCCCACAACAGTAAACCAAAAACAATCGTGGTTATCGCTATCACTAAAGTATTTCTGAAATGGGTTTCAATAAAGTCTTTGGCAGTAAATCCTACAATTACAGCTGGGATAGTCGCTAAAATAATCCACCAGGCGAGTTTACTTTCTTGAGTTTGTTGCTTGCTAGCTAAGCTGGTGAACCAGGCTTTAGCCAGTACCACAATCTCATGACGAAAATAAATGACCACGGCAAATAAAGAGCCTGTATTAACTGCCACATCAAATGATAAACCTTGATCTGCCCAACCTAATATTTGTGATGGTAAAATTAAATGTGCCGAGCTAGAAATAGGCAAAAACTCAGTAAGCCCTTGGATTAATGCCAGCAGAATAACTTGAAACGTTTCCATATTTGTCCTTGTTAGAGATTAACTTATCAATTGGTTATAACGTGTTGGTAGGTAATAGTTCTGGTGGGAACTCAAATTCAATAGGCCACAGTTGTTGACACTGTTTGTCATAATTCTGCCAAAGTGTTTGATAGGTTTGTAACGTCACCGGATGAGATAAATTAGGGACTAATTCAGCCAAAGGCCACAATACAAACGCGTTAAACAAAATTTCACCACGGGGTAATTCTACGGGAATGTCACAAATAACATCGTCATACAGCAACAAATCAATATCAAGGCTCCTTGGGCTGAATTTCTTCTCACCTCTAATACGGCCATTGTCTTGTTCAATTTGTTTAAATGTCGTCACAACCTGTGCAATTGATAAATCGGTATCAGCCGCGGCTACCATATTTAAAAAATTAGTGCCTTTAAACCCTACCGATTCACTCTCAAAAACCCGTGATAATTGTAATGGGCCAAAACATTGCTGTAAATCAACCAAACCGGCTTTAAGATGTTTCTCTGGTGAAATATTAGTGCCCAAACTTATGTAAATACGTGCCATTGACTGACCTAATGCTAAACAGTAAAAAAATAACAGTTAAATGCTACCGCGTTCGATCTCGACACCGACAGAAACAGCATGAGGTATTGCACCTGGCTTCATCACAACCACTTTAACCCAAGGCACATTAAATTCGTCTTGCAAACAATGCGCAATCATTTCAGCGACCGTTTCAATCAATTCAATCGGATTCTCAGTAATTAAAGCCGTTAAACGATTTGATACCGTTTCATAACACAATGCATTTTCGTAACTATCACTGGCGGCCGCAAGACGATTATCCCAGGCCATATCTAAATCGATAAGCAATGTTTGATGAAGTTTTTTTTCCCACTCATAGATACCAATAATGGTCTCTATCGCTAACTGGCGGATGAGTACTTTATCCATAAAAATCCCTACCTTAATCGATGTAAAAAGACGTTAAATTCATCTTAATCAAACTTTATTACCGATTATATGCCTAATAAACACATTTAAGCTTCTTCCTAATGAATTAAAACAGTAGGATAGGCGTTGTTGTTCAATTAACATCAACAAAATGGTTAATGTTAACGCGAAGACAGCTTCAGTGGATACTGAAAATGACTTGTCTCACAAATGAATGCGCGATGATACCCTAAGAAGAGTAAGGAAACCAATTTGAACGCCGTTACAGTCACCATTTTGATGATCATTGCCGCCTACCTAGCGGGTTCGATCTCAAGTGCCGTACTGGTTTGTAAATTAAGAGGTTTACCTGATCCAAGAACCAACGGCTCCGGCAATCCCGGTGCCACTAATGTGCTACGCATTGGTGGAGTCAGTTCTGCAGCTCTTGTGTTATTTTTTGACATGCTCAAAGGCGCCCTGCCTTCTTATTTGGGCTATAAAATGGGACTTGATGCGGCATCATTAGGTTTTATTGCTGTCAGCGCCTGCCTAGGGCATATATTCCCAATATTTTTTGGCTTTAAAGGCGGAAAAGGTGTTGCTACAGCCTTTGGTGCAATGGCCCCCATTGGCGGTGATTTAGCGCTATGCCTCATCCTCACTTGGATTGTATTTTTACTATTAACGCGTTATTCCTCTGTAGCCGCTATGGCAACCGCAACTTTAGCGCCCTTTTTTACTTGGTGGTTAGACGAACGTTTTATTCTTCCTGTTGCGATGTTATCAACCCTTATTTTAATCCGCCACAAAGACAATATTGGCCGTTTGCGCCATGGCGAAGAAAGTAAAGTCACACGAAAAAAATCCATAAAAAAACCCAATACCAAATAGTATTAGGTTTTCTTGGTGGCTTGAAAGTAAGTCATCACTTAAAGCAATCATGCCAACTCAAACACGCTAACTCATCAATTAATCTACTGCAGGCAGCGTATCCAAGGGCCATCTAGGCTGACCTTTAACCTCTAGCCCCTCAATATGCCCTGCACGTAAACGTTGTAAACCAGCATAAGCAATCATGGCACCATTGTCGGTACAAAACTCCCCACGAGGATAATACACTTGACCACCTAACTTGGTCATCATCTCAGCCAAAGACTCACGTAAACGGGTATTAGCGCTTACACCACCGGCAATCACCAAACGTGTGTAACCAGTTTGCTTTAAGGCTCGTTTGCATTTTATCGCAAGAGTATCAACAACAGCTTCTTCAAATGCACGGGCAATATTGGCACGAGTCTGATCATCATTGGGTTCTGCAGCGATAGTATTTGCTGTAAATGTTTTCAATCCTGAAAAACTAAAGTCTAAACCTGGTCTATCAGTCATTGGCCGCGGAAATTTATATCCTGCAGGCACGCCTTTTTGAGCTAATTTGGCTAAACGAGGGCCACCAGGATAATCTAAGCCCATGAGCTTGGCTGTCTTATCAAAAGCTTCGCCAGCAGCATCATCAACAGATTCACCTAACACTTGATATCGTCCAATGCCTTCAACTTGCACTAACATTGAATGGCCGCCAGACACTAACAAGGCTAAAAAAGGAAATTCAGGCGCATTTTCTTCCAGCATGGGTGCCAATAAATGCCCTTCCATATGATGCACACCGATTGCCGGTTTATTCCATGCATACGCTAAGGAACGTCCTACACAAGCACCAACAAGCAATGCACCAATTAGCCCAGGGCCTTTGGTATACGCGACACCATCGATATCATTTAGGCTTGAATTAGCTTCTGATAAAGCCTGCTTAATCAATGGCACAATTTTGCGAACATGATCACGAGAGGCAAGCTCAGGCACAACACCACCGTAATCGGCGTGCAATTTAACTTGGCTATATAGCACATGCGACAACAAGCCTAACTTATCGTCATATACTGCTACTCCAGTCTCGTCACAGGATGTCTCAATACCAATAACCCGCATAATCTCTCGTCTTCATTAAAAATAAGGCCGCCAATTCTACCCGTCTCAGCGAAAATACTCCAATGTTTAACGATTAAATACCTATCCATATAAGTAAGTAATCAATTCAAGAGCTTGAATCTGCCAAACACGAATTAAAGATAGATTCTAATCAGTTACTATGCATTTAAAATATACATATCAAGGAGTAATCATAATACTGCCCTTGCGTTTTCTTGAATAAGACGGGCTCATTAGCACAGTAGTTTGTTACTTAAGCGATGAGGTATATAGCGGCTAGTTTTTTATTAAATTTAAAAAAATGAAACTGTGAGCTATTTCCCCGAAGAGAAAATCAATCAGGGGTTTACAAATGGTCGCCGCTCGGTGTAAAATTCCGCACCATTTTAAATAGCCTTTGGTTTGAGTGAAGTCACTAAAAATGTTTAGTCGATTTAATCATCCAACATAACTACACCTAAGGGGTGATGGCGTATGCCAATTATTAAAGTACGTGAAAACGAACCATTCGACGTAGCTCTTCGTCGTTTCAAGCGCTCTTGTGAAAAAGCTGGTATTTTAGCTGACGTGCGTGCTCGTGAATTTTACGAGAAGCCAACTACTGCCCGTAAGCGTGCAAAAGCAGCTGCAGTTAAGCGTCTAGCTAAGAAGCTTTCTCGCGAAAACGCACGTCGCGTACGTTTATATTAATCTCATTATGAACTTAACCGATCAGCTAAAAGACCAAATGAAAGATGCCATGCGCGCTAAAGATAAAGTGCGCTTAGGAACAATTCGTATGGCACTTTCTGCCATCAAACAGATTGAAGTGGATACCCGCGAAACTCTGACTGATGAACAGACAATAGCTGTATTAACCAAAATGGTTAAACAACGCCGTGATTCGATTGCTCAATATGAAGCAGCGAATCGTCCGGAGTTGGCAGCTGTAGAAGCAGATGAAATTCGAGTTATCGAAAATTTTCTGCCTACGCCGCTAACAGAAGATGAAGTAGCAGCGATTATCGATGCTACTATTATTGATGTTGGTGCTGCATCCATGGCGGATATGGGTAAAGTAATGGGAGCATTAAAAGCTAAAGTTCAAGGCCGTGCAGATATGAGTGCCATTGGTACAATGATCCGCGCTAAGTTGAAGTAATCAATTTTTAATGTTGAATAAGCCGTGCACTTGCACGGCTTGTTTGTTTACATCAGTTGATAAAGTAAATTCGAGAACAACAGCAATCAATGGCGATACCTCGTGATTTTATCAATGAGCTAATAGCTCGAATAGACATAGTCGATCTAATTGACCGTAAAGTGCCGTTGAAAAAAGCCGGTAAGAACCATTCGGCTTGTTGTCCTTTTCATAGCGAAAAATCACCCTCTTTTACAGTCAGCAGAGACAAACAGTTTTACCACTGTTTTGGTTGCGGTGCCCATGGCAATGCTATTGATTTTGTCATGGAATATGATCGCCTAGAATTTGTTGATGCCATTGAAGAACTTGCAGGTCAACTTGGTCTTGCCGTACCACGAGAGCAAGGCACAGGAAAAAGACCAGATCAAGGATTAAGTCGAGACTTATACGAACTGATGGAAGAAGCGAACCTCTTCTATCAAAGCCAACTTAGGCAGCATACAGACAAACAAAAAGTTGTCGATTATCTTGAGTTTCGCGGATTATCGAGTGACGTTGTTGAGCAGTTCGGTATTGGATTTGCCCCCGATGGTTGGGATGGTTTACTGGGTCGTTACAGGCAAAATTTGCCCGCCCAAGATAAATTACTAACCGCAGGCATGTTGATTGCCAATGATAGCGGTAAACGGTACGACCGTTTTCGCGACAGATTAATGTTCCCAATACGTGACCGTCGTGGTCGTGTGGTTGGATTTGGTGGTAGAGTTTTGGGTGACGGCACCCCAAAGTACTTGAATTCTCCAGAAACGCCCATATTTCATAAGGGTAATGAACTTTATGGTTTATATGAGCTAAAACAAAAACACCGTGATCCACAACATGTGTTAATTGTTGAAGGGTATATGGATGTCGTCGCACTCGCCCAATTTGGGATTGATTATGCGGTTGCATCGCTAGGTACATCGACTACAGCTGAACAATTTCAGCTTTTAGTGCGTAGTGCAAAACAAGTGGTTTGTTGTTATGACGGTGACCGCGCAGGCCGCGAAGCAGCTTGGCGTGCACTAGAAACAGCGCTACCACTGTTAAAACCGGGTGACCAAGTCAAGTTTATGTTTCTGCCACAAGGTGAAGACCCTGACACTATGGTCCGCAAAATTGGCAAAGAAGCATTCGAAGCCTTAATGCAAAAAGCCATGTTACTGCCCGAGTTTTTGTTTGACACATTAAGTGCTAACCACGGTACCGATAAAGGGGCATTAGCCAAGCAAGCAATTGCGCTAATCGAAAAGGTACAAGATACCGTCCTACAGAATTTACTGTTAGAAAATTTAGCACATAAATTAGGCATGAACAGTAGCGAAGATTTAAAGAAAAAATTAGGTTTTACTGTAAAACAGGCAAAACCATTAAATGCGAAAGGCTTACAAGGTCGTGGTACGCCATTAAGATTGGCCATTGCCCTGCTGGTCCAAAACCCAAGTTTAGGCTTTGGTTTGGCCAAACAGCCTGCACTAGATCGATTACAGATGACCGGCATAGAATTGCTTAATCATTTGTTAGATATAACTCGAGAGCAGACGTTAAACAGCGCACAACTACTTGAAATGCATAGAGAGCATAATCAAAAAAGCACTCTAATAAAGCTAGCCCAATGGGAACATCAAGTGGCGGATGAAAACGTATTGCCAGAGTTCAAGCAAACCCTGATTTGGTTAAACAACCAATATATTGAACAACGATATCAGGAATTAAGCCTAAAACAGGCTTTAACGAAAGTTGAAAAAATGCAGCTAACAAAGCTGATTTCTATAATGAAAGGCATAGCGAAGTAATACGCAATTTATTCGTGAAGAATGTGCGTACAAACATTGCCATGGACTAGCTAAGGTTAGCCCACACAGCTATAATTGACGATTTGCGCGCCACTTAGCACAGCTAACTGGCCTATCGTTTTATCAGTTACCCAAAATTGGATGATATCTATGGATCACACTCCGCAGTCGCAACTCAAACTGTTGCTCGCTAAAGGTAAAGAGCAAGGTTACTTAACCTATGCAGAAGTGAACGACCACTTACCTGCAGACATGGTCGATTCCGATCAGATTGAAGATATTATCCAGATGATAAATGACATGGGTATCCGCGTTTTTGAAGAAGCGCCAGATGCCGATGACATGATGATGTCGGAAGACAACACAGACGAAGATGCTGCAGAAGAAGCAGCGGCAGCTCTCGCAACCGTAGAAAGTGAGTTAGGCCGAACCACAGACCCTGTCCGCATGTATATGCGCGAAATGGGCACGGTAGAGCTACTTACTCGCGAAGGCGAAATTGTTATTGCTAAACGTATCGAAGAAGGTATCAACACTGTACAGAGTTCTGTCAGTGAATACCCTCAAGCGATCGCAATGATCTTAGAGCAATTCGATAAGTATGAAGCTGAAGAATTGCGCTTGTCTGATATTATCTCTGGATTTATCAATCCTGACGACGATGACGTCGCACCAACAGCCACCAACGTTGGTTCAGAATTAGCAGACTCTAAAAACGATGATGACGATGATGACGACGATGATGACGATGAGGAAGAGGAAGAAGGCAACAAAGGACCAGATCCTGAAGAAGCCAAAGAAAAATTCACTCAACTCAGAGAAGCCTACGAAAAAAGTTTAGGAATTATTGCCGAAAAAGGCCGTGATCACCCTGAAGCGATTGGCTCATTATTTGTTATTGGCGAATTATTCAAAGAATTCCGTTTAGTACCTAAACAGTTTGACCGTCTAGTGAAAAGCATGCGCAACATGATGGACCGCGTACGAATTCAAGAACGTCTTGTCATTAAGCTTTGTGTTGAACACGCTAAGATGCCAAAGAAAAACTTTATTAAGGCTTTCACTGGCAACGAAACAAACTTAGATTGGTTTAACAAAGAAAAAGAAAGCACTAAGCCTTACGCTGAAGGTTTGCGTATGATCACCGATGACGTAACGCGTTGTGTGACCAAACTTGGTGCTATTGAAGTTGAAACAGATTTAACCATCGCAGGCATTAAAGACATTAACCGTCGTATGTCTATCGGTGAAGCGAAAGCTCGTCGTGCGAAAAAAGAAATGGTTGAGGCTAACTTACGTTTGGTTATTTCTATTGCCAAAAAGTACACCAACCGTGGTTTACAGTTCTTGGATTTAATCCAAGAAGGTAACATTGGTTTGATGAAAGCAGTAGATAAGTTTGAATACCGCCGAGGTTACAAGTTCTCGACTTATGCAACGTGGTGGATCCGTCAGGCAATCACTCGTTCAATCGCCGACCAAGCACGTACGATCCGTATTCCAGTACACATGATCGAAACGATTAACAAATTGAACCGTATTTCTCGTCAAATGCTTCAAGAAATGGGCCGTGAGCCGTCTCCTGAAGAATTAGCAGAACGTATGATGATGCCTGAAGATAAAATTCGTAAGGTACTGAAAATCGCTAAAGAGCCAATCTCAATGGAAACCCCAATCGGTGACGATGAAGATTCACATTTAGGTGATTTTATCGAGGATACTACCCTCGAGCTACCACTTGATTCAGCAACTAGCGAAAGTCTAAAGAACGCCACACACGAAGTCTTAGCTGGCTTAACAGCCCGCGAAGCAAAAGTACTGCGTATGCGTTTTGGTATCGACATGAATACTGACCACACGTTAGAAGAAGTGGGTAAGCAATTTGATGTAACACGTGAACGTATTCGTCAAATTGAAGCCAAAGCGTTACGTAAATTACGTCACCCTTCTCGCTCAGAAATCTTAAAGTCGTTCTTAGACGAGTAAGCTTACTGAAAAAATATTATAAAAACCTGCTTCGGCAGGTTTTTTTATGTCCAAAAACCCAATAATTGCTTAACAGATAACCAATTGAAACAAGATAAGTAAATACAATTAAAAACACGGGTGACAAGTGCCAACAAACTTCGTATACTTTCCCCGCTTTCGATAGTGACGACTATCTTAAGTCGGCCCCTTAGCTCAGTTGGTTAGAGCATACGACTCATAATCGTCAGGTCCCCAGTTCGAGTCTGGGAGGGGCCACCAATTCAACGAATCAAGACGCTCTTTAGCGTCTTTTTTTGTGCCTAAAATTCACAAGAGCCATACATATCAGATAAACAACTGTAGATTAATACCTACTACAGCATTTTAGTTTTTAACATTTACTCATTTCATATTGATATCATCAAGAATCAACATCTACTTTCTGCTCGGCTTTATATTGACATAAATGTTTCTAACAGCTTAAAACTCACCCAACAAATGTTTAATAAATGTAAATAAAAGGCTATCCTTGACGTACAACACTTTTAGAAACTGTTTATGCAAATTCATTCTACCCGCTCTAAATTAATGCTTTTGTTAGTCACTACCGGGTATTTACTTTTTTCGTTTGTGATTATTGAATATTTACACAGTAACTATTTACGCAATGCTGAAGCAGACAACTATCAACGTCTATCCGGTAGATTATCTTTACTGCGCGCCAAAATTGAAGCTTTGGTAAATTCAGAAGTATTTTTATCTGACAGTTTATCGACCTTAATTACTTTCGCCCCCGAAAGTACTTTAGCCCAATGGGAGCAGGTCGCGATGCAGCTTAAAAATAAAGGACCACACATACTGAATATAGGTGTTGCACCTAATGATGTCCTGTCCTTTATTTATCCGTTAGAAGGCAATGAGCGCGCCATGGGACTGGATTTTAGAGACAATCCAGCACAATGGGATAGTGTGCAACAAGCGCGAGTAATGCAAAAAATATTTATCCAAGGTCCGTTTAAACTGATTCAAGGCAACAAAGCCATTATTGGTCGTATGCCCATTTTTTCTGATCCACCTTTTAATCATCAGTACTGGGGCCATTGTAGTGTGGTCATTAATATTGAATCGCTACTACTCGATGCCGGTATAAAAGATATAGACAGTAATCTTGAAATAGCTATCAGAGGTGTTGATGGCAAAGGCAGCCATGGCGACATTTTTTATGGTAAAGATATCGTTTTCGATAAGCCATTAATGACTGAAGAAGTGCATATTTTAAATGGCAGTTGGATCATTGGATTAAAGCAAGCTAAGCAAAACTCAACGGGAGAAATAACGTCTTGGGCAAAGCATAATATGATCCGCTTGATTGGCTTTGCCGTCGCCATTTCATTTTTACTGAGTTTTATTGCCATTTTACAAGCTTATCGATTAGCGAATCGAGCGTCTTTGCATGACGCATTAACCCATTTGCCCAATCGCCGTTTTGCCATGAGTATTTTAGAGCAGTTGCAGCAAGGTTCATTTAGCATCATTAGTATCGATCTCAATCGATTTAAAATTATTAATGACACATATGGCCACGCTGTTGGTGATGCATTTTTAATTGAAGTGGCCAAACGCATACTCAGCACTTTACGTAGTTCCGATACAATTGCACGCTTAGGTGGCGATGAGTTTTTAATTATTTTGCCGAGAGTCACTGAGCGCGATAGTATCAATAAGGTCATCAATAAGCTCGAAAAACACGTGTGTGAAATACCGTTTCGATACCAAGATACTACATTAGATGTTTGCATGAGTATGGGGGTTGCCCGCTACCCTCAAGATGCTAGTACACTATCTGACTTACTCCATTTTGCAGATGAAGCAATGTACCTGAACAAACAGCAAAAACGAGAAGAATAATGTCCATACCTTATCAATTAACTCGTTGTTTACGGTTTTCTTGTCAATTGATAAAGTTAAGCCTACTTGCCTTTACACTCACGATGAGCACATTGGTATACAGTGCCGAGCAACCTCAAACAATCACTTACGTGGAGGGCACTAAAGTAGTCACTGACCCATATAATAATTACTTTAGTGACTTATTATTATTAGCACTTGAGCAGTCTGTTGATAAATTTGGCCCATTTCAGCTAAAACCTATCGAAACCGATATTTCACAAAAAAGACAAATACGTGAGATACAAAAAGGCAGAATCGATGTATTTTGGACCATGACATCTTTTAGTCGTGAAGCCGATTTATTGCCAGTTAAATTCCCCCTGGCAAAAGGCATGTACGGCCTGCGTTTGCTCGCAATCAATGCCAACGATGCCGATTTATTTAGCGATATAGCTGGCTTACCGAGTGTAAAAGCAATGAAAGCTTTAGCTGCGATACCTGCATTATCGGGCAGCGACTGGCCAGACACGCCAATATTGAGGTTAAACAGATTTACAGTTGTAAGTGATGTCGCCGAAAATAAAATGTATCCCTATTTGTCGCAAAAGACAGGCTATTATTTTCCTCGCGGAATAGTCGAGCTATTTTCTGAGCTACAAAGTCGTGAAGAAGAGACGTTAATTAATGAACCTAGACTAGCGCTGATGTACCCTGCCGTTATATATTTTTTTGTTTCTAAACAAAATCCTCAACTGGCAGAACGATTGGAGTATGGTCTCAATAAAGCTAAAAATGATGGTTCATTTGATCGCTTGTTTTATGGCCATCCTAGGCATGATATGGCATTTAAACGAGCAAACTTAAGTCAGCGAATTTTTTTCAAACTCAAAAACCCATTATTCCCAAAGTCAGCCACGGCTGAAAGTATTACCTTAATGCAAGAACAAATGATTAAACGTCTTAGTGAAAAATAAGCTGCTTAGAGTAGCTGAAAATGTTAACTATATTTAGCGTTGCGGCAACTCATTCAAGTTACTGAAATAGCATAATATTGTTTAGTTGATGATTGGTGAGTAAAGCACATCAGAAACGAGAGAAACACTTAGCACAAAAGTTAAGCTTAAAGAGTAAGTCAGCCCTTGGCCACATTAACAAGTATCATTTTTAGTTCATTAGTTGGCTAAAAATTCATTCAATCCGTTATGATCCGATTTCGACCCGATCCCTTCGCTTGGTACAAAGCACTATCAGCTCTTTGGAACCACTCTTTAAAAGGCTCTTCAACACGAAGAGTAGCCATGCCAGCACTAAAGGTTAACTTTTCGACTGGCGAAAAGCTCATCTGTGAGATTTTTTGACGAACCTCTTCAATATGTTTAAACACCATAGTCGAAGTCGCTTCTGGTATTAAAATGACAAACTCTTCTCCACCCCAACGACAGATGAGATTTTCTTTGCGCATATTTAAAGACAATTCATCCGCAAAACGACACAAAATATTATCACCAACATTGTGGCCAAACTCATCATTAATCTTTTTGAAGTGGTCAATGTCTAATATGACCAAAGTTATTGGAAAATGATGTCGCTTAGCGCGGGAGATCTCTTTATCAACCAGAGCACTAAAGGCTCGACGATTATAAAGTAACGTTAACGGGTCTTTGGATGCAAGCTGTTCAAGCTTTTCATTCTGCTGATTCAGAAGTAAATTTTTGTCGGTAATTTCTTGAGTTCGATGATTGACCATTTGTTCTAAATGGGTAGTGTGTGAGTGTATTTTTTGAAGACTATCGTGAAAAGCTTTAGACAGTTGACCTATTTCATCATTTGAATCGATTATTTTTAGATAACTTTTTTTATCTTTGACAGAAGCTTTTACATCTTTGGTCAGTTGCACTATTGGCTTTGTTATTCTATTGGATAGCTCACTAATGAGTAATAAAAATATCACCATCAAAATGATCGAAGTGACTAATACATCGTACATAATTGTATATATGTCGTGAAAAATTTCAGACTCTTTAGTTGTGACAAACAAGGTCCAGCCAGGCAGATAATCAACTTTAGAAAATGTGACTATTTTCGATTCATTTAATGTGGCGTCCATATAACGCCCATAACCATCATTTTGTAATTTAGTTTGTCTGACTATTTTATAAAACCCTGGATAGTCAGCATTTTCCGTCATTGAAAGTTTATTCTTCATTATAAAACTTTTATTTGGATGTGAAACCATTAAGCCATTCGAGTCAGTTAACCAAGCGTAACTCTCTTTTGCGAGCTTAATTTCCGCCAGTTTATCGGAGATAATGGTTAGAGGCACCGCCACAGCAAGCGTTCCCATCCAGTTATTTTGCGTGTCTAAAATAGGCACTCCCACCATGATAACGGGGGCCTTTTCAAACCGAGTGATGACTGGCGTGCTAATATTATATTCTTTGCCCACCCATTGTTCTGCACGCATAAATGAAGGGTGAGTGACTTTATTTGTATTGCCTAACACATCTGTCAAATTTAAATTTTTGTCTACATAAATAGCATTAATGAAATTACCACGCCCCATTGTCATCAGTCTTTGTAGCTGTCGAGCGATAGTCGCTTTATCACCTAGCTTTGTCTTCGGGTTGTTACTGAGCATGTTCAACATAACAACATATCGAGCAAACTCTTGGCTAAGGAGGTTTGCGTGCATTTTCGAAATTTTGGTAGAGTTTTCTAATGCGAAATCCAGTACACGATCACGCTCATTGATAAATATAGTGATTAAAAGCACAGACGTGAAAGCTATCATGACTAAAGAGAAGATAGTGATCACCTTGGCTTTTATACTATGAAACATATCACCTCTGAAAACGTTAACTTAACAAACTAAAATATATATAAATCACAAAAAATTGATGACACTTAAGCGTATAGACTGATGGTTAGCATTATGCCGTACTGATGCAATACAATTGAATAATGATTGCATAGACTTTGACTTCGAACACATAAACTCACTCAAATCATCTTGCATTAAGTCATGTTATTACGCCATATCCGTTAATGTTAACAAAAAATACATGTTTTTTGGTGGTTAATCTCGACCAATATAAGCTGGATTCTTTTCTAAATAGGCCTGTGCTGCAGTGATAGCAACCACGGCTTTAGAATTAAATTCACGTTGGTACAAGGTATATACTACAAATAAACTGGCTAAAATAAACATCCCAGGATGCATAAACCAGCACAACGCTGCCATAGAGTAGTAATAAGAACGTAAGCCATAGTTATAAGAATGCGCCGCTTGATCTTGCACTACGGCCATTTGCCTCGCGTAGCCCAAGGCATTTTTATCGCTACCGGTTTTATCTAATGGTGCGGCGCCAATCATAATATTAACAAAGCCATATTGACGCATGGACCAAGTAAATTGAAAGAATGCGAGCACAAAAATCCCGGCTAAAAGTGCCAGTTTAACCTGTACTAAAGCGTGATTAGGGGATGAGGTAAAGGGAATAGAACCGATGACGGTTTCAAGCTTTTCAACCTGCGAAAATAACGTCAACACACCCGCCAGGATCAGTAAAGTTGTTGAAGCAAAGAAGGCGATATTACGTTCTAAATTAGCCAGTAATGCCGCTTCAGCTACGCGTATCTCTTTGGCGATCACCTGCGACATCCAATGAATACGTTGCTGATGCATTACTCGTGCAATGCAATTAGAGGTTTTAGCTTTGCGACGGGCAAAACCGGCATACCCAACCCAACTAACTAAAAATACGATTAAAGCCAGCGAATCTAACCATGAAATCACCATGTTGATTAACCTGTGTAAGAATAAATAATAGATTGATTATGCATCAGTTTTACCATGCGGACATCAGTTTGTTGCTAGAAATAGTTAAAATGGGCTTGGACAAATAAAATCAATCCGTTGTTCTCTTATAGGATGAGTGAACGATAATGAAGTAGCATGCAGCATTAATCGGTCCGACATTGCTTGCGAATGGTCATTTCGGTATAAGTCACAACCTAAAATCGGATGGCCTATTTGCAGGCTGTGTATGCGTAGCTGGTGAGTTCGACCTGTAATAGGAATAAAGGTGACCCGCGTTGATAGTCGTTGTTGATGACGCTCAATCACTTGATATTGACTATGAGCTGGCTTACCTGTGTCATGACAAACTTTCATCAACGGGAAATTATCGCTATCTTTGGCGATCGGCAATTCAATATCACCATGTTGATTAACCAAATCACCGTATAACACTGCGGTATAGGTTTTTGAGACAGTTCGTAGTTGAAATTGTTTAGTCAATAAACCATTAATCACTTTGTTTAGCGCTACCAACATAATGCCCGACGTGCCGAAATCGAGACGGTGCACTAACGTTGCCGAGGGGTAATCTTGTACTAAACGATGGTGTACCGAATCCTTATTCAATGGATTCTTGCCCGAAAGACTCAATAACCCTGTAGGCTTATTGATCAACAGCAAATATTCATCTTGGTATAAAACCTCAATGTTGCCATCGCAAGGTGGAGCAATAAATTCAGCCATAATATCTTAGTGGTAACAATCTAAGCAGGAATAATAATCGAAAAGGTGGCTTATAAGCCACCTTTCAAACTGCACTCTCCGAGCTAAAACTGCATTAAGTTCTTAACCGTCCTAATTGCAATTGCTGCTGCTGAACTAAATCAGCTAAGCTGTCACTGCTCTGCTGAGCACTGTCAGCCAACTGTGATAACTCAGCAGCTGAGTCTGAAATACCCGTAATATTACGATTTACTTCTTCGGTTACTGCGCTTTGCTCTTCCGCGGCTGTCGCAATGTGGGTCACTTGGCCTGACACTTGGTTAATTTGTTCAACGATGGCATTCAGTGATTGTAATGCTAGCTGAGTTTGCTCAACCGCTTTTTGTGCTCCTTGGGCGCCTTTATCAATAATGCTCGAGGCATTTTTAACTTCTTTTTGTAACGACTCAATCAAGGTACTGATTTCATTCGTCGACGTTTGAGTTCGAGACGCTAGGGTTCTCACTTCATCAGCAACAACAGCAAAGCCTCGACCTTGTTCTCCCGCTCTGGCAGCTTCAATAGCTGCGTTTAACGCTAATAGGTTAGTTTGCTCAGCAATAGAGCTAATCACCTCTAAAATGCGGCTAATATTGGCGCTGCTTTGCGACACCATACCTACCGCTTGTTGAGCTTGTGCTGAATCACCCGAGACGCCTTCAACAAATACCATCGCTTGAGTTAACCGCGACTGACCGTCTTTCACATTGACCGTCATTGACTCGGTTTCCATTGCCGTTTGCTCAGAGGCTTTAGCCACTTCAAGCGCGGTGGCGCTCATTTGATTAACTGCTGTTACCACACTTTCAATTTCACCATATTGGCGATTAACACTTTCGCGTGTGTGCTTAGCAATGTCTGCCGATTTTATGCTTTCTTGCTGTGAACGATCGGCAAGAATTTTAAGCTCAGAAATGAGATGCCGTAATTTAGCAATGAAGGCATTAATACCGCTGCCTAGTGCAATCAATTCCGCATGGGCATCGACTTCTATCGCTTGAGTTAAATCGCCTTCAGCGCTGGCAAGGTTTTCAACGCGAGCTTGGATCATATTAAGCGGTGCAATAATGCTACGAATAACCAAACTGATAATAAGCACCGCAATAACCGTGACAATAATACCGATGGTTAATAGCAAGCTGCCCAGAGACATCGCCATGTCATTCATGGCGGTATTCATATTATCAACCGCCATAAACGCTTGGGTTTTCGGCACTTCAATAATCAAGGACCAAGTGGCATCAGCAATAGGGATATTAATTGGATATGCCACGGCAATACTGGTCGGTTCATTTACAAAACCCGATGAACCGTCTAAAGCTAACAATTTTTTGGCTAACTCTGGCCCTACAGATTCGCTAAAAGGTCGCGCAAATTTTTTATAATGGCTAGCTGCTACCACAAAACCTTTCTGGCTCACCAAGGTAACCTTGGCTTGCCCACCATATAAGCTTTTAGATAATTGCATGATCATGGTTTGAAATATCGGCAAGTTAATATCAACGCCAACTAAACCTTTAAATTGGTTGTCGACGATAACGGGCACGGTTAACGAGGTCATTAATGCGGTATTACCAGGAGTGATCTCGTACAAATACGGTTCCATTAAGCACGACTTTTTACTGTCTTTGGCACACAAATACCACTCAGCCTCACGAACGCCAAACTCATTTAACGTGGCAATGTATTTTTCAGCCGCCTCATCAACTTGATTCTGTTCTACTGTGCCATCATCATTACGAGTGTAGTAAATTTCTAATGTGCCCATATTCGGTACACTGTGACTGCTACCTTGAAAGTAACTACTATCAAGTCCATCGTAACCATTGGGCTCAAATTGCGCATACATCGATGATATTATGTTATTTTTTTGTAATACTGCAGCAAGTGATAACTCTACTCGCTCACGACTTAAAGGATCTTTTTTTGAGGTTTGCTCCAACAAGCCTGCAAACGAAAAGGGAACTCTATAAGCCTCATTGATAAATCCGGCAATACGCTCACCATACTCACCCGCTCTTGCTGAAAGTTTGTCATTAATCTCTTGCTGTAACGCAACCTCAACCTCTGCAGCCAAGCTGCTATTCTTATCTTTTAACCCTAGCCATAAACTTAAAGAGAGTGTAATTACTGTGGCAACAAATAACGCCGAGGTGATCCATAACAACTTTGACTTAATGGATAATGCCTTCATTCAATTGAGCTCCCGCTTTAGTATTAATTTTCAGATACAATAAAGTGTAGTCAGCTTTAAAGATTAAGTATGAGTGAGATATAAAAAATCCCGTAAAAACGGGATTTTATTGATTATTTTGACAAAAAGAGCCGTTATTTAAACACTGCCTGAAATGTCGAATCCATAATCGCAAGACCAGTATCAATTTGTGCATCTGGCGCAGTTAATGGCACCAGCACTCTAATCACGTTACCGTAGGTGCCACAAGACAATAAAATCAGTCCGCGGTTACGTGCTTCAGTTAAAATCTTACCGCTGTACTGCGGAGCAGGTTCACCATCTTCCATTAACTCTATGGCGATCATTGCACCCAATCCACGTACATCAGCAATTTGCGAATACTTAGCCTGCATACCCGTTAATGCCGATTTAAGCCGATTACCGACTTCATTAGCGCGAGTTAATAACTGCTCTTCTTCAAACACTTCAATAACCGCTAACGCAGCAGCACAAGCAATCGGGCTGCCACCATAAGTGCCACCTAAACCACCTGCGGTTACTGCATCCATGACTTCTGCTTTACCGGTAATACCCGACAGTGGAAAACCACCGGCTATAGACTTGGCAAAGGTAGTAATGTCAGCAGCTACACCCATTTGCTCCATCGCAAAGAAAGTACCAGTACGACCAGCGCCGGTTTGTACTTCGTCCGCAATTAACACAATGCCATGGTTGTCGCACAATTCACGTAAGCGCTTCATAAATGATGGCGTAACGGCATAAAAGCCACCCTCGCCTTGCACAGGTTCTAATATAATTGCAGCAATATCTGCAGGCTCGGCATCATTCTTAAAAATACGTTCAATTGATGCCATAGCATCATCTTCAGACACGCCATGCATTTCACAAGGAAATTCAGCCCGGAACACGTTGGCAGACATTAAGCCCATGCCTTTACTGTACGGTGCTACTTTGCCAGTTAATGCTAGCGCAGCAATGGTTCGACCATGATAGCCAGAGGTAAATGCGATAACGCCTGCTCGTTTTGTATAAGCACGGGCTACTTTAACTGCGTTTTCGACCGCTTCAGAACCACTGGTAAATAAGGCGGTTTTTTTAGCAAAATCGCCTGGCACTAAATGGTTAAGTTTTTCACATACCGCAATGTAACTTTCGTAACCCAACACCATAAAACATGTGTGAGAAAATGCATCTAGCTGCGCTGCCACAGCCGCTTTAACTTTAGGGTGCAAATGGCCAGTATTGAGTACCGCAATACCACCGGCAAAGTCGATATATTCACGACCTTCAACATCCCATACAGTGGCGTTTTCAGCACGTTCAGTAAAGATTGGGTGTATTTGTCCAATACCTTGAGCCACTGCCGCTTGGCGACGAGCCATTAGTCCATCATTTGTTTTAGTCATAGCCCGCTCTCTTAAACTGACATGCAGATATATTTCATTTCAAGGTATTCATCGATACCAAACTTAGAACCTTCGCGGCCTAATCCAGACGATTTAATACCACCAAATGGCGCCACTTCTGTTGAGATTAATCCCGTGTTAACGCCCACCATACCGTATTCAAGTGCTTCTGCTACTTTGTACACCAGTGAAATATCACGGCCATAAAAGTAAGCGGCTAAGCCAAACTCAGTGTCATTAGCTTGTTTAATCACATCATCTACTGAGTCGAATTTGAATAGCGGTGCTAATGGGCCAAAAGTCTCTTCTTTGGCAACTAACATCGATTTATCAACGTCACGTAAAATGGTTGGTTCAAAGAAAAAACCGCCTAAACTATGTGCTTTACCACCAGTGACGATACTTGCGCCTTTAGCAACCGCATCGGCTAAATGACGTTGTACTTTGGTCACTGCATCGGCATTAATTAATGGCCCAGTAGTCACACCGTCATCAACACCATTACCTACATTTAGTTTAGCAACTGCAGCTGCGAACTTTTGCGTGAACTGCTCATACACACCAGCTTGAACATAAATACGGTTGGCACACACACAGGTTTGGCCTGCATTGCGGTATTTAGCAATCATTGCGCCATCAACGGCGGCATCAATATCGGCATCATTAAAAACAATAAACGGTGCATTACCACCTAATTCCAATGACATTTTTTTAAGTGTTGGAGCACATTGCTCCATTAACTTAATCCCTACCGCAGTTGAGCCGGTAAATGATAACTTACGCACAATAGGGCTTTCACATAAAGCATTACCAATCGCAATCGCATCACCAGTGATAACACTAAACACGCCAGCAGGAATACCCGCACGATGTGCAAGCTCAGCTAACGCTAATGCGGTAAATGGAGTTTGCGGCGCAGGTTTAACGACCATAGTACAACCGGCTGCTAGTGCAGGCCCAGCTTTACGGGTGATCATCGCAGCAGGGAAATTCCACGGGGTAATCGCCGCAGTCACACCAACAGGTTGTTTAATAACAGTCAGTCTTTTATCTGCTTGATGGCCAGGAATGGTATCACCATAAATACGCTTAGCTTCTTCAGCAAACCATTCGATAAACGAAGCGGCATAGGTTACTTCACCTCTTGATTCTGCCAGCGGTTTACCTTGCTCGGTCGTCATCATCAACGCTAGGTCTTCAGCATTTTCATGCATTAACTCAAACCAACGGCGTAACTTTTGGCTACGTTCTTTGGCAGTCAACGCGCGCCATGCAGGTAAGGCATTATTGGCTGCCGTAATAGCTGCTTCGGTTTCTGCTTTGCCCATAACAGGCACATTACCGATGATTTCTTGGGTAGCAGGGTTGGCTATGGCAACCGTTTCGCCGCTGTTAGCACCCACCCATAGTCCATCGATATAACATTGTTCATGCAATAAGCTTGGATCATTTAAAATCACAATGCGCTCCTACTAAATTCTAATAAAACTCAGTTAATCATTGATTAATCAATCGTTAACAGCCAACTGATAATCAAAGGCTATATGCCAAACTTGTCACGTAACGTGTAATACCACGCACCTAAGGCACTAAACGGCACTCTAAGTGCGTGCCCGCCAGGAAATGGATAATGTGGTAATGCGGCAAAGGCATCAAAACGTGTGGCTTGGCCATTAAGCATTTCGGCAATTAACTTACCTGCTAAATGAGTATAGGTAACCCCATGACCGCTACAGCCTTGTGAGTAATAAATATTATCCCCAATACGACCCACTTGCGGCAGACGCGATAACGTCATTAAAAAGTTACCGGTCCAAGCATAGTCAACTTTAATCCCTTTTAACTGCGGGAAAGTCTTTAATAGTTTAGGCATAATCAAGGCTTCAACGTTGGCCGGATCGCGAGCACCATAAACCACGCCGCCACCAAAAATAAGGCGTTTATCACCAGTAAGGCGGTAATAATCTAATAGGTAGTTACAATCTTCAACGCAATAGTCTTGCGGTAATAGACTCGCAGCCATTTCATCTGACAATGGTTCAGTGGTAATCACTTGAGTACCACAAGGCATTGATTTAGCTTGTAGCTCTGGCAGCAATTTTCCTAAATAAGCATTACCAGCCACCACCACAAATTTACACTTAACCTGGCCTTGAGCAGTGTGCACAACCGGTGACGCACCATCGTCCACTTTAATGACTGCTGAATCTTCAAAAATCAGTCCACCAAGTGATTCCACCGCACGAGCTTCACCTAATGCAAGGTTGAGAGGATGAATATGGCCACCGCTTTTATCGAGTAAACCACCGACATATAAATCGGTATTAACCACGTTGCGAATGCCATTCTGGTCGAGTAACTCTAACTGGTTGTTATGACCATGAGCTTCCCATAATGATTTTTGACTCTGTAAATGGCCCATTTGCTTGGCATTCATGGCAGCAAAAACACCGCCATCTTTTAAGTCGCAATCAATGTTGTATTTGGCAATACGGTCACGAATAATCTGACCACCTTCAAACGCCATTTGACCAAATAGCTTGGCTTGTTCTTTGCCGACAACACCTTCAATAGAATCAATGTCGCGACTAAACGAATTGACAATTTGACCGCCATTTCGACCAGATGCTCCCCAGCCAATTCTGGCCGCTTCAAGCACCACAACTTTCATGCCGCTTTCTAATAAATGTAACGCAGAAGACAACCCTGTATAGCCCGCGCCAATAACACAAACATCTGTTTCAATTGTAGATTCTAAGCGAGGACGTTCGACTTTATCATTAGCCGATGCAGCATAATATGAACTAGCATGAGGTGTGGCGGACATAGCGCTTCCTTTAAAGGTTCAAAACGTAATTCAACTCACTCATCCTACACTTATGCAAATTTAAAAACTAGCATTAATCGCGTAATTTTTGACACTTTGTCGAATATATTAAACACCCGTGTCAGTAGAATATAGCAAATAGATTACCGAAAAATAAAAAGCCACACTGACATCAGCATGGCTTTTACATTGTGTTTATTGAGTATTGTTATTCCATCGCAATTTTAGCTTTTTTCTCTGCTCGGCGGGCAAAATACCAAGACAAGAAAGCCACTAAAGATACCGCTAAAATAATAATTGTCGCGAGTGCGTTAATCTTAGGTGAAACCCCTAAGCGAACTGACGAAAATACCACCATAGGCAAGGTTGTAGAACCTGGACCAGAGGTAAAGCTGGCAATCACTAAGTCATCTAACGACAAGCTAAATGATAACAACCAACCGGCAATGAGTGATGGCGCTATCATTGGTATGGTGATTAAAAAGAAGGTTTTTAATCGCGTTGCACCTAAGTCCATCGCCGCTTCTTCTATCGACAAATCCAGTTCGCGCAATCTTGACGACACTACCACCGCTACATAAGCTGCACAGAAAGTAGAGTGGGCAATCCATACCGTAAACATCCCGCGCTCAGTGGGCCAGCCAAAGGTTTCTGACATTTGTACAAATAACAGTAACAACGACAAACCAGTGATAACTTCTGGCATAACCAAAGGTGCGGTGATCATGTTAGACAAGGTTAACTTAGCCCATGAGCGTCTAAAACGAGTCATCACAAACGCTGCCATCGTTCCAATAATCACTGCCATGGTAGAGCTGTAAAAGGCAATACGTAAACTGGTCCAAACTGCATTTAATATCTGCTGGTCCTGAAATAGCTCGCCATACCATTTAGGCGAAAAACCTCCCCACACGGTAACCAGTTTTGAGTCATTAAATGAATAGATGACCAAAATAAGCATTGGCGCATATAAAAATATCAACCCAACCCACAACATCACTTTAGAGAAACTTAAGTTCTTCATACGTCGCTCTCCATGCTGCGTGACTGATAACGGTGGAACAAAGTAATTGGGATAATCAATAACGCTAGCATCACAATCGCTAATGATGAAGCTACTGGCCAGTCGCGGTTATTAAAGAACTCTTGCCACAGCACCTTACCAATCATTAATGAGTCTGGACCACCAAGCAGTTCAGGAATAACAAACTCACCCACGGCAGGGATAAAGACCAACATAGAGCCAGCGATTACACCGCCCATTGATAATGGCAGAGTAATTTTCCAGAAAGTATTGATACTGCTAGAGCCTAAATCGGAAGCGGCTTCTAGTAAGCTTAAATCCAATTTAACTAGGGTGGCGTAAAGCGGCAAAATCATAAACGGCAAATAGGCGTAAATGATACCGATATATACTGCAAAATTAGTATTCAGCATTTGGATTGGTTCAGAAATAACCCCTAACCAAGTCAAGGCGTTATTAATTAAACCGTTGTTACTTAAAATACCCATCCATGCGTATACACGGATCAAAAATGAGGTCCACGACGGCAACATCACCAGTAACAGCAATACCGCCTGCATTTTTACGGGGGCGCGGGCAATGGCGTAAGCCATCGGAAAACCAAGCACCAAACAGCCAAGTGTAGCAACAAATGCCATTTTCAATGAGGTTAAGTACGCCATGTAATACATTGAATCTTGCAGTAACAACAAATAGTTACCCAGATTAACGAATATATTTAGCGCCTCATCAACATAATTAAACGTTGGCTCGTACGGTGGAATCGCAATCGCAGCAGTCGAAAAGCTCAGCTTTAATACAATGGCGAACGGTAAGGCAAAAAACAGTAACAACCATAGGTAAGGGATACCCATGGTGAGATGTCGGCCTTTGAATATTTTCAATGGATTCTTCATGAGTTTAATACAACCCCGCTGGTGTCTTCCCAACTGATGTAAACCTCGTCTTCCCACGTTGGGTGATCGGCGCGGCGTTCACGGTTAATCATTGAGCATTGAACAATTTGGTTGTTTTTTAACTTAATGTAATAAACCGACAAACCACCAAGATAGGCAATGTCATGCACTACGCCGTGAGCCCAGTTATATTCACTTTCAGGCTTTTGGCGGGTAATAATGGTTTTTTCTGGTCGTAGGGCCAAGAATACATTTTTGTTTTCTAGACTGGTTGAAATACCGTGACCAATGTAAAACTGCTGCGATAAAGTCGGCGATTTAATAATCGCGTGGTCAACTTCATCTTCAATAATTTCACCTTCAAATAAATTAACCGTACCAATAAACTCTGCAACCATGCGACTCGCTGGCGACTCATAAATGTCCATTGGGCTGCCTGTTTGGGCAATCCAACCTTCATGCATAATCGAAATACGTCCGGCCATGGTCATGGCTTCTTCTTGGTCATGGGTTACCATCACGCAGGTAACACCTACGGCTTCTAAAATATCGACCACTTCTAACTGCATTTGAGTACGCAGCTTTTTATCTAATGCGCCCATTGGCTCATCAAGTAACAATAATTTAGGCCGCTTTGCTAATGAACGAGCTAAGGCGACACGCTGACGTTGACCACCGGATAACTGATGCGGTTTACGTTTACCGTATTTATCCATGTGCACCAGCTTAAGCATTTCTTTAACCCGCACAGCAATATCAGCCTTTGGCATTTTGTCTTGTTTCAATCCAAAAGCGATATTCTGTTCAACCGTCATGTGCGGAAATAAAGCATACGATTGGAACATCATATTAATAGGGCGTTCGTACGGTGGCATATCAGTAATGTCGACACCATCAAGAAAAATACGCCCTTCTGTTGGCTTTTCAAAACCCGCGAGCATGCGTAACAAGGTTGATTTACCTGAGCCTGAACCACCCAGTAGTGCAAATATTTCACCACGGTTAATGGTTAACGAGACGTCGTCTACTGCGCGCACATCATCGAAAAGTTTGCTGACACGCTCAATTTTGAGCAGCACTTTATCTTGCGTCTTTGTGGTTGGTTTATTAGTGACGCTCGAGGTGTTTACCATAATACTGCTCCGCCTTTTGGAGTATGCGTACCGCAACAGAACAGCCTGTTTTTGGGCACACGTAACAATCTGTTAAAGTGGCAAAATTAGCCAATAAATACATCAATACTGCTATAAAAACAGGGCGAGAGGGCTCGCCCTGAGTGCTAGTGAGTTAGGTTATTGACCTGACTTCACTTTGGTCCATGCACGCGTTACTACACGTTGAATTTTTAATGGACGAATATCGCCAATGTACAACTTATCAATTACCGACTGTGGTGGGTAAATGGCTGGGTCGTTACGAATCGCTTCGTCAACTAAGGCTTGTGCTGGAACGTTAGGGTTAGCGTAAGCAACATAGTTACTGATAGGTGCTATCACTTCAGGGCGAAGTAAATAGTTAATCAGTTTATGGGCGTTATCTACGTTAGTGGCATCTTGTGGGATGGCTAACATATCAAACCATAAGTTGGCGCCTTCTTTTGGAATAGAATAGCCAATCTTATTACCGTTACCGGCTTCATCAGCACGTGCAGCAGCCTGGAATACGTCACCAGAGAAACCAAACGCGACACAGATATCACCGTTAGCTAAGTCAGAAATATAGCGTGATGAATGGAAGTAAGTAACGTAAGGACGCACTTTTTCCAGAACTTCGGCGGCTTTTTCATAATCAGCAGCATTTTTACTGTTTGGATCTAAGCCTAAGTAAATTAGAGCTTGAGGCAACATGTCGTCGGCAGAATCAAGCATCGAGAAACCACATGAGCCAATCTTTTCAGCATACTTCGGGTTAAAGATAAGCTCTAAAGAATCAAATGGCGCATCTTCACCCAATACGGCTTTCACTTTTTCGATATTATATCCAATACCGTTAGTGCCCCATAAATACGGAATTGCGTGCTCATTGGCCGGATCAGCTTTTTGTAGCTGTTTCATTAAATCAGGCTTTAAGTTGGCATAATTAGTCAACTTAGCGCGATCGAGCTTTTGAAATGCCCCCGCTTTAACTTGCTTAGCTAAAAAGTGATTCGACGGAACAACAATGTCATAACCGCTATGGCCAGAAAGTAACTTAGCTTCAAGTACTTCATTACTGTCAAACACATCATAAATGACATGAATCCCGGTTTCTTTCTCAAAATTGGCTAAGGTATCTTCGGCAATATAATCCGACCAGTTGTACATTTTAACCACTTCCTGAGCCTGAATAGCGGTGCTTGAAAACACACCCGCAGTAATTAAGGCCAATGTGGATAGTTTGTTTGATAGCTTCATACTTTCTCCCTGTTGGATAATGGTCAGAATGGTACTGACATTCGTTTTTTTCGCTAGGTCTTACCAGCGTGTAAAATCTTCTTTTTAATAAAAGAAATTATCCAATGCTACAACTTAACTATGCATCGGTATGGTTAACGCGACATTACTTGTTTCCTTCAGCGCGAATTTTATCAAAAACATTTCCGATTACTAGATCGTGGAAATGCAATTGGTTAAAAAATCACTATATTGCAATAATCATTCAGTAACGGGACGTCATCCCATGTTTTTTACGTGTTGATAAGTATCATTTAACGCCTGCGTTGCTTTCGCAACTAACTCGTCAATCTCAGCATGACTAATGGTCAATGGCGGTGAAATAATCATAGTGTCGCCAACGGAGCGCATCACCAAACCATGGGTGATACACGCATCGCGGCAATATGTTCCAACGCCGACGTTGGCATCAAACCGTTGTCGTAACGATTTATCTTTAACTAACTCGATGGCCGCAACTAAACCCACGCCGCGCACCTCACCCACTAATGGATGTTCGGCCAATTGTTGTAAGCGCGACTGTAAATACGGCGAGGTATCATTAGCCACACGTTCAACTAATTTTTCTTGTTCAATAATACGAATATTTTCTAATGCAGCAGCTGCGGCAACTGGATGACCGGAATAAGTAAAACCGTGGGTAAATTCACCGCAGTCTTGCTTAATAACCTCAGCCACTTTGTCTGACACAATCACCCCACCCATTGGCACATAACCCGATGTCATGCCTTTGGCGATGGTGATAAGGTCGGGCTGCAAATCAAAATACTCAGCCGCAAACCACTTTCCGGTGCGCCCAAAACCGCTGATCACTTCATCAAGAATAAATAAAATATCGTATTTGGCTAAAATTCTTTTTATTTCAGGCCAGTAAGTTGATGGAGGAATAATCACCCCACCTGCACCTTGAAAAGGTTCGGCAATAAAAGCAGCAACGTTGTCTTCGCCAAGCTCTATAATTTTGGCTTCAAGCGCTTGCGCAGTTTTCAAACCAAATTCTTCTGGGGATAAATCTTTACCTTCGGCATACCAATAAGGTTGCGCAATATGCACTACGCCAGGAATAGGTAAATCACCTTGTTCATGCATGCCCGACATACCACCTAAACTGGCACCCGCGACAGTAGAACCATGATAAGCATTAACCCGACTGATAATGGTTTTCTTGCTTGGTTTGCCTTTTAAATCCCAGTAACGTCGTACCATGCGTAAGTTGGTGTCGTTTGACTCAGAGCCAGACCCAGTAAAAAACACATTGTTCATGTGCGCAGGGGCAAGGGAAGCAATTTTTTGCGCTAATTCAATCGCTGGAGGATGAGAACATTGGAAAAAACTATTATAAAAAGGCAGTTTTTGCATTTGCTTGCTGACAGCATCCACAATTGACTGCCGACCATAGCCCACGTTGACACACCATAAGCCTGCCATGCCATCTAGCAGTTTATGACCCATTACATCCCACAGATACACTCCCTCAGCCCGTTCTATCACCCGAGTGCCCTTTACGGCTAACCCCTTTGAATCGGTAAATGGGTGAATAAAATGCTGTTTGTCTGCAGCTTGTAGACGCTCAAGCTTGTGCTGCTGGCTCATCGCATCTGTCGATAATGGGTTTGTCATACAGGTATCCTTTCAAACAGATAGCAAATCGGTTGGTATTTGCTATCTGTTGTTATCCACATACATTAATAATGTAGGCCAACGCGCCCAACCATCATTACACCGTTAGTAATAAGAACTCACGTTCCCACGAACTCACAACGCGTCTAAAGTTTTCAAGTTCAGCTTGTTTTACCGCCACAAAACCAGTGGTAAAAGATTGACCTAAATACTCAATACAAGCATCGCTGCTTTGCATCGCCACCAAGGCTTCTTCTAAGGTCAAAGGTAAGCAGTTTTCGTTATTAGTACGGCTTTCGTTCGACTTACCTGTCACAGGTGTCGAAGGTTTTAAGTCGTCAACCATACCGATATAACCACATAACAAACTGGCCGCGATTGCGAGGTAACAGTTAGCGTCGGCCCCCGGAATACGGTTTTCGATACGGCGATTTTGTGGTGATGATTCAGGAATACGCAAGCCACAAGTACGGTTTTCCACGCCCCATTCCAAGTTTACAGGTGCAGAAGTCCCCGGTAAGAAGCGACGGAAAGAGTTAGCACTTGGCGCCATTAACGGTAGCAATTCAGGAATATACTGTTGTAAGCCAGCAATATAGCTGAGGAATAATTTACTTTGAGTGCCATCGTCTTTGGTGAAAATGTTTTTACCGGTTTTAATATCCAGTACGCTCTGGTGAATGTGCATCGCGCTGCCAGGCTCATCAGTAACGGGCTTAGCCATAAAGGTGGCACACACATCATGCTTTAATGCGGCTTCTTTCAATGTGCGTTTAAAAATGAACACCTGATCGGCTAATGACAATGCATTACCATGGCTGAAGTTAATCTCCATTTGTGCAGGACCATCTTCATGGATCAAGGTATCAATATCTAACCCTTGGATTTCACACCAGTCATACATGTCTTCAAACAGAGGATCGTATTCGTTAGCAGCATCGATAGAGAAAGACTGACGGCCAGCTTCAGGACGACCAGAGCGACCAATAGGTGGTTTAAGTGGTAAATCATGATCGTCAGAACGTTTAGTCAGATAAAATTCCATTTCTGGAGCAATAACGGGTTCCCAACCTTTATCTTCATAAAGCTTAAGTACTTTCTTCAACACATTACGCGGTGACAATTCAATTGGGTTACCCATACGATCATAACAATCGTGAATAACCTGCGCGGTAGCTTCAACAGTCCATGGCAACATAAACACGGCATTTTCGTCTGGAACACAGACAAAATCGATATCGGCATCATCGAGAAGTTGATAATAAACCTCATCATCAATGAAATCTCCAGTGACTGTTTGCAATAGCACGCTCTCAGGTAAACGCATGCCTTTTTCTGATACAAACTTATCTACTGGAGCAATTTTGCCACGTGCTATACCAGTCATATCACTGATAACACATTCTACTTCGGTAATTTTTTTGTCTTTTAAAAAAGCGATTAACTTATCCATTTTTATCTCACTTGTGTTGCCGCATGTTGTCTACAGGCTTGCCCGAATGCTTCGAAAATTGCAGTGTAGAATGCATTTTCGGTTACTTTCCATTCTGGATGCCATTGGACTCCTAATGCAAAATTTTTAGCATTTTTAACAGAAAATGCTTCTACTAATCCGTCTGGAGCGAATGCTTCTGGCTGTAACCCCTCACCTAGACGCTCCACGCCTTGAGTATGAACAGAGTTAACCTCTGCTGTGTCACAGCCCCATGCATCGTGAAGGAGCCCGCCAGCAACCAGGTTAACTGGATGCGAAATACCATATTGCACATCTAATGGGGCTTTCTTATCTTCACGATGTTCAATATACGTGCCTACTTCGTGTAGTTTCTGGTACAAACTGCCACCGTACACTACGTTCATTTCTTGAAAACCACGGCAAATACCTAATACAGGGATCCCGGCATCAATTGCGGCTTTTATCAGCGGTAAAGTTATTGCGTCACGCTTAGGATCATGATGGGTTCCATGCTCACTAGCAGGACCTTGGTAATGATGAGGTTCAACATTCGATGGTGAACCCGTAAAAAGGATACCGTCGAGACGAGCAAGAATAGCTTCAATTGGCGCATCGACGCCAAGTGATGGGATAACTAAGGGGAATCCTTTAGCGCCATTAACCACACTCAATAAATATTTTTCACCCACTATGTTAAATGGATGAAGACCAATTTGCTGATTGCACGCTACTACCCCGATGAGGGGAAGACCTGACAGAGACATATCTCACCTTTAGCAAAGAATGTGATGAACTTATTGTTTTACGTGTTCATTTTTTCACACACTACACGGATTTTTTTAGCTAGGCAAGAGGATAACTGATGATAAAAACAACTTTTAATGAAAATAAATTAAAACACTTTAAAAACAAACCAGTAACTTTAAATTAACCGTAATACATAAAAATATATTCCGAGTTACTTTAATTAGATTTCACTAAAAAATGCGCCAAAATGGGGAGGCAATGCACAAAAAAAGGGAATTTATTGCTTAATATTCTTTACACAAACCAATAATCTCATGCTAGGAAGTTACACGACAACAGCTAAAATAGAGCAAATGGTAATCTTTTTAGGGGGCGGGAATAGCAAGGTTGATTGATTACCTTGCCTTATTCCCTGAATAAAATCATTGGATATAAGCAGACATAAATGAGATGAGAAATGATTAAAAATCAGCTGGCGTAGTCGCGCTAGTGAGCTTGCAAGGTTCATCAAATGGGTTACGAAATCGATGAGGTTGTTCACTATTAAAATAGTAACTGTCGCCTTTTTCGAGGATAAAAACCTCTTCGCCAACAGTAAGCTCAAGCTTGCCTTCTATAATGATGCCACCTTCCTCACCCTTATGTTGCAGCATTTCAGCGCCAGTATCAGCATTGACAGGATATGTTTCACTCATTACCGACATCGCACGGTTTGGGTAATCACGACCAATAAGCTTGTAGACTAATTCGCCAGTACCGATGTCCAGTAACTCATTACCTCGATAAACCACTTTTTGGTCACCGATAGAGCCATCATCAATAGAGAAAAAATCGACTAAGGACATCGGGATCCCTGCGAGTACCTTTTTAAGTGAACTCACTGATGGGCTAACACTATTTTTCTCAATCATTGAAATTGTACTGTTGGTAACCCCTGCACGCTTGGCTAACTCACGTTGAGATAATCCTTTCAATTTACGAACAGCTTTTAGGCTTGTACCAATATCCAAATTCGTTCTCCTAGTAAATGTTGACCAATATCCTGCTGTTAAAGTGTTGCAGATTATTAACACTTTACCAAAAATCTGTATCCATTAAGCATGATAACTTACTTAAATCAAAGCAATTGTATTTTACACCAAATAAGTGTTAAATAAAATGCACACCATAGATGGCTTACATTGCATCTAACTATTCATTTTAAAGTTATTATTACAATTATAATCAATAGCTTGGAGCTTTTATGTCGCATAAATCCCCAATTCATAGCCAACACTACCCAGACTCCTTTTATGTTGCGACCGCCAAAGAGCTTTATCAGCATCCCAAGCTAACCGAAAACATTACTGTCGATGTGTGTATTGTCGGCGGTGGATTTAGCGGGATTAATACCGCTATTGAACTCAGACAACGCGGTTACAGTGTTGCATTGCTCGAAGCTAAACGTATTGGCTGGGGCGCATCTGGCCGAAATGGTGGTGAACTTATCCGTGGGATCGGCCATGACGCGAGCCAATTTCGAAATGAAATTGGTGATGAAGGTGTAAAATCGATTCAACAAATGGGTTTTGAAGCGGTTGATATTGTCACCGAGCGCATTGCTGAGCACAAAATCGATTGCGACTTACACATGGGTTATTGTGATTTAGCCGTAAAGCCACGGCACATGGATGATTTAGCGGCAGAATTTCAAGATCTGCAAGACCAAGGTTATCAAAAATCAATCAAGCTGCTTGATCGTTCACAAATTGGTGAAGTTATCGGTTCAGACTTTTATCAAGGCGCCTTGGTCGATATGGGCAGCGGACATTTACACCCGCTTAACTTAGCCCTAGGCGAAGCGCGTGTCGCCCGCGAACTTGGCGCACAATTATTTGAATACAGCGCCGCAGAAAAAATCATTAAAGGCACTAAACCCAAAGTCATTACCGCTGAAGGCGAAGTAACTTGTGACTATCTAGTCATGGCCGGTAATGGTTATATCGGCAATAAATTAAGCCCTTTCCTTGGTGGGAAAGTGTTGCCAACAGGCACCTATTTATTAGCCACTGAGCCATTAACCGAGCAACAATGTGCCAGTATTATTCCGCAAAACATGGCATTTGCCGATATGCGCGTAGCGTTAGACTACTTCCATTTATCAGCAGACCGCCGTTTATTGTTTGGTGGTTTATGTACTTATTCTGGTAAAGACCCAAAAGACATTGAAGCCGAGTTAAGACCTAATCTTGAAAAAGTGTTCCCACAATTAAAAGGTATCAAAATTGATTATGAATGGGGCGGCATGATGGGTATCGGCGCCAACCGCATGCCGCAAATAGGCCGTTTACCTGATGCAGCCAACATCTACTTTGCTCAAGCCTATGCCGGACACGGGGTAAATGCTACGCATATGGCAGCAAGACTAATTGCTGAAGCCATTAGTCAGCAATCACAACGTATTGATGTGTTTAATGACATTAAACACATGACCTTCCCAGGCGGACCAATGTTGCGATCGCCATTACTTGCAGCTGGAATGTTTTATCATAGGATGAAGGATTTGCTATAGGTTGCTGGATTTGCTGTGGGTTGGCAAAAGGGGTCAACCTTATGTCCAAACTTCGTTTGGATTGAGATAGCAGGTTCAATTCCATCTTAATTGATCATATGAATTGTCACCCTTTTATGGCCTACGGCCACTAACGTCGTGGCGCTTCGCCCACACCAGACTTATCAAACTTCGTTTGAATTCAGATCGCAAGGTTCCACCCTGCACGGGCCAAAAGGGGATCAACAGCA
>TARA_R110002167_G_scaffold68047_2_pt1 | contig 33818 bp, 28 predicted proteins | sample TARA_R110002167 | Tara Oceans TARA_R110002167 (sample SAMEA4398238) | marine metagenome | biome: Polar Biome; feature: [MES] marine water layer (ENVO:01000295) within the mesopelagic zone...; material: water (ENVO:00002006), including particulate matter (ENVO:01000060) such as......
ATCTGTTTTGAATTTTTTAGAAATAAACTTTTAAACGATTACACAATTCACTTTTTTTTACAAATCGTATTGTTTAATTTTTCGGTACAAAGTTCTTTCGGAAATTCCAAGTTCTTTGGCAGCTAATTTACGCTTATTACTGTTTTTTTCTAAAGATTTTTTAATCATTTCAACCTCTTTGTCTTGTAAAGATAAAGATTCATCTTCTTCAATGGTCTCAATAAAATCATAATCTTTTTCTTCGGGTGAGTTTTGAGGAATGTTTAAAACTTCAAAATTAGAAGTTTTAGCGTTTGTATTCCCATAAATTTTTTCAATTAATTGATGATTTTCCTCTTGCACTTCTTCAATATTTCCGCTTTTCATCAAATCTAAAGTCAATTTCTTTAAATCGTTGATGTCGTTACGCATATCAAATAAAATTTTGTACATAATATCGCGTTCCGTAGAAAAATCATTTTCTTTTTTGCCGCCAATAACTGCAGGGAAATTTGTACTATTATTTGGTAAATATTGCTGAAGTTTCTGAGCAGAAACAACTCTTTCTTCTTCAATTACAGAGATTTGTTCAGCTAAATTTTTTAACTGACGAATATTTCCCGGAAAACGATATTTTAATAAAATAGTTACTGCATTGTCATCTAATCGAATAGAAGGCATTCTGTATTTCTGAGCAAAATCCGAAGCAAATTTTCGAAACAATAAATGAATATCTTCATTACGATCTCTTAAAGCCGGTAAATGAATTTCAACGGTGCTTAATCTGTAATATAAATCTTCTCTAAATTTTTCTTTTTCAATGGCAGATTGCATATGTACGTTCGTAGCAGCAACAATTCTAACATTTGTTTTTAATACTTTTGATGAACCTACTTTTATAAATTCGCCATTTTCTAAAACACGTAATAAACGTACTTGCGTTGTTAATGGTAATTCACCAACTTCATCTAAAAATATGGTTCCACCATCTGCAACTTCAAAATACCCTTTTCTATCTTGGGTCGCGCCTGTAAATGATCCTTTTTCGTGCCCAAAAAGCTCACTGTCAATAGTGCCTTCTGGAATTGCGCCACAGTTTACAGCAATATATTTTGCATGTTTTCTGTGTGATAAAGAGTGAATTATTTTTGGGATATTTTCTTTACCAACTCCGCTTTCTCCAGTAACCAAAACAGAAATATCTGTAGGCGCAACGCGTACAGCTTTTTCTATAGCTCTGTCGAGATGCAAATCGTTACCGATAATGCCAAAACGTTGTTTTATTGCTTGTATGTTTTCCATATTCCTTTTTGGATCAAGATTTTTTGAGTCATAAATTAAGAAATCCTGTTTCTTGTATCTTTTTCTATCTAATTATTATCAGAATACCCTAACACAGTTCCTTTTAAGGTTGCCGAGGTACAATCTTCTACTCTTAAAAGTACAAAATCGCCTAACTTATAATCACCTTTCGGAAAAACAGCTACTGTATTTTGTGTATTTCTACCTTTCCATTCATTCGGATTTTTCTTAGAAGTACCTTCAATTAAAAATTCTTCAATTTTCCCTAAATGTTGTTGCGTTCTGTATAAAGCGTGTTCTTGTTGTAAATCTATAATTTCTTGTAATCTTCGTTTTTTAACTTCAAATGGTACATCATCAACCATTTTTTTAGCTGCTAAAGTTCCTGGTCTTTCAGAATAGGTAAACATAAATCCGAAGTCATATTTTACATATTCCATTAAAGCCAACGTATCTTTGTGATCTTCTTCTGTTTCGCCACAAAAACCAACAATCATATCTTGCGATAAAGACATTTCTGGAACGATTTTAAAAATATTGTCAATTAGTTCAATATATTCTTCACGAGTATGTTGTCTGTTCATGGCTTTTAGCATGTTATTGCTTCCGCTTTGAACCGGTAAATGCAAATATTTACAAATGTTTTTGTGTTTAGCCATCGTATAAATAACGTCTAAACTTATATCCTGCGGATTAGAAGTAGCAAAGCGAAAACGTGTTTTTGGAAATTGAGTAGCACACATATCTAACAATTGTGCAAAATTTACAGCAGTTGCTTGCGCCATTTCTGATGCTTTGCTAAAATCTTTTTTCAATCCGCCACCAAACCATAAAAAACTATCAACATTTTGTCCTAAAAGTGTAATTTCTTTAAAGTTTTTATCAACCATAGATTGAATTTCCTCTAAAATACTCTTCGGATCTCTGCTTCGTTCTCGACCTCTTGTAAAAGGAACCACACAAAAAGTACACATATTATCGCAACCTCTTGTAATGGAAACAAAAGCGGTAACTCCGTTAGAATTTAAACGCACAGGAGAAACATCACCATAGGTTTCTTCTTTAGATAAAATTACGTTTACAGCATCTCTACCAGCTTCAATTTCTTCTAATAAATTTGGTAAATCTCTGTAAGCATCGGGTCCAACAACCAAATCAACAATTTTTTCTTCCTCTAAAAATTTTTCTTTTAAACGTTCGGCCATGCATCCCAAAACGCCCACTTTCATTTTTTTATTGATTTGTTTTACAGCATTATATTTCTGTAATCTTTTACGAACCGTAGTTTCGGCTTTTTCTCTTATAGAACAAGTGTTTACTAACACTAAATCTGCCTCTTCAAGAATTTGTGTAGTGTTGTAACCTTGCTCTGCTAAAATAGATGCAACAATCTCACTATCATTCATATTCATTTGACAGCCATAGCTTTCAATAAATAATTTCTTGCCATTTTCTACTTTATGTTCAGTTACAAGTGCTTTGCCTTGTAATTTTTCGTCGATGATTTTTTCTACGTATTCCATGAATCAATTTAACATTTGAAAGAGTGCAAAGATACAACCAAAAATTATTTATTATGACAGATTGGCAGAAAAAATAATATGGCTTTTCTGCTTATTATTTAGTGAAAATTAAGGAAATAATTTTTTTTTAAAAAAAACTACATACTTTTGCAATTCAAAAACATGCAGTTTACAGTATGTTTTTTCGACAAAACAGAAATAAATGGCAAAGAATTTAGTAATAGTAGAGTCACCAGCAAAAGCAAAAACTATTGAAAAGTTTCTTGGAAAAGATTTTCAAGTAGAATCAAGTTTTGGGCATATTGCAGATTTACCATCCAAAGAATTAGGGATAGATGTTGATGGAGATTTTAGTCCAAAATATATAGTTTCTGATGATAAGAAAGCAGTTGTTAAAAAACTAAAGGCTTTAGCAAAGAAAGCAGAAACTGTTTGGTTGGCAAGTGATGAGGATCGAGAGGGTGAGGCTATTGCTTGGCATTTAAAAGAGCAATTAAAACTAAAATCAGAAAACACAAAACGTATTGTTTTTCATGAAATTACAAAAAAAGCCATTTTAAAAGCAGTTGAAAATCCTAGAGATATAGACTATAATATGGTAAATGCGCAACAAGCTAGAAGAGTTTTAGATAGAATTGTTGGGTACGAATTATCGCCCGTTTTATGGCGTAAAGTTAAAGGAGGTTTGTCTGCCGGAAGAGTACAATCTGTTGCTGTTCGTTTAATTGTAGAACGAGAAAGAAGTATTCAAGATTTTAATGCAGAAACACATTATAAGGTTGTTGCAGAATTTTCTAATAATGAAGGAGTAACTTTTAAAGCGGGAATTCCTAAAAATTTCGAAACTAAAAAAGGCGCAGAAAATTTTTTAAAATCGTGTGCAAATGCTAATTTTTCTATCGCAGATTTAACTAAAAAACCCGCAAAGAAATCACCAGCTGCACCTTTTACAACATCAACTTTACAACAAGAAGCCTCAAGAAAATTAGGTTTCCCGGTAGCAAAAACCATGCAAGTTGCACAACGCTTGTATGAAGCCGGTTTAATTACCTATATGAGAACAGATAGTTTAAATTTATCTGTAGATGCTAGAAATGAAGCTGCCGAAGAAATTACAAATTATTACGGTAAAGAATATAGTTTTCAACGTGTTTTTAAAACGAAAGCAAAAGGCGCTCAAGAAGCCCATGAAGCCATTCGTCCTACAAACATGAAAATGCATGCTGTAGATACAGAATATGACCAAAATAGATTGTACGATTTAATTTGGAAAAGAACTTTGGCTTCGCAAATGAGTGATGCGCTATTAGAAAGAACCAATGTAAAAATTGAAAATTCTGAAAACACTAAGATTTTTACTGCGAATGGAGAAATGATACAATTTGATGGTTTCTTAAAAGTATATTTAGAAGGAACTGATAACGAAGATGAAGAGCAAGCAGGAATGTTGCCAAATTTAAAAGTAAATGAAAGTTTAGATTATACTTTTATGAATGCTACACAGCGTTTTACGAGTCCGCCTTACAGATTTACAGAAGCATCTTTGGTAAAACAATTAGAAGAATTAGGTATTGGTCGTCCATCAACATACGCGCCAACAATTTCTACTGTTCAACGAAGAGGTTATGTAGAAAAAGGGATCAATGAAGGGGTAGAAAGAGATTATGTGCAGATGATTTTGGCTAACGGAAATGTTACTAGTCAGACGCTAACAGAAAAAACAGGTTCTGATAAAAATAAATTAATACCTACAGATATTGGTAATATTGTAAATGATTTTTTAGTTGCAAATTTTTCTAATGTTTTAGATTTTGGTTTTACAGCTAGAGTAGAAAGTTCTTTTGATGATATTTCTGATGGAACCGAAGATTGGATAGAAATGATTAAAGTTTTCTATAAAAAATTCCATGATAATGTAGAGCACGTTAAAGAAAATGCAGACCGAGAAAGTGGCGAACGTATTTTAGGAAAACATCCAGAATCTGGAAAAACAGTTTTAGTGCGACTAGGTAAATTTGGACCGATTGCACAAATTGGTGCTCCAGAAGATGAAGAAAAGGTGTTTGCAAGTTTAAATAACGATCAAAATTTAGGAACAATTACTATGGAAGAGGCCTTAGAATTGTTCTTATTACCAAAAACTTTAGGAGCTTATGAAGGCGAAGAGGTAATTGTTTCTAATGGGCGTTTTGGACCTTATATCCGATTCGGAACCATGTTTGTTTCTTTGGATAAAGGAGAAAACCCGATGGAAGTTGATATGCCAAGAGCTAAAGAGTTAATTGTTGCCAAACAAGAAGCTGATGCACCAATTTATCATTACGAAGATTTACCTGTACAAAAAGGAGTTGGCCGTTTTGGACCTTTTATAAAATGGAATAATATATTTATAAACGTTAGTAAAAAATACGATTTTGATAATCTTACGGATGAAAATATTATCGAGTTAATTGAGGTTAAAAAACAAAAAGAGATCGATAAAGTTATTCATAATTGGGAAGATGAAGGCATTCGTGTAGAAAAAGCACGTTGGGGAAGGTTTAATGTTTTAAAAGGAAAAATTAAAATTGAGTTGCCAAAAACAACAGAAATTGAAAAACTTTCTAAAGAAGAGGCTGTTGCAATGATTGAGGCTAAAACACCAAAGAAAAAAGTTGCAAAAAAGAAAGCGCCAGCAAAAAAGAAAGTTGTGGCTAAAAAAAATGTAAAAAAGAAATAAAGAAATTGGTACCTTTCCATGCTTAAAAAAAATTGATGAATAAAGAGTTTTTAACCCCAGTTGAAGAGGTTGTTTTAGAACATTTGGCGTTGCAATCGCCATTATGCCTGGGAAATAAAATGAAAGTTTATTCTGATGAAGATGCTTTTCCTGATTTAGAAAATGTAAAAATTGCCATTTTTGGAGTTCAAGAAGATCGAAATTCTGAAGATAATTTTGGATGTGGAGAAAATTTGTTTTTTATCCGAAAGAAATTATACGAATTATTTCCTGGAAATTGGAAAACAGAAATAGCCGATTTAGGAAATGTTCTAAAAGGAAATTCTGTAACAGATACGTATTTTGCAGTTTCAAAAATAATAACAGACTTATTAAAGCAAAACATCATTCCTGTTATTATTGGTGGTGGTCAGGATATTACTTATGTAAATTATAGGGCATACGATTCGTTAGAGCAAACAGTAAATGTTACGACTGTAGATAGTAGATTTGATTTAGGTGATTTAGATTCTGAATTAACATCACAATCGTATTTAAGTAAAATAATTATGCAAGAACCAAACAACTTGTTTAATTATAGTAACGTTGGTTATCAAACGTATTTTAACTCTCAAGAAGAAATTCAGCTGTTAGATAATTTATTTTTTGATACGTATCGATTAGGGAAAGCAAAAGAATTAGAAAATATTGAGCCCGCTTTTAGAAATGCAGATATTGTTTCTATAGATATGGGTGCAGTTAGGCAAAGTGAAGCTCCTGCTAATAATAATGCATCGCCAAACGGATTTTATGGAGAAGAAATTTGCGCAATTGCAAGGTATGCAGGTATTAGTGATAAAGTTTCTTCATTTGGTATTTATGAGTACAATTCTCAGTATGATAACAATTATCAAACAGCAAATTTAATTGCACAAATGATTTGGTATTTTATTGAAGGAGTGAATTTTAGAGTAAAAGATTATCCGTTTTCTGGTAAAGAAAACTATCAGAAATTTACCGTTATTTTAGAAGATGACGACCCAATAATATTCTATAAAAGTCATAAAACAGGTCGATGGTGGATTGAGATAAAAATTTTATCAGATAATAAATACAAAAGACATGCGTTAATACCATGTACACACCAAGATTACAAAGAAGCTACAAAGCAAATTATACCAGAAAGATGGTATAAAGCAATGAGCAAAATGTTGTAATTTAAAAATATAATAAAAAACAATACGTTAAATTACGGTTTCAACATTGTATTTTAGCAAAAAAAATAATAGGTTTACGAACTTTTAGTAAAGACAAAAATAAAATATGAAGAAAGCAGCAATATTTGCACTTTTAATAACCGTTTTTTACAGTTGTGGTTCTAACGATAGGGGAGAATTAGTGGGGGTAAAATCTAACAAAAAATGGTTTTCTGAAAAACCTTATGGAATGGCTTTGATTCCTGGAGGTTCTTTTACAATGGGTAAACAAGATGAAGATATTATTGGTACTCTAAACACACCAACCAAAACGGTTACTGTTAGTCCGTATTTTATGGACGAAACAGAAATTACAAATAAAGAATACAAAGAATTTGTGTTTTGGGTTAGAGATTCTGTTGTAAGAACAAAATTAGCATACCAAGCAGAATTTGCGGCTTTAGGAGCTACTCCTGGTGCAAATGGCCAATTGCCATCTGGTGGAATTCAGAACTACAAATTTAAAGATACATTAGAAAACTCAACACCATATCAAAAATATATGTACGAGAACTATTATAGTTTTGATACAATTCAGGCTTTAGATTGGTCTGAAGATATTATTTGGAAAAAAGAAGATTTTCCAGATGTTGATTACGTAGAGGTAATGGATACTTTATTTATTAGTAGAGATGAAGCCATTGATGGTGTAAGAACTTTTAATACAAAGTTTTTAAAATATAAATACAATTGGTTCGATAGAGATAAAGCTGCAAGAAAAGGTGGTAGTAGAAAAGATTTTGTGCAAACAGAAGTGTTAAACATTTATCCTGACACAACGGTTTGGGTAAAAGATTTTAATTATTCTTATAACGATCCAATGCATCAAGATTATTTTCATCATCAATCTTATGGAGATTATCCTGTTGTTGGTGTTACTTGGGGACAAGCAAATGCTTTTTGTAATTGGAGAACTAAAAAGAAAAACGATTATTTAAAAGGTAAAAAGAATGCTAGTCTAGTTCCAGATTTTAGATTGCCAACAGAAGCAGAATGGGAATATGCAGCTAGAGGTGGATTAGATTTTGCAACCTATCCTTGGGGAACAGGAAGTACAACTAGCGATAGAGGTTGTTTCTTAGCGAATTTTAAACCTGTAAGAGGTAATTATGCTGTTGATGGCGCGTTATATACAATGGAAGCAAAATCATTTAATGCAAATGATTATGGTTTATACAATATGGCAGGAAATGTTTCTGAATGGACAAACACAGCTTACAACTTATCTTCATACTACATGGCTTCAACAATGAACCCTAATGTAGAGGACAGAAAAAACAAAAGAAAAATTATTAGAGGTGGTTCTTGGAAAGATGTAGCATATTATTTAGAAGTTGCTTCTAGAGATTATGAATATGCAGATACAGCAAGAAGTTACATTGGTTTTAGAACCGTACAAAATTACATAGGCACAACAAATAAATAAATAACAAAAGAAAAATTTCTAAAAAAATGGCACAGTCAAAAACTAAAAAAAAATTATTTAACATCGCTTATAATATAGGTGCATCAATTGTAATTTTAGGAGCATTATTCAAGTTAAATCACATTAGTTTTGGTCCCTTAAATGGTTCTTCTGTGTTAGCTGTTGGGTTAATTGCAGAAGCTATTATTTTCTTTTTATCAGCATTTGAATCAGTAGAAGACGATTTAGATTGGTCTAAAGTATATCCAGAATTAGGAGAAGATGGAATTATAAGTGAGCAAAAAGAAAAAATTGGAGCAGAAGGTATGTTGTCTCAAAAATTAGACGCGTTATTATTAGAAGCTAAAATAGACGCTAATTTAATGGCTAGTTTAGGTGCTAGTATGAAAAATTTTCAAGGAGCCGCAGAAGGTTTGTCTTCTACAACTGCTTCAATTTCTTCAACTAATAAATACAACGAACAAGTTTCTTTAGCAGCTGTGCATATGGAGTCTTTAAATAGTTTGTATAAAGTACAAGTAGAAAATTCAAGTAAACAAACTGCCTTAAATACGGCTGTTGTAGAAAATACAGAAAGATTAAAAGTACAAATGGAATCTTTAGCAAAAAACTTATCTTCTTTAAACGGAGTTTATGGAAATATGCTTTCTGCAATGTCAAGTAAATAATTAGTTGAACAACATGAATAACTTAAAAACTAATTAGAAAATATGGCAGGAGGAAAAGTTTCAGCAAGACAAAAGATGATTAACTTAATGTATCTTGTTTTCATTGCAATGTTGGCAATGCAAATGGATAAAGAAGTTTTATCAGCTTTTGGCTTCATGAATGAAAAATTAGAAACTAATAATGTTTCAACAACGGAGAAAAATAATAGAGCGTATGCAAATCTAGAGACCAAAGCTTCCGAACAAACTGAAAAATTTGGTGAACTAAACAATCAAGCAAAAAAGATAAAAAGCTATTCTTCTGATTTTTATGCTTATTTAAGTGATTTAAAGTTAAAAATGACTGCAGATTTAGAGGATAAAACTGCTTATGAGTCGATGGATAAAACAGAGTTTTTAAACTCTTATTTTTTTATTGGTGATAATTATACTGAACAGGGTCAAGAATTTTTGAATAAAATTGATAGCTACAGAAAAAACTTAATTAATGTTTTAGGCGAGAACAGTAGGTTTACACCAATTATAAAAGATCGATTTGATACTGAGCCAGTTATAAACAGTAAAACAGGATTAACTGTAGAGTGGTTAAACGCAAGATATGAAGGTTTTCCTTTAGTGGCTTCTTTAACCAACTTAACTCAAATGCAAGCTGATATTAAAAATACAGAAGCAGATATTGTAAATACTTTGTTAGGTGGTAAATTGGAAGAGGCGTTATCATTAAATAATTATAAAGGAATTGTAGCACTTGATAAAAACGCTTATTTTGCTGGTGAAAAAGTTACAGGTAAAATTGTTTTAGGTCGTTATGATGCAGAAATGGTTCCAGATAATGTGATCTTAAATGGTAGTGATTATAAAAACATACAATCTGGTCAAGTAATTATTGATATGCCTGCAGGGAATGTTGGTAATCATGATATTAAAGGTAAAATTTCTTTTACACAAGATGGTAAAAAAGTAGAAGTTCCTTTTGAAAGTTCTTATTCTGTTATTCCAGAACCAGGAAATGCAGTTGTTTCTGCAGATAAAATGAATGTTGTATATAGAGGTCTAGACAACCCTATTTCTGTTTCTTTACCTGGAGTTAGTGATAACAACTTAAAGGTTTCTGCAACAGGAGGAAGTTTATCTGGAAGTAATGGTAAATATAGTTTAAAACCAGGTGCTGGAGGAACAGCAACGATTGTTGTAAGTGCAACTTTAAGTAGTGGAAAGTCTGTAAACTCTAAAGCAACTTTTAGAATTAAAGACATACCAGCAGCAATGGGGTCTGTTCGTGATCAATATGGTATTGTAAGAATGCCTAAATCTGGTTTAGCAAACTCACCAATTTCTGCAGGATTGCCAGATTTTGAGTTCGATTTAGATATTAGAGTTCAAAGTTTTAAAATTAAAGTTCCGGGCGAATTAACGATTATTGTTGATGGTACAACTTTAAGTGCAGCGGCTAAAAAAGTTTTAGAAAAAGCACAAAGAGGTGATATTATTAATATCTACGATATTAAAGCTACTGCGAATGGTGTAAACATTAATCAAGTTTTACCAGTAAATATAGAGTTAACTAACTAGTATAAAAAATAGATAATGAATAGAAATTTTTTAATATTATTTTTCGCTTTTTTAACTTCTGGTCTCGTAAATGCGCAAGTTAATTTACTAAATGCTAAATCAGTTGATCAAATTGGTAAAGAAAGCGTTGAACAATTAATGGCAGATAATGACGGCCCAATTCCTTATGGATATGTAGATGATAGAGATGTTATGTGGTCTAAAGTTGTTTGGGAATTTGTAGATTTAAATCAAAAAATAAATTTACCTTATTATTTTCCAATAGACACCACAAGTATTGCTTCATCTAGACGTTCATTGTTTGACACTTTGATAAGAGGAATTAAACAAGGAGATATTAAAGAAGCATATTCAGATTCTTTTTTTACATCAAAAATGACTCCAGACGAAATTAATGCTCGTTTGGTAAATGTTCGTACGCAAAATGGATATTCAGATACGTATAGACTTCAATCAGAAGATATTGGTGGATATATGCTAAAAGGTATGTGGTATTTTGACAAACGTCAAGGAGAAATGAAATACAGATTATTGGCAATTGCGCCAATGGGAAAAGATGTTCAAACTCTTGGGGTAGAGGGTGTTGAAGATCAAGAGTTGTATGAGTTGTTCTGGGTTTTCTTTCCATCGGCAAGAGAAGCGTTACACGATTCAAAAGTGTTCAATCCAGATAATGCTACACATCCTATTTCATACGATCACTTATTAAATGCGCGTAGATTTAGTTCTGTAATTGTAAGAGAAGAAAATATCTACGGGAATAGAGCTATTGCAGATTACGTTCGTGGTAATTCTTTATTTCAGCTTTTAGAAGCAGATAAAATTAAAGAAGATATTAGAAATAAAGAAATAGATATGTGGAATTATTAAAAATTCTAATTTCATAAAAATACAAAGAAACGTTTACGAAAGTAAGCGTTTTTTTATTGGAATCTAGTTACTGCTTTCACTACTCGTTTTTTTGTGGAAAACAATAAAGAGCTCTAACAGAGATCCTTTCTTGAGTGTAGTTGAAAGATTCTATCAGGGTTGTTTTTATTTGGGATTTCATGTAAACATCACTTTTTAATTATTTAGTTTCATTGAAAAGTCTTTTTTCTTTGAAATTTGTTTAATTTATTTTTTAAAGAATTTTCTGCTCTCTAGAAATAATTAAAAAAGAAAAAAGCAGTTAAATTTATTGTTGTTTTTAAAAGTATAACGTTCTTGTTTCTTTTATTGAACAACAATGAATTTTAGTTAAAACTTAAGTATTTTTGTACAATGAAAGTAGATTATATTATTGTTGGTTTAGGTTTAGCGGGTATCGCTTTTGCAGAAGAATTAATCGCAGCAAATAAAACGTTTGTAGTTTTTGAAGATGACTCACAACAATCATCTTTAGTTGCAGGAGGTGTTTATAATCCTGTTATTTTAAAACGATTTACACCCGTTTGGAATGCCAAAGAACAATTAGCAGTAGCACTTCCTTTTTATCAGAAATTAGAAGAAAAGTTACAGATACAGATTGATGAAAAATTTCTCATCAAAAAGGTTTTTAAATCTATCGAAGACCAAAATAATTGGTTCGAAGCCGCAGACAAAACATTGTTATCTGATTATATAGACCCTAAATTAGATACAACAAAAAGAAAAGGAATTATAGCTGATTTTGGTTACGGAAATGTAAATGAAGCTGGCCGAATTGACACAAAAAAGCTAGTTGAGGTTTATAGAGCGTATTTAAAAAGTGAAAATAAAATCCAGTTTGAAAAATTCGATCATCAGCAAATAAAATTTAGACAAGATCATTTAGAATACAAAGAAATTACCACCGATAGAATTGTTTTTTGTGAGGGATTTGGAATGACCGAAAATTTGTTTTTTAATTATTTGCCATTAAATGAAGTAAAAGGAGAATTAATTACCATTCATGCTCCTGAATTAGAGGTAGATTTTTTAATTAAATCAACGGTTTTTGTTTTACCATTAGGAGATCATTTATACAAAGTAGGCGCAACCTTTAATTGGAGTGATAAAACTTCAAATCCATCTGAAGAAGGTAGAAATGAGCTCGTACAGAAATTAAAAAAAGTAATTACAGTTCCGTATACAATTATAGAACAATCCGCAGGAATACGGCCAACTGTTAGAGATAGAAGGCCTTTGGTAGGGATGCATCCAGCGTATAATAATTTGGCGATTTTAAACGGTTTGGGAACACGAGGCGTTATGATTGCACCAACAGTTGCCAAACAATTATTTAATTATCTAGAAAATGATGGCGAACTAGATAAAGAAATTGACATCAAAAGATTTGAATAAATTACTAAAATATAGTGTTTTATAAAACTAGTTCATCAGAAAAAAAAGTCAAAAAGTCTAAAAAGCTATTTTTTTTCCTCGAAACTCACAAACATATTTATCCAAATAATTCTCGATAATCTTAAAGTTAGAGGAGAAAGTAATAATGAAACTACTATAATGGCGACAAAACTTTGCAAAATACTAAGGCCTATAATTAATTTTGAAATGATAAAAACACCAACAAAAAGTGCTACAGAAAAACCATAATTAACATACATCGCACCATAAAAGAACGAAGGCTCTAACATGTATTTTAAATTACAGTTAGGACAATTGTCATGAATTTTTGTTATTTTAGAAGGATTAAGTGAAAATTTATACTTAAAAAACTCACCTTCTTGGCATTTTGGACATTTACCTTTAGAAATGCTATATAATTTTGTTCCTTTTTTAAACATCATAAAATTAAAAATTGATACTTTTGCAAAGATAAATTTTTATCAATCTAACTTTGTAACTTTTATTACATTTAATGTTAAACGTACACAATTTAACAGTTTCCTTTATGGGAACTGAATTATTCTCAGGAATCACTTTTAAACTAAATAAAGGAGATAGAATAGGCTTAATAGGTAAAAACGGAGCCGGAAAATCTACGCTTTTAAAAGTGCTTTCTAAAGACATTGAAAGTAGTGGAACCATGGCTTTTGATAAAGACGTGAGAATTGGTTTTTTAAGACAAGATATCGATTTTGTTGAAGGAAGAACTATTTTAGAAGAAGCATATCAAGCCTTTGTAGAAATTAAAGAAATTGAGGTATTACTCGATGAAATTAATGAGCAATTAGTTACAAGAACCGATTACGAAAGTGAAGGGTATAGTCAGTTAATTCATGATTTAACTGATAATACAGAGCGTTATGAATTGCTTGGAGGTTACAATTATCAAGGAGATACAGAGAAAATTTTACAAGGTTTAGGTTTTCAAAGAGAAGATTTTGATAAACTAACAGATACTTTTTCTGGTGGATGGAGAATGCGTATAGAATTGGCAAAACTATTATTACAAAATAATGATATTTTATTGCTGGATGAGCCAACAAATCACTTGGATATTGAGTCTATTATTTGGTTAGAGAACTTTTTAAAATCGTATTCTGGTGCAATTGTATTGGTATCGCATGATAAAATGTTTTTAGATAATGTAACCAACAGAACTATCGAGATTTCTTTAGGTCAGATTTACGATTACAAAAAACCTTATTCTCAATTCTTATTATTAAGAGGAGAAATCAAAGAAAAACAATTACAAGCGCAGAAAAATCAAGAGAAAGAAATTAAACAAAAACAATTCTTGATTAATAAATTTAAGGCAAAAGCGAGTAAAGCATCGATGGCCCAATCTTTAATGAAACAGCTTGATAAAGTTGAGTTGATTGAGGTTGACCAAGATGATAACCAAGCGATGAATATTCGTTTTGCAATTTCTAAAGAACCAGGAAGAATTATTGTTGAAGCAGAAAATCTATCTAAAAGTTATGGTGATAAACACGTTTTAGAAAACGTAGATTTACTAATTGAAAGAAATAGTAAAATTGCTTTTGTGGGTCAAAACGGACAAGGAAAATCTACTTTGGCCAAAATGATGGTTGGTGAAATTCCGTTTAAAGGACATTTAAAACTGGGCCATAATGTTGAAGTTGGGTATTTTGCTCAAAATCAATCAGAAGAATTACCACCAGAAAAAACCGTTTTAGAAATCATGGAAGATGCAGCAACAGATTCTAACAGAATGCGCGTTAGAGATATGTTGGGTTCTTTCTTATTTGGAGGAGATGCTGTAGATAAAAAAGCAAAAGTATTATCTGGAGGTGAAAGAAATAGACTTGCTTTGTGTAAGTTATTGTTGCAACCATTTAATGTTTTAATCATGGATGAGCCAACAAATCACTTAGATATTGCCTCTAAAAATGTATTAAAAGAAGCATTAAAACAGTTTAATGGAACGTTAATTTTAGTTTCTCACGATAGAGATTTCTTACAAGGATTAACATCAACTGTGTATGGTTTTAAAGATAAAGTTATAAAAGAATATTTAGGTGATATTGATTATTTCTTAGAGCAACACAAAATTGAAAATTTACGTGAAGCAGAAAAGAGAACTGTTATAAAAGCTGATAAGCCTGCAGCGAAGGTAGAAACTGAGCAACTATCTAAAGAACAAGAAAAAGACTTAAAGAGGTTAAATAATAAGCTTTCTAAAATTGAAACAGACATTGCAGATTTAGAAGCAGAAATAACAAAAAGCGATTTAGAATTGGCTAAAAACTACAACGAAGTTTCTGCCAGGCCTAATTTCTTTGAGAAATACAAAGCCAAAAAAGCAAAAGTAGATAGCTTAATGGAAGAATGGGAAAAAGTAGAAGCAGAAATTGCTAACTTTTCTTAATTTCTTATTAATAGAAACCATATTTTTCAATACAAAAGCTAGTTATCAAACAAAACCTTTTTAATTTAAGGGTTTTATAGTATCAATTATAATTCTAGATTTCTGTAATTCAGAAATCAATACATCATGGACTTCAATTCGCATATTCAAACTGAAAATCAACAAATATTTCTTCCTATTTTAGAAGAAAAAAGGATAGAACTATTTATAAAAAGAGAAGATTTAATTCACCCTTATATATCTGGTAATAAATTTAGAAAATTAAAATACAATCTAGACGAAGCTATAAAGTTAAAAAAGAAATCGTTGCTTACTTTTGGAGGAGCATTTTCTAATCATATTGTAGCAACAGCCGTTGCAGGAGAAATAGCTGGATTGAAAACGTTTGCGATTATTAGAGGAGAAGAATTGGGTTTAAATTTGGCAAAAACGTTAGAAGAGAATGCTACATTAAGAAGAGCTCATGAAAGCGGAATGAAATTTCATTTTGTTTCTAGAGAATTATATCGTCAAAAAACATCATTTGGTTTTATTGAAAAAATGAAAAATAAATGGGGCGATTTTTATTTAATTCCAGAAGGAGGAACTAATATTTTTGGCGTTCAGGGTTGTGAAGAAATTTTATCTGTAGAGGATAAAAAAATGAATTTTATTTGTTGTGCTGTTGGTACAGGAGGTACCATTGCGGGTTTGATCAATGGATCTAAAAGAAATCAAAAGTTGATTGGTTTTCCTGCTTTAAAAGGTAATTTTTTATCCGAAGAAATAAAAAAATATACAATCAATAACAAAAAATGGCGCTTGCAAAAAGACTATACTTTTGGTGGTTACGCAAAACATACGGATGAATTAATACGTTTTATTAATGATTTTAATAAGCAAACGGGCGTTTTGTTAGATCCTGTATATACCGGTAAAATGATGTTTGGTGTTTTAGATTTAATCAAAAAAGATTATTTTGAAGAAAACACGAAAATATTAGCGATTCATACTGGTGGAATTCAGGGAATTGACGGAGTAAATCAGAAATTAAAAGATAAAAGTAAAGAATTGATATTAGTATAATGAAGCTTAAAATAGTATTTAGTTGCGTGTTACTTTTGATGCTTTCTAACTGTGGATCAAGCAAAAAAACAGTGAAAAGTAAAACTAATAAGACGTATAAAGAGAAACAAATTAAAAATTTACCAAAGGTAAACGAAGATAAACATATAGAAAAGTTAGAAGAAGGCTCTAAAAGATTGAATGAAAATTCTTTAGAATATATTAAAAAATATGCTGCAATTGCTGTTAGAGAAATGCACATGCACAGCATACCCGCAAGTATAACTTTGGCACAAGGGGTTTTAGAATCTGGCAATGGTAAAAGTGAACTTGCTTCTAAATCTAACAATCATTTTGGTATAAAATGTCATACAGAATGGCAAGGAAAAAGAGTGTATCATGATGATGACGAAAAAGGAGAATGCTTTAGAAAATACAAATATGTATCTTCATCTTTTAAAGATCATTCACTGTTCTTAACACAAAGAAGTCGCTATAATTTTTTATTTTCATATAAAGTTACAGATTATGAAAATTGGGCTCATGGATTGCGAAAAGCTGGTTATGCAACAGATCCACAATATCCTGCTAAATTGATTAGAATTATAGAAGATTATAAGTTACACGAATTCGATCGCATAAAGAAAGAAGGATACATTTATCAAAGTACTATAGAAGAAGGCGAAGAAACGAATACCGATGAAGTCCTTTATTATAATGTGCAAAAAGGAGATACTTTATACTCAATTTCAAGAAGATTTAACATCACCGTTAGCGCTCTAAAAGATTTAAATGGATTAAAGAGTAACGATTTAGCGATTGATCAAAAATTAATAATTAGCAATTAAAGTACTTTAAAAACGTATAAAAGAGTAGTAGTAGTTTGCTAAATTGTTTGTATGTCACAAATAATCAGTTGTTTATGCGTTAATGTTCCAAATTAATTAATATCTTTAGCAATATAAATTTAAAAATTAACATGATGAAAAAAATGAATTTACAACGAGTTTGTTTTCTTTTTACGATAATGTTTTTATTTGTAGCAGCTACTTTAAATGCACAAACTAAAACAGCTTCTGTTGAAGGAATTGACGAATATATTTTAGAAAACGGATTAAAAGTATTGCTATTTCAAGACAGATCTTCCCAAACAATTACGGTAAATATTACCTACAGGGTTGGTTCTAGACATGAAGGTTATGGCGAAAAAGGAATGGCGCATTTATTAGAACACATGGTGTTTAAAGGAACTCCAAATCATCCTAATATTCCCGAAGAATTAACATCACATGGTGCAAGACCCAATGGTACTACTTGGTATGACAGAACTAATTATTTTGAAACTTTTAATGCTACCGATGAAAATTTAGATTGGGCTTTAGATTTAGAGGCAGATAGAATGGTTAATTCTTATATTGCTAAAAAAGACTTAGAATCTGAGTTTTCTGTGGTAAGAAATGAATTTGAATCTGGAGAAAATTCGCCTTCAAATGTTTTAATGGATGGGGTAATTAGTGCTTCGTATTTATGGCATAATTACGGCAATACAACTATTGGAAATAAATCAGACATAGAACGCGTACCTATAGAAAACTTAAAAGCATTCTATAAAAAATACTACAGACCAGACAATGCTGTATTAATGGTAACTGGTAAATTTGATACAGAAAAAACCTTAGATCTTATCAATAAAAAGTTTGGGGTACTTAAAAATCCTGATACAGCTTTAGTAGATGTGCCAACGATTGAGCCAGAACAAGATGGAGAAAAACGTATTACTTTAAGTAGAGTAGGCGATTTGCAAATTGTTGCTGCTTCTTATCATACTCCAGCAGGATCTTCTATTGATTATGCTTCTGTTTCAATTGCCGAAAATATTTTAACAGATGAACCTTCTGGTAGATTGTATAAAGAATTAGTTGAAGGTAAAAAAGCTTCTAGTTTATGGTCTTTTTCTCCGTTTACAAAAGAGCCAGGGTTTTTATATATAAACGTAGATGTGCCTTCTACAATGTCTTTAGAGGTTGCTGAAAATACATTGTTAACCAACTTAGATAATTTTGCTTCAAAACCTATTACAGCGCAAGAATTACAAAGAGCTAAAGGAAATCTATTAAAACAAATAGATCAAATCAATAGAAATTCGTCTTATTTAGGTACGTACATGAGCGAGTTTATTGGTGCTGGTGATTGGCGATTATCTTTTATTAATAGAGATAGAATTGAAGCGGCTACTTTAGAGCAAGTAAATGCAGCTATTAAAAAATATTTTATCAAAACAAATAGAACCGTTGGTAAATTTATTCCTACAAAAGATCCTGTAAGAGTTGGAATTCCGCATACAGAAAACCTTCAAGAATTAGTGGTTAATTATAAAGGAAAGAAATCTTTGGGAGAAGGGGAAGCTTTTGATGTTTCTTTTGATAGCATTACAAAAAGATTAGATCTTGGTACACTTACCGGAACAAATATTAAATACGGTTTTATCAAAAAGAAGAATAGAGGAAAAACGGTTACGTTAAATTTTACATTTAGAAACGGAAATGTAGCGCAATTGTCTAATTTAGGTTTAAGTGACAGCTATACGGCAAGAATGCTTAATAAAGGGACTACTACAAAAACAAGACAAAATATAGAAGATGAGTTAAGTGCGTTAAAATCATCAATATTTTTTAACGGCTCTAATGGTAGAACATCAGTAAGTATAAATTCTACCGAAGAAAATCTTATGGCAACTTTAGCATTAATGACAGATATGATTAAAAATCCGTCGTTTAATAAAGAAGAATTTGATAAATTAAAAGCAGAAGACTTAGCAAACTTAGAAGCTAATAAAAATGATCCTCAATATTTAGTGTCAAATAAAATTAGAAGAATCAATCAAAAATATCAAAAAGGACATCCTTTATATGTAGAGTCTTTAGAAGAAAATGCAGCATCTATAGCTAAATTAACAATTAATGATCTTAAAAAATACCATCAAGATTTTTATGGTATTTCTAATAGTGCTTCCTTAGTTGCTATTGGCGATTTAGACGAAACAAAATTAAAACAGTTTTTTCAAACTGAATTTAAAAACTTTACATCAACCAAAACGTATACTGCAATACCAAATGCATTTACAGAAAACAAAGGAACAAGCGAATCTATAATTACACCAGATAAAAAAAATGCTTTTACCTTAGGGGTACTAAGTGCTAATATTAGTCAAGATGATAAAGAATTTGCAGCATTAGAAATGGCAGGAACTATCTTTGGTGGTGGATTTTTAAACTCTAGAATAGCAAATCGATTACGTCAAAAAGATGGTGTAAGTTATGGTGCTGGTGGTATGGTTTCTGTAGATGGTAATAAAGATGATAAAAATTCTACTATTTATGTATATGCAATTTATGCACCGCAAAATGCAGCAAAAGTACAATTAGGCTTTAAAGAAGAAATTGCCTTGTTTTTAAAAGATGGAATTACACAAGAAGAGTTAGACAGCGCTATTAAAGGATGGGTACAAGCAGAAAATGTGTCTAGAGCAAAAGATGCAGAATTGTCAAGTGTTATCAATGATAATATGTATTATAACAGAGATTTAAACTTTCAAAAAAATATAGAAGAAAACGTTAAAAAACTAACCGTTGATGATGTAAATAAAGTAATTAAAAAATACTTTAAAAATATTGACGATTGGAGTTTTGTAAATGGTGGCGATTTTAAAAATGAAATCAATGCGAACGAAACTAAAAAAATAGATTAAAATAGTTTACACATAATTTAAAAAAGGAGAAGCTTCAACTTCTCCTTTTTTAAATACCTATTTTATCAAAAATAAAAACAAAAAGTATATCAATTTAAAAAGTAATTTATGCCAATTATTAAAGCCGTAAACGGTAAACACCCTCAAATTCCAGAAGATTGTTATGTAGCAGAAAACGCCACGATTGTTGGTGAAGTTTCTTTAGGTAAAGAATGTAGCATTTGGTTTAATGCAGTAATCCGAGGTGACGTTCATTTTATTAAAATAGGTAATAAAGTAAACATTCAAGATGGTGCGGTTATACATGCCACGTATTTAAAATCGCCAACAACCATAGGTAATAACGTGTCTATTGGGCACAATGCTTTGGTACATGGATGCACAATTCACGATAATGTTTTGGTAGGAATGGGCTCTATTATTATGGACGATTGTGTTATAGAATCAAACTCAATTATTGCAGCAGGCGCCGTGGTAACTAAAAATACTAGAGTAGAAAGTGGTAGTATATATGCTGGCGTACCGGCCAAAAAAGTAAAGGATATTTCTCAAGAATTAATTTCTGGCGAGATAGATAGAATTGCCAATAATTACGTAAAATATTCTAGTTGGTTTAAAGAGTAATTTTTCTTCAAAATAGTTTTAAGGTTAGGGCGTTTTAACGGGCTTTACACTATATCTTTTTATGCTAAATTAAGTTTAGCATCGGATAATTCTAGTAGAATCAAATTAACAAACCTAATGATACTGAAACAAGTTCAGCATAAAAAGGATGCCGTTTCAATCCCTAACGCAGATTTAGAATACAATCAAATACCCGATTTCAATTAAGAAATCGGGTTTTATTAAAAAAACTAATCAACCAAACCAGTTTAAAATTTTTTATCTATTTTCTTTATTTTTATCTCTCTTACCTTCGCCTTTTTTGCCTTCTCCTTTTTTATTCTCTCCTTTTTGTTTTTTTCCTTTTCTGTTTTTCATCATTTTCTCAAACTTCTCAAATTGTTCTTTGGTTAAGATGTTTTTCATTTTGTTTTTAAAAGCAATTTGACTGTCTAATTGTTTGCTTTTCATTTCGAAAATCTCGTCTGATGTAGGTTTTTTACCAGCTTCTCTATTTTCTTTTCTACTTTCCATAGCCGCTTTTTTTGCTGCGGCTTGTGCAGTAATTATTGGCTTTATTTGGTCTTGTTGCTTGTCAGTTAAATCTAATTTTAACGTCAATTTTTTAACAGCTAATGCTGTGTGTTGTTCAACTGTAAATTTAGGACCTTGTTTATTGTCTTTGCCTTTTTTTTGTGCTTGTGCAGTTACTGTAAAAGCGAATACTAAAATTAAAATGCTTGCTACTTTTTTCATGATATAAAATGTTTAATTGTTATTAATGTTCTCTTCTTTGACTTTTAAAAAGCACAAAGGTTTAATGCTAGTATTTTGGTTAACAGTTTTTTAACAGTAAATAAATGAAATAAAAAAAAACTCGAATTCAATTAAGAACCCGAGTTTAAACTAAATTAATCAACCAAAATTAACTTTACTTATTTTCTTTTTTCTTTTTCTTAGGGCCTTCTTTTTTTCTTGCTTCTTTTTGTAAATTGTATTTTTCTAATTGTGCAGCATCTAAAATACTTGCCATTTTAGCATCCATAGCTGCTTCACTTGCAGCTCTATCTTCTTTCATTTTTGTACGCTCTTCTTTTGATGGTTTTTCGCCAGATTCTTGTTGCGCTTTTCTTTTATCAGCCATTATTTTTCTCTCAGCCATTTGTGCTGCTAATAAAGGTTTAATATCATTTTGTTGTGCTTCTGTTAAGTTTAAATCTGTTGTTAATTGTGCTAACATTTTCCCAACACCACCTTTTCCTTCTTTCTTTTGTGCTTGTGCTGTTACTGTAAAAGCGAATACTAAAACTAAAATTGCGATTATTTTTTTCATCTTATTTATTTTGTTTTTTTAATAATTGTAATTCTTAGACATATAAAAAATGAAAAGGTTTAAATTTGTAGCAAAATATTTTTAAAACATTTATAATGAAAAGATTCATTTGGTTTTTTGCCTTGATTACCTTCTATTCAAATGCGCAAGAAAACGAAAAAGTAGATTTAAGCAATCCACATGCAACAATCTATACGCACATGTACTTTTTACAAAACGATACGTATCTTCCTAAAAAAGCAGCAGCTACAATTTTAGGACTATCCGAAGAACAAGCAACAAAAAAGGCCATTAAAATTAAACAAATTTTAGATGGTAAAGGACTAAATATCGATTTTAATAAAATACCTAACAATCCTAATTATAAAGACTCAATTGGGTACACAACTTTTCATAAATATGTGTTGTTTCCGCAAAGAATGCCAAAAATTTATGTTGAAAAAATTGGAGAAAATTGGTATTACTCAGCAGAAACAGTTGCAAGTATAGATCAAATTTATAAAGATGTTTTTCCTTGGTATGTAGCAAAATTACAAGATGTAATTCCTGTTTCTGGTCATCAAAAATATTTAGGAATAGAACTTTGGCAAGTTATAGCTTTAGTTGTTTTGTTAGTGTTAGTTTTTATTATTTTTCTTTTGATAAAAAAAATAGCCTTTTTTATACTAAGAAAAATACAACTTCAAATTACACACAGAACTTCAAATTTAGAATTAGATAAAGTTCTTAAAAAATTAGCGCATCCTATTAGTTTATTAATTTCTTTGGCTTTTATAGATAAAATTTTTCCGTCTTTACAGTTTTCTTTAGAGGTAAATACATGGATTTTCTTGGCTTTAAATATTGCAGAAACTGTTTTTTGGATCTATGTACTTTTAAAACTAGTACAAGTGATTATGCGTATTTATAAAGAATTTACAGAAAGAACTGAAAGTAGGTTAGACGATCAATTAGTGCCAATTTTAAACAATTTCTTAAAAGGTTTAGTACTTGTTTTTGGGTTGTTTAAAGTGCTAAGATTGTTTGGTGTAGACACTACAACGCTAGTGGCTGGTGCAACAATTGGTGGTTTGGCTTTTGCGTTGGCATCTCAAGATACCGTAAAAAACTTAATTGGTACCATCATGATTTTTCTTGACAAACCTTTTCATATTGATGATTGGATAGAAACTGGAGAAATTTCGGGTACTGTAGAACAAGTAGGTTTTAGATCTACCATTGTGCGTGCTGCAGATACTTCTATTTATCAAATTCCGAATAGCAGATTATCAGAAATTGTAATTAACAACAAAGGTTTGCGTTTGTATAGACGTTATCAAACTAATTTAGGAGTGCGTTACGATACACCACCGGAATTAATTGAGGCTTTTGTAAAAGGGATTAGAGAAATAATTATTCTACATCCAGAAACACGGTCTGAACCTGATTCTTACAACGTAGAATTTACGGGTTTTGGCGATTCTGCTTTGCTAATTTTAGTAAATGTATATTTCAAAAGTTTGGCTTGGGGTGTAGAGCAATCGTCTAAACATAGATTGCATATGGCAATTATTAAGTTGGCAAAAGGTTTAGGAGTAGAATTTGCTTTTCCATCAACAACGGTTACTATTGAACAATTTCCTGAAAAACAATCAGTAGATTTAAAGTATAATATTAATCAAGATAAAATTGATGCTACTATTTTAAAAGCTATAGAAGATTTTAAAGCAGATACTCTTATTGAAAATACAACAGAAAACTTATGAAACGTTTCTTAAAATTTATTTTTCGCTTTTTAATATTGCTGATAATTGCCTTTGTGATTTTCTTTTTTTGGGCATCATCAGCAACGCTCAATGAAAGCGAATACACTAAATTAGTAGAAGATGATTCAATAGAAGTTCCTCTAAATGATGCTGTTTTTAGTATTGTTACCTATAATATTGGGTATCTAAGCGGCATGACAAACAACCTGCCAGTAGCAAAACCTAAAAAGTTATTTGATGATAATTTGGCAACTGTTTTATCAGAAACAAAAAAAGTAAATCCTGATATAATTGCGTTTCAAGAAATAGATTACAACGCATCTAGAAGTTACGGTGTAGATCAGCAAGAAGAAATTGCTAAATTAGGCTATGGTTATAAAGCAAAAGCAATTAATTGGGATGAACGTTATTTGCCTTTTCCATATTGGCCAATAAGCATGCAGTTTGGTAAAGTGGTTTCCGGACAATCTATTATTAGCAAATATCCTTTGAAAGAGCATCAAAGAATTGTGTTGTCTAGAGTGGCTGATGAACCTTTTTATAGAGATGTTTTTTATTTAGAGCGTTTAGCACAAGTTGTAAAAGTGGAATTAAATGGTAAAGAAGTGGTGCTGATTAACATTCATTTGGAAGCTTTTGATATAGAAACAAGAGACATTCAATTTGAAGAAGTTTTACAACTATTTAATCAATATAAAGATACGTATCCTACTATTTTATTGGGCGATTTTAATGCAAGCGCAACCGATGAAAGCGCCATTATTCAAAAGATGTTTACGAATACTGAGATTGGAAATGCGGCTTTTAATCTTCAAAATTTAGAAAAAACTTTCGATTCTAAAGATCCGTATGAAAGAATAGATTATATTTTTTACACCAAAAATTCTATTGAGTACGTTTCAGGAAGAGTGTTAAATGAATTTAAGCAAGCTTCTGATCATTTACCAGTTTTAATGGAGTTTAGATTGAAATAAATAAAATCGCTATAAAAATTAATAGAAAAAAGTCTTAAAATTGATGCCGTCAAAAGTAAAATGACTTTTGCATTTAAAAATAAAGTAGAAGGTTAAATCTAAAAATTGATTTCCTTTTTTATATCACAACTATATTTGGTTTATTTCTAAAATTAAATTACTATAAAAAAAGTTTGGATGTTTTATAACGAACTAGATCAACGAACGCTATTGATGTGTACGTTTTTAATTCAGAAATAAACCAATTTGTTGTGAAATATAAATTTAAATTGTAATGATATTTTTTTTGATGGATTCAATTATTCCGTAGCTTTCATTACCAATATTCCTTCAATATTTAATTTTTTACCTTCAAGTTTTATTTTTGAGATGAATTCTGCAGCAATTTCTTTCTCTGCTTCAAGTTGTTGAATACGCTTTTTTAAAGGCTCTCTATCGTATTTATGATTTTGTTCCCACTGTTGTATGGATTCTAATTTGTGATAATTTATTTTTTGATTTAGCAAAGACATTACAACGTCTGATGCTTGATTGGGTGTAAAATCGCCTTTTACTAATTGAATTTTTTGCTCTTGCATTTCAATCTGAGAATTTTTTTTAGTTTCCATTTTTTTATGTTTAAATTATGAACGCTGCAAAGTTTGAAAAACTTATTCATTATTTTTTATATATATATTTAATGAAATGCATTAATTATTTTTATGCATTAATCTCTTTCTGATGTGAAGTGTTTGATTTAAATGTTTCTATAATAGGTTTTTATAAAATAGAAAGAGAGTTTTAATCTAATCCAATTCATATATCAAGACATTATGTAAAACTTAGGTGAATTAAGATTAGAGCGCATAAAATCTTACTCTTCAGGTTTACAAACTAATTATGTATCCAAGATTTTTGCGAGTTCTAATCGATAATTATTGTAGATAAGACATAGAGTAGTCTTATTTTAGTTTTTTAATTTAAATACAAACGAACTTTAATAAAGTGTAATTTTCGTATGAATTTAAAGGATATCCAATGGATAAGTTTTGAAAGAGAAGGTAGAATGTTCGTAAAATGTCTAGTAGATAATCATATTGATGTCTGCACACGATAAAGAACTATCCTGTAGAATTAATAAAATTATAAGAAGTGTAGATTTTGTTTCTTTTCATCAAAGAAAAAGAAAAATGTAAACAAATTAATATCTTCTTGCTTCTTTAAAAATATCATCAACAGCGAGCGCGTAGTTTTTAGGATTTCCAGCTTTTTTAATCTTCTTAAAAGTTTTCTGCGGATTTGCAAAACTCTGAGAAAAGTATTCCCAGAAACCAAGCATTTTCATTTTAATCGGCGTAGGTCCAGAAAGTGATGCATCATATTCTCTATAAATACGATCGTGAAACTCATTAAAAATATCAAACCTATTTTTAGGATATTCGGTAGTATCGGCTTTAATCATACTTGGCAAAAAAGGATCTGCAATTAAACCTCTACCAATCATCCAATGATCTATAGAAGGGAAACGTTTTTTTAATTTTTTATAAGCAGCAACAGAAGTAATATCGCCATTATAATACATTTTATGTTTGCTATGATCCAAACATTTTTGAAACGCTTCTAAATTGGTGCCGCCTTTATATAATTGTTTTCCAATGCGGGCGTGAATGGCAATGTTTTTTAAAGGATAGGTGTCTAAAATTGGTAAAACGTCTAAAATTTCTTCGGGAGTTTCATACCCCATTCTCATTTTCATAGATACGATAATATCCGATTCATTGTGAACTTTATGCAAAATACGATCAATTTTAGCAAAGTCACTAATCAAGCCAGAACCCATTCCTTGTTTGGTAACCATGGGGTAGGGGCAACCTAAATTCCAATTTAATTCTTTATAGCCTAATTCTTGCACGTATTTTGTAACGAACAAAAACTCATCGGCATCATTGGTCATTATTTGCGGAATTACCGTTAACTCGGTATTGTTTTCTGGAAGAATATCTTTTTGATACGAGTTTTTTATAACAAGTTTTCCATTGAGTCTTATGTAGGGCGCGTAAAAAGTATCGATGCCGCCAAAGAAATGATGAAAAGCATTTCTAAATTTATAATCTGTAAAGCCTTGTAATGGTGATGATAAAAGTGTCTGAGTCATGAAAAATAAAGTTGCGCAAATATAGCATACTTTTTAAATTTTTCGCTTTCATTTTTGATGTTGTATTGAGAAAGGAATTTTAATTCTAATCTTAATTGGTTCTCCATATAACTTTGATAAAAGCCAAAATCACTAAAAATCACAATTTCATAGAAGTATCATAAGCAAAGGAAAAATTAATGATCTAACCAAAATTTACCTCTTACTACTGCTTCTTTGATGGCTAAATTAATATCTTTAAAAATAAAATCAGGGCTTTCTTTACTTGTTGATGGCGTTAAGAGCGATACTAAACCATCGCTAGATTTTGATGATGCTGCAATGATAATAGGAAAACTAGGTTCGTCATCAGTGTTTTCGCCATCCTTAAAAAGAACAATATCCTGAAAAACACTTAACAAAGAATTCCCCCAATTGTACGTTAATTCTCTAAAATCTAAAATAATGGCCTCCGGATTAAATTCAATAATCCCCGAAATTGTTTTTTTAGAAATATACATAGCATGCTTTCGTCCTAAAGTTCCTTCAGGATAAATCCCAAAAAAAGATACTACAAGCACATCAATTTTGTCGATAAGTACTTCTTTTGGCATAAAATATTTGCACTCAATAGTATTTGGGTTCGATTCTTTATGTTCTAAAAGTGTATATTTCATTTTTAAAGATTTATAAAAAAGTATAACAAGGGTAACTTGCTCTCTTTTTTAGGATTTTAGAGTTAATTTATTAATTGGAGTTCCTTTCTCTTGGTCTCATCAGCGTTCCTTTTTAGATTCCAATAAGGTTCTTTGATGCTTTTTTTCAATGTAGCTTCCGTAATCAATCCCTCTCCATTATCTTCTGACCAAGATAGAATTTTATAAGGGAATTCTTTTTGAATATCCATAGAAACCGTTCTATTAAAATTCAAATAATCAATAGTATACGTAATAATGCTGTCTGTTGCTGTTTTACGAATAGTTGCCTTTGTAACTTTTAGTTCCTGATGTGAAAGACGACTATACGTGCTAGAACATATTAGGTCGATTTCTCCTAACGGAAGAATGCCTTCTTGTAAGCGAATACGAGTCATTAGTTCATCTTCTAAAAGCGCAACCGGAATGGTTTTTTCTGTATCACCTTCGACTTCAAAGTAAGAAAATTCTTGAAACTGATATTTATTATCTTTTAAGTTTAGTTGTGTAAATGTATGTCCACACCATTCTTGTACGCTGGTATTCATTTTTAATGTATGCGGATATTTTTGAATATCAATGGGCGTAAAAACCGATGACATTAGAGAATATTCATAGATGCCTGTGGTAAATTTTCTGATTGTGTTTAATTTCATTATAGACACAAAATCAGTTCCTGCCTCTTTAGCATTGTCTAATTTAACTTGTTTGTTTAGCGAAAAAGGTTCTGTTACAAAAACCAATACAACTTCTCCTTCACGTATTTCTCCATATCTAGATTGTTTTAATGCATAGCTATTTAGTTCTGCTTTGCCCGAGTACCAATACGCGTTAAATGATTTTTTTGAAGTTACAACGACTTCTTTTTTGGCAGTGTTTATTTGTTTGGTAGGCACATTTTTTTCTTGTTTACAAGCAAAAAGAAAAAAGATACTCAGCAAGTAAAATATTTTTAATAGTTTATTCATTTTTTTTGATTTGAAATTAAAACTCAACGAGTACAGTAAGTTTTAGTGCCACAATTAAAGGAGCAAAAGTTGATATATAATACTCAACGAAGTTAAGGTTTTTAAATTTAGAATCAACTCAAGTTAGTGCCTAAACCTCTAGCTGAGAAGTATTTTTACAATTAAAAGCGTCATTATAAAAGCGCAATGATTGAAGCAATCTAACAAGAGGAGATGAAATTACCAAGCTCATAAAAACGATAAAGCCTCACAGAATTGCGAGGCTTTATACTGTTTTTTTTAGATTTTTGTGCTACGTTTTTTAGTTGATTTTAGAACTTGTTATAGCTAATTTCATTTAGAATATATCGTTTAGATGTTCCCTTATTTACTTCGTAAATGAATAGTTTGAATAGCTTTGGGTGCAATTTGTGTTGTATACGTTTCGTTTCCCAACACTATTGATAAATCATAAACTGCTTCATTGTTGTTGTATACAACAACAGCTATTGAGCCATCTGTATTTTTTGCGGCTGTATAAATAAGCCCTTTCACTTCTTCGCCTTTCAAACCGATTCTTTGTGCATTAGGGCGTATAAACTTACTAAAGTGACTTAGTAAATAATATTGTGGTGTGTAAATCACTTCGTCGGTTTCTGGATTGATAAGCACTGGCGCGCTATTAAAGTTGTTGTAAGGATTTGGTTGACCTTTGTTGCTAAGAATGCTACACCACTCAACGTATCCTTGAGTTCCGTGATTTAAATCTGTAATTATATCGTAAGCATAGGTTTCAAAAGGTACAAAAGTCCCCGCATAATCGGTACTAGCTCTCCAATATTGACCAATCGGGTCATTGGCATCAATATCTATGCTCGATTCAGAATGAATCATCCCTTTGTTTGGCCAAGTTTTCTATAAATCAGTTAATTCTTTTGCATACCAGTTGTTTTCTTTTAATTCGGAATTTGTATACCAATGAAAGGCAGTTCCCCAAGCATATTTAGAAGCTTCTGGGTCTTGGTATGTAGCTGCCACATAATCGTTCATAGTAGATTTATTGTGATCATAAATCAATACGCGTAAGCCAGATTCTAAATCATCAAGATTAAGATGACCATCTTTTACGAGTTGAGGGCCAAGGTGATCTCTTAAAAAATCTCTACCTTGTTCTGGAGTAAATCCATTGCTATCCCATTGAGCATTATGAGCATGTAGCGGTTCATTTTGTGGTGTAAGTCCCCAAAGAGTAATTCCTTTTTCTTTATAAGCACTTACATATTTTGATAAATATTTAGCCCACAGACCATAATATTTGGGTATTAAGGTACCGTTAGTCATCTTACTAGTTTCTCCTGTTTTCATCCACGAAGGAGGGCTCCAAGGCGAAGCGATAATCTTGAAATCTGCGCCAGGAATACTAGATGCCTCTAAAATCATAGGAATAAGGTCATAACTTGGTGCTACTAGTTCAACGCCTCGTACCTGATCATTTTCATCACCAGTAAATCCTCTTATATCTTCTTGGATACTGAATGTTGACAGATCTTCATCACCTTCTTCAATATACGTGTAGTGGTTGTTAGAATAATCGCTGCTATTTATATGAGTTCGTGTAAGTGTGAAGCCAGCGCCTTCTGTTGGACTAAAAAGTTTGGTCAAGACCTCTTTTCTTGATTCTACTGGAATAGTAGCCAAGTTCCATGCCGAAGACTCGGTGAATGAAGCCCCAAAACCAACATATTTTTGAAACTTTTGTTCAGGATTAATCTGTAAACTAACTTTTTTTATTTCCCCGACAGATTGTGTTGGTTGGTTTTTTGTAATTAATTTAAGGTTGTCTCCAGATTGTGATGTTTGATAAATAGCAACTTCATAATCAGTAATTTTAGGAGAACAAGAGTACATGAAACTTAAAAAGGTGATAGCTTGAATAAGAGTGATAGTAGGTTTCGATAATCTAAACATTATTTATTAATTTATAATTGTTGAAATCATGCTGTTCTAGGTAGTTAAATGGCTAAAGTTTTTTACTATAGCGAGTTTTAATTTGCTTTAACAGTTTGGTGCTAAGTTAATATTTTTAAATTTAGAACGAAACTAAATGACTATCTATAAACTTACTCAATACATTGTTTTCTATGCCTTATTGTTGCAGGTGCTAATCCAAAAGTATCATCAATAAAATTCAAACATTTAACTTCTAGTAAACCCACTTTAATTAACGCCTGATGATGAATGCTATGCTCTAAACAATACGCTAATTCTCTTAATAAAGAGGTGTCAATTTTTATTTTTTTTCCTTCTGCTAGGCAAAAATTACCTTCTAAAACCATTTGCATATCGATCTGATTTTCTGTTAGTTTTAAACAAATTTCATCAATCACCTCAATAGCACTATTTGTGTCGGTTTCAAGTACTAAATTTCGTGCTCTATCATCATAGTTTATCACTTTAGTTTCAAAACCATTTAAAACACTTTGATAAACTTCAAGAATATGTCTTACATGTTGCCCTATTGTTGATCCAAATAAGTTGGTTGATTGAAATGTATATTGCGCATCACTTAACTGACTTACTACATTTTTTATTTCGTTTAAATTCTCTTTACAATAGATTTGCATTGGTAAGCTGTTTTTTATAGTAATTTTTATAATGATATCTTTTTAGACTTTAGTTAAGGTAATTCCTTACATATTAAAATTTTGTATATCTTTAAAAGGTGTTAGATTATTTAAGTTGAATGTGAATATGGTCATCATGTCTTACAGCTTTACAACCATGAAATTTAATCTTAGAACTCCTTAATTTCATTCTACTTTTTAAAAGAGGTTCGATAAATATTTATAGGTTTTGAAAATCATACTAGAGGCTTATTTCATTTCGTTCTTTACTACGTTTTTTTTTCTTTACTTGATTTAAATACTATTTAAAATTAATCTACTAAAAATTAATTTTTAGTAGATTTTAAAGGTGTATTTAACCAGTAATCATGTTCTAATTGTAATGTTGTAATGTTGGTTTTTGATAAAGGAGCATCTTTATCAATAAAATTTTCTTTATCAGTAAAGGCTTTGTTTTCAAAGGTTTCTTGAACAAAAAATTCTCTATATTGATTCATTTTTATACTTGCTCTTTCATCAATTTCATAGCCGTTTAAATCTTTTACTTTGGTAACATCAAATGTAAAATAAGAGTTGTAATTCTGGTTTTGTTTTTCTGTTTCAAAATTTATTTTGGCAATTGATTTTTCATCAACAAAGATATTGAAAACGCGATAACTTCCTTCCAAAGAGCTAACTTCTGTAACTTTTAATCTTTCATTTTTATAATAGATTTTAAAGTTTCTTTTATTGATAGTTTCAATTTCTACCGGCCTGTTAAAATAGATTTTAAAAACCTTTTGTTTTGAGTTGAAAAATGTTTTATCAATTTTAAAGTAATTGCCATTTGTTGCTTCAAAAAAATTATTAAAAGTGATGTAATTTAAATACATTTTATCTTTTTTTGGTGTGTACTCTACAGTAACAGAATATTGTGGATTTTTCTTGTTCCTGTAATAAAGGTTGTAATTAAGTTTATGAATGGCAAAATCTTGTTTAGAAATATAAATACTACCAAAAGCAGAATATTCGAAACTTGTTTTTTCTAAAATAGAAGAAAATGAAACTTCATAGAGCGGAATGCTATCTAAAAACACCACATCTTTTAGTTTAAACTTATGGTTGCTTACAAAGTCTTTTTGAAAAATGTTGGCATATGAAAAAGACATTTTATTGTAATTTCTGATAGCATTTGTAAGGTTTAAAATGTTTAATTCATTTCCTCCTAAAGGAGTAAAATAAACACTTTCAGAATATTTTTTGTTTTTATTATCATAAGGAATTGTAAGTGTAGAGTCTGTAATAAATTCTTTGTTGATTTTATAATTATATAATAGAGATTGATTTTTTTTACCTTTTAGTTTGTCACTATCAAAGCCATCATCAAAAGACTCTATAATTGCTTCATGTACATTTAAGTATTTAATTTCTTCTTTGGATTGTCTAATTTTTTGATAAGAATTTCCAACGGGTTGCTGATAATCTCTATAGTAACCAATGTAAGAATGTGGTTCTGTAGGATAATTATCTGCGATATTGTTAATTGCTTTTTTAACAATTTGGATGCCTAGTAATTTCCTCTTTTTCTTTCTTGATGTTTTAACAATCACCTCATCTAATTTATTGTTTGAGGTTGATAAATAGATCATATTTACACCCTCATTTTTTAGTTGAGAGAGTTGTACTTCTTTGGTTACATAACCAATAGAAGATATTTTAATAATTCCATCACTTTTAAATTTTGCAGGGATTTCAAAATTCCCATTAAGATCTGCATGCGTGCCTCTATTTATTTTTTTAAGCATTACAGTAGCATACGTAATAGGTTTTTTACTAGAAGCGCTGAGTACTTTACAAGAAATTTTTTTTTGAGAAAAAGCAGTGGTTATCAGAAGATTTACAAAAAGGAATAAGAAGAATATTTTTTGTTTCAAAACAGCACATTTATAATTATTTAAAAGCAAAAACCACGCCAATGAAAGGCGTGGTTCTAATATACTAATTTCTAAATTAATTACTTAGGATCTAAAATAGTTTCGATTCTATCAACAACATCTTGTAAGTGATAACGAGTAATTGTGTTACCTCTATAAGAAGCGGCTTTCGCATCCTTTTGAATACGTTTTAACTCGCCTCTTGCCACAGATTTCACATCAGATTGGTTGATGGTAATTCCGCTTTGTTTCACATACCCACGGTTTGTTTCTCTTTGATCTTTTGCATCATTTAATAAATAATTTAATTGATCTAAATATGCTCTTTGAAGGTTTCTTCTGTACGTGTCAATAGAGCTTCCGTTGTAAAGTTCACTCCAAACACCTTTGCGTAAATCGCTCATCATGTTTATTAAAGAGTAGGCTTTATTATTGTTCATGGTTTCGTTTTCAATCATTCTAGCCATTCTACCAGCATCTAAAATACTGTTTAATGTTCTAGCTTGTAAACCACGAACTCTTTCTACAGAACCAGAAAACTCAGTTTTGCTAAAAATATTATCATCTAACAACCACGTTGGCGTTTTAAATAACTCATCAATCACAAAATTTAATGCTTCTTTTTGAGTAGCTAAATCAACATGTGTATACACAGGACCTTCTTGGTCTGATGTTTTAAAATGTTCGTAAACACCACCAATATTAGCAGTTACATGACCCATATATCTATTAAACTGGCCAATTAATTGACCGTACATGGTAGATAAATCATCATAATTTTCACCCTTTTCTGATGTCCATTCTTCTAATCTTGGTAAAATTCTTTGTAAGTTTTTAATACCATACATAGACGCTTTCATGGCATTGTCTCCTAAATCTTCTGTTTGAGAACTAGGGTCTACAACACCTGTTGCTTGTTG
>TARA_R110002167_G_scaffold1426_3_pt1 | contig 33770 bp, 32 predicted proteins | sample TARA_R110002167 | Tara Oceans TARA_R110002167 (sample SAMEA4398238) | marine metagenome | biome: Polar Biome; feature: [MES] marine water layer (ENVO:01000295) within the mesopelagic zone...; material: water (ENVO:00002006), including particulate matter (ENVO:01000060) such as......
CGGTCTGGATTTTGGTGCAGATTTTTGCCGGCGTGTGGACTTGGGCTGTGGCGTTCAGGGTGATCGGTGTGTTCGAGACCATGGAACTGTCGCTGTATTTTGCGCTGGTCGCCTTTACGACCTTGGGGTTTGGCGATGTGTTATTGCCGGTGGAATGGCGGTTGTTGTCGGGGATGGCGGCGGCCAACGGGTTGTTGAACTTTGGCTTTGTCACGGCGATTTTAGTTGAAGCGTTGCGCCAGATCCGCAGCCATCAGATATCGCATATGCTGGACGATGAGGCGTGACGCCTGTGTTGACCAATGCCCGCGCGCGGCATGTGTTTTTGCAGCGTCACGGGTTGTCGGACGCCCCCAGCGGTGCGGGCAAGGGGGCGGATCTTGCCGCGCTGATTGCCGGTTTGGGGTTTGTGCAACTGGACAGTGTGAACACCTTTGCCCGCGCGCATGATCTGATCTTATGGTCGCGCCGGCAGCAGTATCGCCCTGCGGCTTTGGGTCATGCATTGGCCCGCGACCGCGATGTGTTCGAGCATTGGACCCATGATGCCGCAGCGATTGATATGGGGTTGTTTGCCCATTGGCGGCATAAATTTGCCCGCGATGCGGCGGTGCTTGAGGGCCGCTGGACGTCGTGGCGCCGCGATGATTTCACCCAGAAGATCGACGAGGTTTTGCGTCAGGTGTCCGATCACGGGGCCTGTTCGTCGGGGGATGTTGGCAAGGACGAGAGCCGTGGATCGGGCGGTTGGTGGGACTGGCATCCGTCCAAGACGGCGCTCGAGTATTTGTGGCGCTCTGGCCAATTGTCGGTTGTGCGCCGCGACGGGTTTCGCAAGGTTTATGACCTGACCGAACGGGTCATTCCGGCCGAGCGGTTGAACGCAAGGGTGGACGAGGCACAGACGGTGGATTGGGCCTGCGGGGCGGCGCTGGACAGGTTGGGCTTTGCCACCAGCGCCCAATTGGCGGCGTTTTGGGATTTGACGACCAAGCAGGAGGCGAAAGATTGGGCCGTTGCCGCCGTGGCGGACGGGCGCGCGATCGAGGTGGATGTCGCGGGGGCGGATGGCGGTTTGAAACGCGTGTTGGCGCGCCCCGAGGTCATGGATGAGACGGTCGCGGCACCACAAAACCGCGTGCGGATAGTGTCGCCCTTTGATCCGGCCTTGCGGGATCGCAAGCGGGCGGAGTGGTTGTTTGGATTTCACTACCGGATCGAGATTTTTGTGCCCGCGCCCAAGCGGCAATATGGCTATTATGTCTTCCCCGTGATGGAGGCGGACCGGTTGATCGGGCGTATTGATATGAAGCGCAATGGCGATATTCTGGATGTCACCGCGTTTTGGCCCGAGGCGGGCGTGCAGATGGGCGCGGGGCGGCTTGCGCGGTTGCGCGCCGAGCTTTCGCGTGCGGCGCGCTTTGGCGGCTGTGGCGATCTGCGCTATGCCGCAGATTGGCTGCGGGCGTGACGGGGTTTACCCCGTCCCAGACGGTTTTAGACCAGCAGGCCTGCGACTTGCATCCCTGATTTGATCGCGGCTTTGGTTTCGTCGGTCAGCGTGGTGAGCGGCGAGCGGACCTCGTCCGAGCAGAGCCCCAAAAGCGACATGCCGTATTTCGCGCCGACCAGACCCGGCTCCAGGAACACGGCCTCGTGCAGTGGCATCAGGCGGTCGAGCTGGGTCAGCGCAGAGGCGTAGTCGCCCGCAAGCGTGGTCTCTTGGAACTCAGCGCAGAGTTTCGCCGCGATGTTTGCGGTCACGGAAATGCACCCGACCCCACCATGGGCGTTAAAGCCAAGCGCGGTCGCGTCTTCGCCGGACAACTGCACGAAGTCAGTGCCGCAGTGCATCCGCTGCTTGGGCACACGCGACAGGTCGCCGGTGGCATCTTTCACGCCGATGATCATCGGCAGTTTTGCCAAGGCACCCATGGTCTCCGGGGTCATATCGACGACCGAGCGGCTTGGAATGTTGTAGATGATGATCGGCAATCCACAATCGGCGGCGGCAGCGAAATGGGCGTAAAGCCCGCGCTGTGTTGGCTTGTTGTAATAGGGGGTCACGACAAGGGCGGCGTCTGCGCCTGCCGCTTTGGCCGCTTGCACAAGTCGCACGGTTTCAATGGTGTTGTTGGACCCTGCGCCCGCGATCACGGGGATGCGCCCTGCGGCGGCTTGCACCACGGTTTGCACCACCAGATCGTGTTCGGCGTGTGTCAGGGTCGGGCTTTCGCCGGTAGTGCCGACGGGGACAAGCCCGTGGCTGCCTTGATCGACATGCCAGTCCACCAGTTTTTTGAGCGCGTCAATGTCCACTTTGCCGTTGCTAAACGGCGTGACAAGTGCAGGCATAGACCCTTTGAACATGACGCGTATCCTTATGGATGGCCCGATGGATTCGGACCGTTGAAATCGCGCGGACATTAGACGCCTTTCCGCCGATGGACAAGTTTCACGTTGCCCAAGCGCGCGCAAAGGTTAGGTTGGCAAAGACCCGCCCGAATAAGGACAATGTGATGCGATTGATAGCCCTTGCGATTGCCCTGATTTCAGCCCCGTTTTGGGGGATGGCGCAGGTGATTGACCAGCGCGCGATTGATGCGGTGACGGCCGCAGGTGCGCAGGATTGGCAACTTGCCTATTCGATCGTCGGGACCTCCGATCCGGTGACCGCAGATGTGATTACATGGCTGCGGCTGCGCGAGGGCGAGGCCGATTTTGTGGATTATATGGCGTTTACTGCCGCCCGACCCGACTGGCCGCAGATGGACAGAATTCGTGCCCGCGCCGAAGAGGCGATCCCCGAGGGGTTCAATCCCGCGATGGTGATCGAGTGGTTTGGTGATTTTCTGCCCCAGACCGGTGAAGGAGCCGTGCGTCTGGCCGATGCGCTGATGGCCACGGGGCGCAAGGATGCCGCCGAGGATATGCTGGTGGATACATGGTTGACCCAAGGGCTGACCGAAACCGGCCATCAAGCGATGATCGACCGGTTCGCCGATCTGTTGGCCCCGTATAATGCCGCGCGCACGGATGCATTGTTGTGGCGCTGGCGCACACTGGAGGCCGAGCGCATGGTGGAGTTGCTGGACGCGGGTCAAGCGGCCCTTGCCCGCGCAAAGATCGGGTATCTTAAACGCCTGCCCGATGCAGAGACGCTGGCGCGCGCGGTGCCTGACGGGTTGAAAGATGATACCGGCCTTGCCTATGCACGCTATGGTTGGCTGGCCAGTCGCGGCGCGCGCGAGGAGGCAATCGAGATTTTGCGCGCCCGTTCGGTGTCTGCCGAAGCTATGGAGCAGCCGTTTCGCTGGTCGGGCTGGCGCCGGATATTGGCGCGTTCCGAAATGCGCGAGGGCCGTGCGCAAAGCGCCTATGAACTGGCGGCAAAACATTATTTGACCCAAGGCGAGGCCTTTGCCGATCTGGAGTGGCTGGCGGGCTATATCGCGCTGACCTATCTTGATCAGCCCGCCGTGGCCCTGACCCATTTTCAGGCCGCAGATGCCGCTGTCGGGAACCCGATTGAAGAGGGCCGGATGCAATACTGGATTGCCCGCACGCAAGAGGTTCTGGGTGATCAACTGGCAGCGCGCGCGGCCTATGCAGGGGCGGCCCAGCATCAGACGGGGTTTTACGGACTGCTGGCGGCGCAAAAGCTGGGCCTGTCGCTTGACCCTGATCTGACCGGCAGGAATGACCCTGCCGATTGGCAGAACGCGCCGTTCTTGTCGCAAGATTTGACCCGCGCGGCGCTGGCACTGTTGCAAGCCGGAGAGCGTGTGGGCGCGGTGCCGTTCTTTGCTGCGCTGGGCAAGCGGCTGGATGCGACCGAGCTGTCGCAGCTTGGCGCGCTACTGGCCGAAATGGACGAGCCGTATTTCGAGGTATTATTGGGCAAGACCGCCCTGACCCGCGATATTCTTGTGCCGTCGATTTATTTTCCACTGCATCCGATGGCCGAGATGGAGCTGCCGGTGGCGCCCGCGCTGGCGCTGTCGATTGCGCGCCGCGAGAGCGAGTTTAATGCGGGCATTGGCAGTGCGGTGGGCGCGCTGGGGTTGATGCAGTTGATGCCCGCCACAGCCCAAGAGCTGTCCGAGCAGCTTGGCGAGCCCTACAGCCGGAACCGTCTGACCGCAGATCCGGCGTATAATGCGCGGCTTGGCGCGACCTATCTAAGCCAGTTGCAAGAGCAGTTTGGCTATTCACCGGTGATGATGGCCGCAGGCTATAATGCGGGTCCAAGCAGGCCGCGCACGTGGATGGCCGAGAGGGGCGATCCGCGGATCGGAGAGGCGGATATCATCGACTGGATCGAGAATATTCCGTTTCGCGAGACCCGCAATTACGTGATGCGGGTGGCGGAATCTATTCCCATTTACGAGGCCCGTTTGACCGGCGAGACCGGCCCGATCCGGTTTATGGAACTGCTGATTGGCGAAAAGCCGGTTGTGCGCCCGCGCACCCGCCCCGAGCCGGTGGCCCCGCTGACCAGTCGCCGCCCCGTTAGCCGGCCCGAAGGTTGACCTTGCGGCTGCGCAGCAGTGTGAAAATGCCCGCCCCCACAACGATCAGCGCCCCGATCGCCACGTTGGTCGCAAGCGTTTCGCCAAACAGCGTGATGCCGATGATCGTGGCAAAGACCAGTTGCAGATAGGCAAAGGGCTGCACCGAGGAGGCTTCGGCGACCTCATAGGTTTTGATCAGCAGAAAATGCCCGGTGACCCCTGTGATGCTGAGCGCGCCCATCCAGAGCCAATCCCCCCCTGACATCGGTTCCCAAAACCAGATGCCCACGACTGTCATCGCGACGGCCCCAGATACTCCGGTCCAGAAAAACGAGGTTGCCGCCGTGTCGCGCCGCGCCGCATAGCGGGTCAGCAAGGCGTAGATAGCAAACAGGACCGCCGAGGTCAGCGGGATGACCGCATAGGGAGAGAAGACCGCAAAGCCCGGCTGCAAGATGACAAGCACCCCGATGAAGCCGATCCCGATGGCCACCCACCTGCGCCAGCCGACATTTTCGCCCAGGATCGGCCCCGAGAACGCCGCGACAAGCAACGGATAGGAGGCGAATATCGCATGGCTTTCGACCAGCCCGAGCAGTACAAAGCCCGCAACCATGATGCAGATTTCGCCTGCAAGTAGTAGTCCGCGAGAAATTTGCAGTACCGGCTGGCTGGTCTTGGCGGCAGCCCGAATTGACCCTGCCTTGCGCGCCGCCACAGTGATCACAAAGGCGGCGAAAAACCAGTAGCGGATCATCACGATCATCAGCACGTTGTATTCGCCCGCAAGGTGGCGCGAAATGCCGTCTTGGACCGCAAAGATGAAGGCAGTGGCGCACATCAACCACATGCCAAGCCGCTGGTTATGTTGCATCGCGTTTCCTTGCGGTTGTCATGTGCCGTTTGCGCCCGAAGCCTTGCACGCGGGTCACCTCAAAGCCCGCCGCAGTCAGTGATTGCCGCACATGGCCTGCGGCGGAGTAGGTGGCTGCGGTGCCCTCTGCGCAAGTGTGGTTGGCGACGGCTTGCAAGAGCGTTGGTTCCCACAGTGCAGGGTTTTTGGCGGGCGAGAAGCCATCGAGAAACCATGCATCGGCCCGGCCTGACCATGCGGGCAAGGTTTGCCGCGCGTCGCCGATGATGACTTCGAGGGTAAGGTCTTCGGCGAGGTCTATGGGGCCGTCACCTGCGGTCCAGCGGTCCAGCAGGATTTCGCCCAAGGGCTCGATTTCGGGGAAGGCGCAGAGGGCTGCGGCCATGTCGGGCTTGGACATCGGGTAGGCCTCAAACGAGGTAAAGTGCAGTTTGCCGTGGCGGGTCTTGAGCCAGTCTGTCCATGTGACGAGCAGGTTGAGACCTGTGCCAAAGCCCAGCTCGCCGATGTGCAGATCGTGGCCGAACCGTGCGGGCAGGTCATTGCCGCCGAGAAATACATGCCGCGTCTCATCAAGGCCACCGCCGAGCGAATAGTAGGGATCGTCGAATTGCGTCGAGACCGGCACGCGGCCTGCGTCGGTGTCGCGCCAAATGAGAGAGGCGGTCTGGTCGGTCATCTGTCTTTGCCTTATGGGTGGCCCATCTTTGAGCGGTGGAAGAGCGAATGGCAACTGTGGATGTGACGGTGATGGGGGCTGGGGTGTTTGGCCTGTCGGTGGCTTATGCCTGTGCGCTGCGTGGGGCGCACGTGCGGGTGATCGATCCCAACGGTGTGGCCGCCGGGGCCAGTGGCGGGATCGTGGGCGCGCTTGCGCCGCATGTGCCAGAGAAGTGGGGCGTCAAGAAAGCGTTCCAGTTGGAAAGCCTTTTGATGCAGGCGGATTTCTGGGCGGGCGTGACGGAGCTTTCGGGTCTTGCGACGGGGTATTCGCGGGCAGGTCGGTTACAGCCTTTGGCGGATAGCGCGGCGATTGCTTTGGCCAAACAGCGGGCTGTGACTGCGGCGGAATTTTGGGGTGATGCGGCGATTTGGGAGATTATTCCTGTCGGTGATGCGCCTTGGTCGCCGCCTAGCCCGAGTGGGATGCTTGTGCATGATACGCTGACGGCGCTGATCCATCCGAGGGCTGCGACAAAGGCCTTGGCGGCTGCGGTCACAGTGCTTGGTGGTGAGGTTGTGGCTGATGGCGCGACGCAGGGGCGCGTTGTTTGGGCGACGGGGTGGCGCGGGTTGGAGGAGATGACGGCGCAGCATGGGCGGCAGGTTGGAGCGGGTGCGAAAGGGCAAGGGGCGTTGCTGCAATTCGACGCGGTTGGCCTGCCGCAGTTGTTTGCCGAGACCTTGCACATCGTGCCGCATTTTGATGGCACGGTGGCGGTTGGCTCAACGACCGAGCGGTATTTTGATGATCCGTTTGCGACAGATCGTTTGCTTGAGGATGTGATTGCAAAAGCGCGGCTGTTGTTCCCGGTTTTGGCTGATGCCCCTGTGATCGAGCGCTGGGCCGGGGTGCGTCCGCGGAGCCGTAGCCGTGCGCCGATGTTGGGCGTGCATCCGTTTCGAAAGGGTGAGTTTGTGGCCAATGGCGGGTTCAAGATCGGCTTTGGCATGGCCCCGAAAATGGCGGACGTCATGGCCGATCTGGTGTTGGAGGACCGCGATCGTATACCCGATGATTTCAAGCCCGAGCGTAATCTTTAGGATGCGTTCGCGATCATGCATTGTCGCCCGTCAGGGCCGCGCACCCATGCTTGGTTGTCTTTCCAGCACAGTGTTGCTGTTTCATGGTGCATGAGGGGGGACGTGGCGCGGTAGGCGAATGAGGTGAGGTCACCCAATTGCCGCTTGGCCAAGCCCATCAAGAGATGTGCCAAAAGTGGACCGTGCACGACGAGACCGTCATAGCCTTCGACGCCCCGGGCATAGTTTTCGTCATAGTGAATACGGTGGCCATTGAAGGTGAGCGCGGAGTAGCGGAACAGCACAGTGCTGTCGAAATGCACGGATTCCGCGTGGTCTTCATCGGTTCGCGCGATGGGTGGTGCGGGGTGTGCCTGCGGTTGATCCTCGCGGTAAACGAGGTCTTGGTATTCGGTCAGGGCGAGGGTCATGCGCTGCTTGATGTCATGGCGCACGCGCACAAAGGCGAGGGGTCCAGAGCGGCCGGATTTGCGGGTGATGCTTTCGATGGTCGATGTTTTCTCGGCGCGGATGCCAGCCAGAAGGGGGCGGTGCCAGACGAGTTTGCCAGCGGCCCACATGCGGCGGGGCAAACCTAGATCAGGGATGAAGCCGCCCATGGCGGGATGTCCGTCGCGGCCCAATGCGCCGGGCGGTTGCGCGTCCCAAAAGTAGATCTGATGCGCAAAGGGTGGGAGCGGATCGCCTGTTGCGATTGTTGTCATATCGCCAAGGGTTGCGGCAAGGGCCTGCGCACGCCCGATATCCATCGGGTCGGCTATTGTTTGCACGCGGTCGGGCTGCTCTGTCATACATGTGTTTTAGGCGGGTTTCGAGGAGTGCGCAAATGCCGGGTGTGAAGGCTTTGGATCATCCGGTTTTGACGGTGGCGGATTAAAGTTTGGCGCGCAGCTTTTCCATCAGCGTGGTGAGGGTCGCGATATAGCGGTCATTGGTCAGTTTGCCTGCGGCGTCGAATTGCGAGGAGTTGGCACCGATCAGCACCTCCGGGCCTTGCACCAGATCAATATCGAAAGGTGCGAGGGCCAGGCGCAGGGCGTATTGCGAGCGCTCGCCGCCAGCGCGACCTGCGGCTGCGGACATGATTGCTACGGGCTTTTTCGCCCAAGGGCCGCCCTCGGTGCGGCTCACCCAATCGAGCGCGTTTTTGAGAACACCTGTGATGCCTTTGTTATATTCGGGGCTGGCGATGATGATCGCGTCTGCGGCCTTGATCTGGTCGGCGAGGGTTTGGACAGCGGCAGGGATGCCGTCCGCCTTTTCCACGTCGCCGTTGTAGAGCGGCAGGTCGAGGTCCGCTTGGATAAACCTGCTGGGCGCGAAGATTTCGGCGGCTTGGCGCATGAGAGCGGTGTTGGTGGAGGCCTTGCGCAAAGCGCCTGAAATGCCGAGCAGTTTGGTCATGGGATATTCCTTTGTTGGGTGCCTATGACATAGTCAAAACTCGCCTGTTGCCACTCTGCGCAGTCTGACACATGCTGTGCGCAAATGCGAAGGGAGCGATTTGGCATGAAACGTCACGGCGGCAAAATCTTGAGCGATCAGTTGGAAAAGCTGGGCGTGAAGCGCGTGTTTTCGGTGCCCGGAGAGAGCTTTCTGGCCGCATTGGACGGGCTTTATGACAGCAAAATCACCAATGTCGTGTGCCGTCAGGAGGGCGGTGCTGCGATGATGGCGGAGGCCTACGGCAAGATGACCGGCGAGGTGGGGGTATGTTTTGTCACCCGCGGGCCCGGCGCGTGCAATGCCAGCGCGGGCGTACATATCGCGATGCAGGACAGCACGCCGATGGTGCTGTTTGTCGGCCAGATCGACAATCGCCAGACTGACCGCGAGACGTTCCAGGAGGTGGATTATCGCGCCATGTTTGGCGGGCTGGCCAAATGGGTCGCGCAGGTTGATGATACGGCGCGTTTGCCAGAGTATATTGCGCGGGCGTTTCGGGTGGCCAAAAGCGGCAGACCGGGGCCTGTGGTTTTGGCCCTGCCCGAGAATATGCTGAGTGCGCAGGCGGATGTGCCCGATTTCAGTGGCGCAGTGGAGCAAGGCGCGGGGCGCGTGGGGCCCGATGTTCTGGCGGGTTTGATGGCGGCAAAGCGCCCGATGATTGTGGTTGGCGGGCCGCATTGGGATGCGGCGGCGGCCAGCTCACTGGAGCGGTTGGCGCAGATCACCGGCGCCCCTGTCGTGACCGGCTTTCGCAGGCAGGATTATATGGACAACAGGCATTCGCATTTTGCGGGTGACTTGAATGTCGGGGTCAACCCCAAGCTGGCGGCGCGTCTGCGCGAGGCGGATTTTCTGCTGCTGATCGGCACCCGGTTTGGCGATATCGAGACGCAGGGTTATACGCTGGTGGACCCTGCCGACCCGCGCAAAACCATTGTGCATATTCACGCCGATGCGCATGAGATTGGCCGGGTTTATGGCGCTGATATCGGCTATGTTTGTGACGGGGCGACGGCCACCACGCAGCTGGCGATCATGGCGGCAACGATGGAGATTGCACCGCAATGGGATATGTGGCGCAGGGCGGCGAGGGCTGATTACGAGGCGTGGTTAACACCATTCGAGAGCCCCGGTGCCGTCAAGCAAGAGCAGGTGATCAAGTGGCTGTCGGATAACTTGGCGGATGATGCGATTTTGACAAACGGGGCGGGGAACTATGCGGCGTGGTTGCACCGTTATTTTGTCTATAAGCAGTATGGCACGCAACTGGCGCCGACGTCGGGGTCAATGGGCTATGGCTTTCCTGCGGCGATATCGGCGTCATTGGAGCACCCTGATCGCGATGTGGTGTGTTTGGCGGGCGATGGCTGTTTTCAGATGACCTGTAACGAGTTGTCGACGGCGGTGCAGCACGGGGCGAAACCGATTGTGATCGTGATGGACAATGGCCGCTACGGGACCATTCGGATGCATCAGGAAAAGCATTATCCGGGGCGTATATCTGGCACGATGCTGGCGAACCCTGACTTTGTGGCACTTGCAAAAGCCTATGGCGGGCATGGAGAGTTGGTCACGGACGGGGCGCAATTCCCGGATGCGTTTGCGCGCGCAAAAGCCAGCGGCACGGTCGCGATCATTGCCTGCAAAATTGACGAACAGGCGCTGACCACAGGGGCCACTTTGTCAGCCGTGCGCGGGTTTTAGACCGCTTTCCATTTGGCAGATTGATTGGGCAAGAACGCCTCGACGGCTGCCGTGGCGATCACGGCGGTGTCGCCGGTGGCCGCGTGATGCACATTCTGGCCACCCTTTACCGCAGTGACCGTGGCACGGCCGCGTGGCAGCAGCTTTGCCAAAGCATCTGTGTCGAGTTTGTCGGGCTCTTGCACGCCGACAGTTACCTGCACGCGCATCGTTTCGGTGGGAATGGCGAGCGTGCCAAAGATCGGCAAGGTCGAGTGCCGAAACGCGTCCTCAATCGCGCGCGCGGCGGCCTTTTGATAGTCCATGCCGTGCAGGTCATTGCCCATGCCCATTTCGATAATCATGCGCTGGTCCATCAGATACGCTCCATGTTGAATGACACGTTGATGGCTGCATTTACGATGACCGTGGGGTTACCGTCGGGGCGCGGAATGTCGAGGCCGCCGTGATGCACCGTGACGCGGGGTTGACCGTAAGGGAAAATATCGAGCAGCGCCGCAGTATCAACCGCATCGGGCTGCTGGCACGCGATTTCGACGTCAATGATCATCGCCTCTTTGGGAAAGCCGAACAGCTCTGCCATGTTGATCGAATTGTGCCACAGCGCATCTTGCAGGGCGCGTCTGGCGGCTTGGGTATAGTCTTGGCGGCGCAGCGATGTTCCCATGCCAAATTCGGTCAGGACGCGGTGCTTGGGCATGGGGGTGTCTCTTTCATTCAACAGGGCTAGGGACAAAGAGTGCGTGATGACAAAAGCAGACGCAAGAGGGGCTTTGCACGCGCCCGAAGATTGCGAGGTCACGCTGTGACCTTGTTGCATCTGCTGGTCATTCTGGCACGCACGCGGGTTTTTTCCCCTTCTGGTTTCGGGTCTGCCAAGGGTATGAAAAGAAAAAAAGGTGGGCAGTGATGATGAAAATGTTTTGCATAGCGATTTTGGTCGCGTATTTCGGTGTGGCATTTGTGGCGACAGGTATCTGATTTTTCTGTGCGACCAGCAGGTGCATAAGCCATTGCGCCGTGGTAATGACGTCTCGGATTAAGAGGATTGATCATGGATTACAAAGCGTCTGGAGCACCGAAATTGAATAAAAATGCCCCCAAACATGCCGAGCATAATGCGCATGGCTCAAAGAAAAAGCCGTTTGGCGAGCGCGAGAGCAAAGAAGGGTTGCTGGCCCGCATGAAAGCCGCACAAGCCGAAAAGAAGTAGGCTAGAGCGTCTTTTCCATGAAGATGGAGGACGCCGCAGTGGTGTAATCGCCAAAGGCCGAGCAAGTGATATAGCCGTGCCGCGCATAAAGCCTATGGGCGGCATAGAGCACATTGCCGGTTTCCAGTTTCAGCACCCGCAAAAAATCGGTCTTGGCCTGATCCTCGATTTGCCGCAGCAAGGCGTCACCCACACCGCGTCCGCGCGCGCCCTCGGACACGAACATCGATTTGATCTCGCCGTAGCCGTCCTTGATGGCCAGCGCGCCGGTGCCAAGCACGATGCCGTTTTCGCGCGCGGTGAAAAAGCGGATGTCATCGGCGCAAAGCGCGTCGATGGACAGGTAGAAATTATCCTCGGGCGGAAACAGGCGTTGCATCAAGGCATGGCTGGCGGTGAGCAGGGCAGTTGTCTGCGGGTCGTGCGGGTCGGTGCGGGCGACGATGATCATGGGCGGGTCCGTGCGTGCGGTTTGCGCTGACGCTAGGCTATGCGGCAGGCAATGACAATCCGCCCGAAAATCGGTGAATGCGCCCCGAAAACCGCAATATCTTGTGGATAAGTCGGCGGTTTTCCCCAGATAAGGGGTGTTTTCGTTGACTCGGGGGGCTATGAGAGGCCACCTTTGAGCTTGTTTCAGGAATCACAAGGCCCCGATCGTTGCGCTTTAGTAAACTTCGACTCAATGGCTTCAAAAGCTTTGTTGACCCGACCGATTTGATTATCGCCGACGGGCTGACAGGTGTGGTTGGTCCTAATGGCTGTGGCAAGTCGAACCTGCTTGAGGCGCTGCGCTGGGTGATGGGCGAGAACCGCCATAAGGCGATGCGCGGTGGTTCCATGGAAGACGTGATTTTTGCCGGTGCATCAACGCGGCCTGCACGCAACTTTGCCGAAGTCAGCCTGATGATTGATAACGGCGAACGCTTGGCGCCCGCTGCGTTTAACGACCACGATCATCTGGAAATTACCCGCCGGATCACCCGCGATGCGGGCTCGGCCTATAAGGTCAGTTCCAAAGATGTGCGCGCGCGCGATGTGCAGATGTTGTTTGCCGATGCCTCCACCGGTGCGCATTCGCCAGCCTTGGTGCGGCAGGGCCAGATTTCGGAGTTGATCAACGCCAAGCCCAAGGATCGCCGCCGGATTTTGGAAGAGGCAGCAGGGATTTCGGGGCTGTATCAGCGGCGTCACGAGGCAGAGTTGAAGCTGCGCGGGGCCGAGACCAATCTGACCCGCGTTGATGATGTGGTCGAGCAATTGGCCAGCCAGTTGGCAACATTGGCGCGACAGGCGCGGCAGGCCGCAAGGTATCGCGAGATTGGCGAGAATTTGCGCCGCGCGGAAGGGATGCTTTTGTTCCGCCGCTGGAAAGAGGCCGACGAGGCGATGCTGGCGGCTGCGGCGCAGTTGCGAGAGCGGACCACGGCGGCCGCGGCGGCGGAAACCGCGGCACGCCAAGCGGCCAAGGCAAGGCTGGCGGCAGAGGGTGTTTTGCCTGCCTTGCGCGAGGAAGAGGCGATTGCGGCGGCCGTTTTGCAGCGTTTGCAAGTGCAGCGCGATACCTTGGCTGACCAGGAGGCCCGCGCGCTGGAGACGATCGGCACATTGCGCGCCCGCATTGATCAGTTGGCCCGCGATATTGACCGCGAGGCCGGCCTGAACAAGGACGCAGGCGAGACGATTGCGCGGCTGGAGTGGGAAGCCAGAGAGATTGCCAAGGCGGGCGAGGGCCATGAAGACAGGTTGACCGCCGCGCAATCGGGCGCATCAGAGGCCGGCGCGGTATTGCGCGAACGCGAGGCGGACCTGTCGCAGATGACCGAGGATGTCGCCCGTTTGGCAGCCAGACACCAGTCAGCGCAGCGTTTGATCGATGACAACCGCACCACGTTGAGCCGGTCGCAAGCCGAGGCCGATAAAGCCAAGGCGGCGATGGCTGTGGCGCAGGCTGCATTAACGCAGGCCGAGGCGGATTTTGTGACCGCCGGCGAGGCCGAGCGGCAAGCGGTGGCCACGGCGCAAAAGGCAGACGAGACCTTGGCGCAAACCGAAACCGCCCGCGCCGAGACCCAGACCCGCGAGAGCGATGCACGGGTCAAGCGGTCAGAGGCGGAAGGCGAGGCAAATGCCCTGCGCGCCGAGGTTGCAGCGCTGGCTCGATTGGTGGAACGCGACACCGCCGAGGGCGGCCAAGTGCTGGATTTGTTGACCGTGCAAAGTGGCTATGAAAAGGCGCTGGGTGCGGCTTTGGCCGATGATTTGCGCGCGCCTGCGATCGGGCCGGATGCGGCGTCGGGCTGGGCCACTTTGCCGCCGTATCTGGCGGCGCAGGCCTTGCCTGATGGTGTGGCGCCCTTGACGCAATTTGTGCAGGTGCCCGAGGTTTTGGGCCGCCGCATGAACCAGGTGGGATTGGTGCGCCAAGAAGAAGGCGCGCAGTTGCAAGCGGTGTTGAAGCCGGGCCAGCGGCTGGTGTCGCTGGAAGGTGATGTCTGGCGTTGGGACGGATTTCGCGCCGCGTCCGAGGATGCGCCCTCTGCGGCGGCATTGCGTTTGCAACAGTTGAACCGGCTGGTCGAATTGAAACGTGATCTTGAAGAGGTCAGCGCCACAGCCAAAGGGGCGACCCAAGCCCATGAGATGCTGACCAAGCGTCTGGCCGATTTGACTGCCGCAGATCAGGCCGCCCGTCAGGCGCGCCGTGATGCTGATCGCTTGGTCGCCGACGCCAACCGCGCGGCCAGCCGTGCCGAGGCGGATCGTAACCTGTCGCAGGGTAAATTAGAGAGCCTCGGGCTTTCTGTGACCCGCCACGAAGACGAAGCCAACCGCGCCAGCCAAACACTCAAAGAGGCCCAAAAAGCCGCCGCAGATCTGGGTGATCTGGGTGCCGTGCGCAATGAGGTCGAAGACATCAAAATGACTGTAGAGGCCGCGCGGATCACCATGATGTCGCGCCGCTCCGCCTATGAAGAAGCGCGCCGCGAGGGGGACGCAAGACTACGCCGCAGTCAGGAAATCACCAAGGAAGTCTCGGGCTGGAAGCACCGCTTGGAGACGGCCAATAAGCGCAGCGCAGAATTGGCAGAGCGCAAAGAGGCGTCCGAAGCGGACCTGCAAGAGGCCACCACTGCCCCCGAGGAGATTGCAGCGAAACGCGCGGAGTTGGCCGATGCGATTGACGCTGCAGCCGTGCGCCGCCAGACAGCGGCTGACACCTTGGCCTTGGCCGATACCGGACTGCGCGAAACGGCGGACGCCGAGAGGGATGCCGAGCGCGCAGCCTCGGAGGCGAGAGAGGCGCGCGCAAGGTCCGAGGCCCGCGCTGATGCGGCAAAAGAGACCGTGATCAATGCGCAAGAGCGGATCATGGAGGCGCAGGAGGTCACGCCCGCGCAACTGTTAGAGAGCTTAGAGACCGATTTGGAGAAGATGCCCGCCGCCGAGGCGATTGAGGCGCAGGTCAATGCGTTCAAGCGGCAGCGCGACAGCTTGGGCGCGGTCAATTTACGCGCCGAAGAAGACGCCAAAGAGGTCCAGACCGAGCATGATCATCTGGTTGGTGAAAAGGCGGATCTGGAAGCGGCGATTGCGGCCTTGCGCCACGGGATCGCCAGCCTGAACAAGGAAGGCCGCGAGCGGTTGCTGACCGCGTTCGAGCAGGTCAACGAAAGCTTCGGGTTGTTGTTCAGCCATTTGTTTGGCGGCGGAGAGGCCAGGTTGGTGCTGGTGGAAAGCGATGATCCGCTGGAGGCGGGGCTGGAGATTATGTGCCAGCCGCCGGGCAAGAAATTGTCCACACTCTCACTGCTTTCGGGGGGCGAGCAGACGCTGACCGCACTTGCGCTGATCTTTGCGGTATTCCTGGCCAACCCTGCACCGATTTGCGTGCTCGACGAGGTGGACGCGCCGCTTGATGATGCCAATGTAACGCGGTTTTGTGACCTGCTCGACGAGATGACCCGCCGCACGCAGACGCGATTTTTGATCATCACGCACCACGCGGTGACGATGAGCCGGATGGACCGTCTGTTTGGGGTGACCATGGGCGAACAGGGCGTGTCGCAATTGGTGTCAGTGGATTTGAAGAAAGCCGCCGCGATGGTGGCCTAATCGTGGGGCAGATCGCGAGGGTCCGCATTGATAAAGTCGGGCGTGGGCAGGTCGATTTGATGGGCGCGGATCGTTGGTTTGCCCGTCCCATAGGCCTTCATCACGCGGTGCATCCCGTCGATGATCCGGTGGTTTTCGCAGATCAGGATCGGATAACTCAGGTCGCTGCGCGCAGCAAGGGCTGCGTGTTCCATGACGCTGACACAAGACGGCACCCCGCCCGTTGCGTCATACCAGTAGGGCTCGAATATTTCGCCGATTTTGCCCAGCATCAGGTCCAGCGGCGTGAACCGTTGTTTCAAGAGCGGCTCAATGCGCCAGATATACGTGTCATTGCCGGTTTTGCGAAAATGGTATTGGGGCCGGATCATAACGCCGTCAGCAAATCGATCGTCGGCCATGCATCGGCAGGAAGGCCCAGACGGTTTTGTTCGATCTGCACCGCGGCACGGGTTTTCGCCCCTAAAATGCCGTCGATCCCGCCCACATCATGGCCGCGCGCCACCAGCTTCTTTTGCAGCGCTTGCATTTGTGGACCGGTCAGCGGCGCCGAGGGCGAGCCCGCCGCATAGACCGGCGCCCCCGAAAGCCGCGTCGCAAAATACGCGGCGGTGGTGACGTAGACAAAGCTTTTGTTCCACTCAAAGTAGACATCGAAATTGGGGTAGGCCAGAAATGCCGGCCCATTGCGCCCCATCGGCAAAAGCACCGAAGCGTCCAATGTCGCCGCAAGTGCGCCAGATGTCGGCTTGACCCCCAAAGCGGCCCATTCGCGGACCGGTTTGCGGTGGTCCAGCCCGGTTTGCGTCCAGTTCAGATCGGCAGGCACCGTGACCTCTTGCAGCCATGGCTGGTTTGGTGCCCAGCCCAGCGAGGACAGCACATTCGCCCCTGACATCAGCGCGTCGGGTGCCGAGTTTTTCAGGTCTATGCGCCCGTCGCCGTCTCCGTCGATGCCACGCTCGAGAATGTCTTTGGGCAGCATTTGCACCTGGCCGATCTCGCCCGCCCAAGCCCCTGTTGTGCGGGCAGGGTCAAGGCCGCCGCGCGCCGCAAGTGTGATCGCGGCCAGCAGTTGTGGGCGGAACAATGCGGGACGTCTGCAATCATGCGCCAAAGTGACCAAAGCGTCGCGGGTGTTGAAATTGCCCTGCACCTGACCAAAGTCGGTCTCGAACGCCCAGAACGCCAAAAGCACCCCGCGCGGGATGCCAAAGCGGGCCTCGATGGCATCAAAGGTGCTGTCAAAGCGCGCCGCGTTCCGCCGCCCGTTGTCGATCCGGTTCTGGCTGATCAGCGCGCGCGAAAATGTGATGAAGTCTTTCTGGAAAACCCCTTGGCTGCGGTCGGCTTGCAGCACCTTCGGGTCGATCCTTGCGCCACGCAGCACGGCTTCGGTGGCGGTCGCATCAAGCCCCATTGCGGCAGCCTCGGTGCGGATACCGTCAAGAAAAGCAGGCAGCGGCCCGCCGCAGGTTTGCGCGAAGGCGGGTGTCGTCAGTAATGACAGGGTAAGGGCGAGAGCGTGGCGCATGGGGCTGGCTTTCTATAAAAGGGGTCGCGTTTGGGTAACCCTAGCAGTGCAAGCCCGAGCAGACAAACCCGTTCAGAACGCCGCTTCGATTTGCCCCCAGTTGTCGGGTGCGGGCAGTCCCAGCCGCAGCCAGTTGGCGTTTTGTGCATAGGTGCGGCTCCAGATTTTGTGGCTCGCCAAATGCAGTTGTGCAGCGCGCGCGTCGGCCACTTCATAAAGCCGGAACAGGGATGTGCCGCCGATGACCGGTGCGCCTTGTGCCTCCATAATCATGTCCAGCCGCAGCGCGTCACGGGCCAGTCTGTTGCGGGTGTCCTGCGCCCATGCCGGATCGGACAGCGCCTCTGCGCCAACCGCCAATGCAGCCCCCGAGACGCCCCATTGCCCCAGCCGCGCGCGCAGGCCCGACAGCAATGCAGGATCGCCGATCGCAAAGCCAAGCCGCAGCCCCGCCAGTCCCCAGAAGTTGCCAAAGCTTTTGATCACAACCGTATTGGGCCGCGCGGCGAGGTGGATCAGGGATGCATCAGGGGCCACGTCACAGTAGCTTTCGTCGATGATGACAAAGGGCGCATCAAGCTGATCGGGGGTCCATGCCTGCCCGTCCGGACTATTGGGGTGCACCGCGACGATGGCGTTGCTGCGCGATGTGGCGGGCGTCCATCCCGCAGCCACAAACGCGGCCATGTAGTCGGCACAGGCGGTGGCAGGCAGGGCGACATCGCCTTTTTCGCGCAGATGCGGCAGGGCTGCGATAATGGCCGAGGCCCCGGCGGCGGGCACAATCGCGGCACCCTTGGGCACGTTCCAAAAGCTGCGCGCGTATCCCGTCAGCCGCGCAAAAGCGGCCGGATCGGGGCGCGCGGTCCATGCCTCGGCGGGCAACAGGGGCGGGGGGTAGAACACGGGGTTGATACCGGTTGAAAGGTCTAACCAATCGGCCCGAACGCCACCAAATTGTGTGATTGCATCGGTCAGATTGCTCGCGATTGGCTGTTGTTCATCTCGCATTATGCCCGCGCCTGTGGTATGGTTGTCGCTATAAAGCGAGGGCGGGCGCGATGAGCGTCTGCGCGGCGGCGTGTCGTAGTCAGCGTCATGGGTGGCCTTATCTATCTGCTATTCCAAGGCGGATAATCGCCCATATACTTTTGGCTATGGCGACAATCTGCTGTGTTGTGTGATAGTTTTCAAGCGTTAAGACTTCGTTAGGATTCCAGGCACAGACCATTTGTGAATGATTAATTTTCTGGCGAGGGAGTGCCTTTCGTCCAAGCCCAAGGGGGTAAAATGCGCAGTCTTATCGTGCAAAGCAATTACGCGCTGGGTCAGGTTTGGGCCCGCCATCTGGAGCGTTTGGGCGCGGATGTCGTGCACGTCACGACCGGCGACGAGGCGCTGAATGCCATTCAGGATGCGTATTTTGATGTGATCGTGCTGGATTTGATTTTGACCCAAGGCAGCGCGTTGACCGTTGCCGATTATGCGAATTTTTCCTGCCCGGACGCGAATGTTGTCTTTGTCACCGACACCACGTTCTTTTCAGACGGCTCTATCTTTGCCCATAGCCGCAATGCCCGGGCATTTGTGGAAACCGCGACCCCGCCAACAGACTTGGCCGCGATTGTCGAGCACTATGGACAGGACGCTAGCCGCGCCCATGCGGCTCAGAGTAATCCAGCGTTGGGTTGATCGGGATAATCCGGTGCGGGTTGATCGTCTCATGGCTGTAGTGATAGTGCCGCACGATATGGTGAAAATTGACCGTCTGCGCCACCCCGTCCCATTGGTATAGCTCGCGGGTGAACGCCCACAGGTTGGGATAATCCACGATCCGGTTACGGTTACATTTGAAATGCAAATGATAGACCGGATCAAAGCGGATCAGCGTCGTCCAAAGCCGCCAGTCAGCCTCGGTAATCTTGTCACCCATCAGGTAGCGCGATGTCGAAAGCCGTTCTTCCAGCCAGTCCAGACTGTCGAAAAGCGGCCCCACCGCCGCATCATAAGCGGCCTGCGTGGTGGCAAAGCCCGCCTTGTAGACCCCGTTGTTAACCGTGTCGTAGACCCGCGCATTGACCGCTTCGATATCATCACGCATGTGGTCTGGCCAATAATCGTCGTGGTTGCCGGTGATGTCGTTGAACGCCGAATTGAACATCCGGATGATTTCGGAGGATTCGTTGGACACGATCGTGTCGCGCTCTTTGTCCCACAAAATGGGCACCGTGACCCGTCCGGTCATGCCGGGGTCTGCCCGCAGGTAGATGTCGCGCGCAAAGGCGTGGTTGAAAAGCGCGTCACCCGTCGCACCGTGGTCGTCGGTCTTGAAGGTCCAACCGTCCGACAACATATCGGGGTGCACCACCGAGACGCTGATATGATCGGTCAGCCCTTTGAGAGCGCGAAAAACCAACGTGCGGTGCGCCCATGGGCAGGCGTAAGACACATAGAGATGATAGCGCCCCGACGCCGCAGCAAACCCCGCCGCGCCGCTTGGTCCCGCGGCACCGTCAGCGGTGATCCAGTTGCGGAACCCTGCATCCTTGCGCACAAATTTACCGCCCGATGACTTTGTATCATACCAGACGTCCTGCCACTCTCCGTCAACCAATTGGCCCATGTGTCTACTCCTGTGAATTGCTGTTGCGCTAGAGGTAGTGCCATTGCAGAAAATGACCAACCCGCCTGCGCGCAAGGGAATGGTGCGCATATGCACAGATGCATCTTTGCGCAACGTGCTGCGCTGCGGCGGATTTTGTCACTTGATCTTAACCTTGATGTGGCCATCTTTAACCGTTGAGGGAGAAGCCGCGATGAATGATGTTCTACCAGAAGCCGTTCGCAAAGGCCTCGAGCAGGCCCGCAAGGCGTCATTGCGCCGCAAGGACCGGCTATGTGTGCATGATGGCGACGATGTTTACGGTATTCGCCGGTTCTGGGAGGGTGGTTTTGCGCTCGATGCCGATGTGGCGGAAAAACTGCGTGGCCGTGTCGAGATATATGACGGGGCGCGGCATTTGTATCAATGCCTGATCGTGGGGTCGGTGATCGAGGGCGAGGAACGGGTGTTTGATTTCAAGTGGCTGCATCCGGTGACAGACGCAGCCCCTGTTGATTTTGAGCGCCCCGATTTTGTGCCTGCGGGGCTATTGTCGAAATAGCCGCTATTGCAGGTCCGCAAAAGCGGCTTGCAGGCGCGACACCGCTTCAATGATTTGCGCCCGCGAGGTGCCGATGTTGAAGCGCATGAAATTTTCACCCCCCTGCCCAAAGCTTGCCCCTTGGTTCGGCGCGATTTTTGCATCCTTATAGATGCGCTTTGCCACTTGCGCAGATGACATGCCGGTGCCTGAAAAATCGACCCATGACAGATAGGTCGCTTGCAGCGGCATTGATTGCACACCCGGAATGGCATTGACGCCTGCGTCAAAAACCTTGCGGTTCTTGTCAAGGTAGGCGCGCAATGCATCGACCCAAACCGCCCCTTCTGGGGAATAGGCGGCGGTGGCCATAAACAGGCCAAAGCTGTTGGGCGAGATACCCAAAGCGGCCATGCGGCCCCCAAAACGCGCCCGCAGATCGGGGTCTTCGATGATCACATTACCTGCGTGGCTGCCCGCAATGTTAAACGTCTTGGTCGTGGCGGTCATGGTGACCAGCCGGTCAGTGATCCCGTCGATATGTGCTGTCGGGATATGGGTATGGCCCGGCATGGTCAGGTCGTGGTGGACCTCATCCGAGACCAGGATCAGCTCGTGACGTTTGGCAAATGCGGCAACGGCTTGCAGCTCTGTCTTGGTCCAGACCCGCCCGCCCGGATTATGTGGCGAGCACAGGATCAGCATCCGCTCGTTGCCTGTCATTTGCTTGTCGTAGGCGTCAAAGTCGAATGTGTAATGCCCGTTTGTATTGACCAGCTCGCAAGACACAACCTTGCGACCCGCCGCTTTGATCACCCGCGCAAAGGCGTGATAAACAGGTGTAAACACCACAACCCCGTCGCCCGCAGATGTATAGGCGTCGATACACAGGGCCGTGGCGTTGACCAGACCGTGGGTGGTGAAAATCCACGACGGGTCGATGTCCCAGCCGTGACGTGTCGCCATCCACCACTGGATCGCCGCGCGGTATTCGGTTTCGTCGCCGTAGTAGCCATAAACGCCGTGCTCGTGCATCGCTTTGACAGCGTCTTGCACGCAGGCGGGCGGCTGAAATTCCATATCCGCAACCCACATCGCAATGCCGTCATCGGGGCTTACACCAAAGATGCGGTCCATGTTGTCCCATTTGTCACTATGGGTGCCACGGCGGTCGGGGACCTTGTCGAAATTCATATGCTACTCTCCGGCGTTTGAAATTGCGCGCAGGGTGCGACTTGCACGAAGTGGATGCAAGGGCTAGATCGTCCCCCATGAGTATTCGTGACATCCTGATCCATCCCGATCCCCGCCTCAAAAAGGTCGTAGCCCCTGTGACTGCGATTACCGATGATTTGCGCCGTTTGGCCGATGATATGCTCGAGACCATGTATGCCGCCCCCGGTATCGGTCTGGCCGCGCCGCAGGTCGCTGCGATGACCCGCATGTTGGTGATGGATTGCATCAAAGACGAGGACGCGAGCCCCGAGCCGATGGTGTTGATCAACCCGCAGGTGATCTGGTCGTCCGAGGAGCTGTCGGTCTATGACGAGGGCTGTCTGTCGATCCCTGATCAATACGCCGAGATCGAGCGCCCCGCGTCCGTGAAAGTCCGCTGGATGGATTTGGACGGCAAAGAGGTGCAGGCACATTTTGACGGGCTTTGGGCCACATGTGTGCAGCACGAGATCGACCATCTTGATGGCAAGCTGTTCATTGATTATCTCAAGCCGCTCAAGCGTCAGATGATCACCCGCAAGATGCAAAAACTCAAACGCGAAATGGCGCGCGACTGATGGAGCTGCGGCTGCTGCCTGATCGAGTGTTGCGCGCGGTTTGCAAGCCTGTCACAGCGTTTGATGCAGCGTTGGAAGATACCGTGGCCGAGATGCTGGCGGTGATGTATGCCGCACCGGGGCGCGGTTTGGCGGCCCCGCAAGTTGGCGTGACGCGGCGGATTTTTGTGATGGATGCAACGTGGAAATCGGGTGACCCGACGCCGACGGTGTTTGTAAACCCCGAGATTGTGTCTGTGTCCGAAGAGATTGCGGTTACTCAAGAGGGCTGTTTGTCGATCCCTGATCGCGCGGTGCGCGTGGCCCGGCCGGCCCGTGTCGCGATGCGCTGGCAGGATCTGGATGGCGCAGAGCAGACGGGGATGTTTGACGGCTTTTCTGCTGTATGCGTGCAGCACGAGCGAGATCATTTAGACGGTGTTTTGTGCATCGATTATCCGGAGGCCCCATGACCCGCCCGTTTGTGATGTATCCCCATAAGGCGTTGCGCACCCCTGCGGCAAAGGTTGACGCGATTACCGATGAGATCCGCGCGATTTGGGACGAGATGATTGTGGCCATGAACAATATGCCCGGCGTTGGCTTGGCCGCGCCGCAGTTGGGGATCGGGTTGGCGTTGGCGGTGGTGGATGCCAGCGACAAGCGCGGCCAAGCGGTGCGCATGGCGAATCCGTCGATTTTGCATAGTTCGATCGAGCCGCGCGAGCATGAAGAGGGGTCGCCGAATTTGCCATTCGTGAGTGCCAAAGTGACCCGTCCACGCGCCGTGACTGTGCGGTTTTTGAACCAAGAGGGTGTTTGGGACCGGCGGGATTTTGTCGGCCTTTGGGCCACATCGGTGCAACATCAGATCGACCATTTGGCGGGCAAGATGTATATTGATCATCTCAGCCGCATGAAGCGCAATATGTTGGTGAAACGGTCCGCGAAGTTGCGCGGGTAGCAGCGTCGGAGCCTCCGGCGGGGATATTTGGTGAACCAAAGAGGAGTTGCTATGCGGGTCATTTTCATGGGAACGCCTGATTTTTCGGTGCCGGTGCTGGATGCGATTGTCGCCGCGGGGCACGATATTGTGGCGGTTTATACGCAGCCGCCGCGCCCTGCGGGTCGTGGCAAGAAAGACCGCCCCAGTCCGGTGCAGGCGCGGGCCGAGGCGCTGGGGTTGGTGGTGCGTCATCCTGTGTCGTTGAAGGGTGTGGATGCGCAGGCGGAGTTTGCGGCGTTTGGAGCGGATATTGCAGTTGTCGTGGCCTATGGGCTGATCTTGCCGCAGGTGATCCTGGATGCGCCAAAGCAGGGGTGTTTGAATATTCACGCCTCGCTTTTGCCGCGCTGGCGCGGGGCCGCCCCGATACACAGGGCGATACTGGCGGGCGATCAGCAGACCGGTGTATGCATCATGCAGATGGAGGCGGGTCTTGATACCGGGCCCGTGATATTGCGCGAAGCGGTTGATATTGGTGCCGAGGAGACGACGGGACAGTTGCATGACCGGTTGGCGCAGTTGGGGTCGGATTTGATCGTTCAGGCGCTGGAGGCGCTTGGGACGTCGCCCCCTCAGAAGCAATCTGAGGTTGGTGTCACCTATGCGGCCAAGATCGACAAGGCGGAGGCGCGGGTGGATTGGACGAAGTCTGCCGTGGAGGTTGACCGTCAGGTGCGTGGGCTTTCGCCGAATCCTGCGGCGTGGTGTATGGTGGGTGATGAGCGGGTGAAGCTCTTGGGATCGCGGGTTGTTGCGGGTGCTGGTGCTGCGGGCCAAGTGTTGTCTGGTTTTACGATTGCTTGCGGGCAGGGTGCCGTTGAGGTGACTATGGTGCAGCGTGCGGGCAAGCGGGCAATGCCTGCGGCACAGGCATTGCAGGGGCTTGATTTGGGGGTCAGCCTAGGCTGATGATCCGCTCTTTGAAAAGGTCCACGGCCCATTTGCCCTGAACGCCAACGGCGACCTCGACGGGCGGGCGGCTTTTGTCGGCGATGGTTTGGCCGATTTCGTCGCCTTCCAAGATCACACGCAGGCCGACCTTTTCGAAGGTGAATTTCTCGGGGTTGGTGCAGGCGAGCACGGCGGTAGCGTCATGCATGGGACAGCCGTTGGTGACGCCCACAGAGCGGTAAAACTCCAGATAGAATTTCGAGATGTGCTCGATGAAACCGCCGATCTTGGGCGCGGCTGAAGCCACTTGGCGGAAATCATGTGGTGTCAGCAGGGTAAGCATCGTTGCATCCAAACCGATCATTTTGATGGGCATGGTGGAGGCGAAAACCGCGTCGGCGGCTTTTGCATCGTGGAAGATGTTGGCCTCGGCATAGGGTGTGATGTTCCCGTTATGCTTGTATGCGCCGCCCATGATGACGAGGCTTTTGATGTTTTGCGCGAAGGCGGGGTCAAGCTTCAGCGCATCGGCGATATTGGTCAGCGGGGCCACGGCGCAGATGACCAGTTCGCCTTTGTGCAAGGCTGCCATTGCAACGAGAAATTCGGCGGCGGTCAGGTCGGTGTTCTTGCCGATCTGCGGGATGGCTTCCATGTCGCCCAAGCCCTCGGGGCCGTGCACGTTTGCCGAAGGGCTGTAGTCGGTCTCGCCGTAGGGCAAGGACGCACCTTCGGCGACGGGAACGGTGAGGCCAAGTAGGTCGCACAGGTAGCGGGCGTTGCGGCTGGATTGTGCAGCGTGGGTGTTGCCAAAGCAGGTGGTCAAGCCGATAAGATCAATCTCGGGCAGGGCATGTGCAAGAGCCAAGGCCATGGCATCGTCGATGCCCGGGTCTGTGTCGATGATGAGTTTCATGTCATGGCGTCCTAGCGCATGGGGTCAAATTGGGCGGAGGGCAGCGAACAGTCGCGCACCACATCGGCGCCGCAGGTGCGGAAATCAAGGTCGCGGGTCAGGCAGATGCGCGCCTCTTGGATGTAGCCTGATTTGCAGGTGATTGTGATCCCGTCGCGCGGCAGGTCGGGGTTGTCGCGCACGAACGCGTCCTCAATGAGGGACGCAGGCAGGGTCACGGTTTTGTCGAGTTTACGAAACACCGCGGGGCGGGCGATTTTATCATAGGCCTCTCGCGTGGTTGCAAAATAGTCGATCGCATTGAGCCCTGTGCAGACGCCGTGCTTGGTCCACTGATACCACGCCAGCCCCGAGGTGCCCATGATGTCGGCCATGTCATTGGTCATCGCGCGCGATGGCGGGCGGAAAATGCTGGGGCAATAGGTCGGGAAGCCGCGGGTGTATTGTGGCCATAACCCATGCACGATCCAGCCGTTTTCAGTGCTGTCGTCGCATTGTGGCGATTGTCGTGCGTCGCCTTCCAGCGCGCACCAATTTGCCGACCACGACAGTGACAAAACGTAGTAATCGAACTTGCCCGCCTGATCCTGGCCCCATGCGGGAGAGGCAAGTAGTGCTAAGGCTGCAAAAAAGCGTAACATTTTGATCTTTCCTAACGCGTGATCCCCCCTTATATAGACTTCAAGTTCCCCGACAATGCGAACCCGGCCCAAAAGTGGGTCAGCCCAGTTTAAGGGCGCGGGAAAGTTTTGTCTGCTGATAAGGAGACCATTGATGTCTGATCTACCCATTATGGCGAAAGCCACCGCAGTTTGGCTGTGTGACAATACAACAATCACGTTCAAGCAGATTGCCGATTTCTGCGGGTTGCATACGCTTGAAGTGCAGGGCATTGCCGACGGTGATGTGGCCACGGGCGTGAAGGGCTTTGACCCTGTGTCCAACAAGCAGTTGTTGCAGTCCGAGATTGATGCGGCCGAAAAGAACCCCGATCACAAGCTCAAGCTGTTGTATAACCCTGCCTCTGCGGGCGAGGAAAAGCGGCGCGGCCCACGCTACACCCCATTGTCCAAGCGGCAGGATCGTCCTGCGTCGATCTATTGGCTGGTCAAGTTCCACCCCGAATTGTCCGACGGCCAGATTTCCAAGCTGGTGGGCACCACCAAGCCTACTATTCAGGCGATCCGCGAGCGCACGCATTGGAACATCAACAACATCGATCCGATTGATCCGGTGGCTTTGGGTCTGTGCAAGCAGATCGAATTGGACGCAGCGGTGCAGAAAGCCAACGCCAAAAAGGCCAAAGAAGGCGGCGTGATGTCGGATGACGAGCGTCGCAAGCTGGTCAGCACCGAACAGTCGCTGGGCATGGCGCCAGAGCCGAAGATGCCAAGCTCGATGGCTGGTCTTGAGGCCTTTAGCCTTGCTGATCCGCGTGATGAGGAAGAGGACGAGGAAGAAAAGAACAAGAACCTGGATGTCTCGGACGCGGATAGTTTCTTTAACTTGCCAGATGATGACAAAGACGACGAATAACGTCTCTATACATGCTGAAAAAATCGCCGCCCCGGATTTTTCCGTGGGCGGCGGTTTTATTTATTCCGCTGGCACTGCACCGGATTTTCGTAGCTGTTTTTCGGCGCGTCGGGTTTTGCGCGCCGCACGATTTGCGGTCACATTGGCCCCGTAAATCAGCATCGCGGGTGTGACCACCAATGTCAAAATAGTGGCAATGGTCAATCCGCCCGCAATCGCACTTGATAGCTCGGTCCACCACTGCGTGGAGGGTGCGCCATAGATGATTTCGCGGGTGAAAAAGTTGATATTGACCCCGATGACCATCGGCATCAGGCCCAGTGCCGTTGTGATAGAGGTCAGCAACACAGGGCGCAGACGCTGTGCACCGGTGCGTAGTGCGGCCTCTTTGGGGGCCATGCCCGTGCGGCGCATATCGTTATAGGTATCGATCAGAACGATGTTGTTATTCACCACAATCCCCGCCAGCGCGATGACCCCGATGCCGCCCATCACGATGCCAAAGGGCCGCCCCGTGACCAACAGCCCCAACAGCACGCCGGCGATTGAAAAGATGATCGCCGACATCACGATGAAGGCTTGGTAGAAATTGTTGAATTGGGTCAGCAAGATCACAAACATCAGCAGGATCGCCGAGGCAAAAGCGCTGACCAAAAAGATCATCGCGTCGCTCTGTTCCTGCGCTTCGCCGCCAAAGCTCCAGGTGACGCTCTCGGGCAGGTCCAGTGTCTCCAGCGCTGTCCGCAATGCCGTGACCTGATCGTTGACCAAGACACCAGGTGCCACATTGGCATCGATGGTCACAACGCGGCTTTGGTTGACGCGGTTGATCGTGCCGGTGCGCGGCGCGGCTTCAAAGGTGACAAAATTCGAGATCGGCACAAGCCCTGCATTGGTCGGCACCCGCAGCGATTGCAGATCTTCAAGGGTGCGGTCGGCGGAGGGGAACCGGATGCGGATATCAACCGAGCCATCCACGTCATCGGGCCGGTAATCGGCAATGGTGATCCCTTGGGTCAACAGTTGCACGGCTTGCCCCAGCAGCGATACATCCGCGCCAAAGCGGGCAGCCTCCGTGCGGTTCACCCGCAAGCGCCATTCAACACCGGGCAGGGGCCGCGTGTCGGTCACATCGGTAAAGCCGCCGATCCGGGCCATTTTGTCCAGCACGTCATTGGTGGCCTGCACCTGTGCTGCACGGTCCGCCGAGATGATTTTCAGGTTCACGGGTTTGCCCGCAGCCGGCCCCCCTGCGGCGGCTTGGACCTGAATGTCGATGCCCGCAATATCGGCCATTTGCGCACGGATATCAGTGCCGATAATGGCCGCCGGGCGCCGCTTGTCCCAATCCATCAGCTCGAGTTGAATGGTGCCGATAACTTCGGCGTCGGTGTTGTTGGCGGCCGTGGATTGGGCGTAAACACTGCGGATATCGCCGTCTTCCAGCAGCCGGTCCTCGACCAGACGCACCAGCGCATCACGCTCGAAAATCGAGAAATTATCGCGCGCACGGACCTGCACTTGCATGAAATCAGGCTCTTGGTCGGGGAAAAACGTGACCCCGTTGCCGAATTGACCGTAAAGGCTAAAGCTGCCCAAAAGCATGGCAATCGCAAACAGGATCGTGGCACCGGGGCGCAAAATCGCCCAGTTGAGCACGCGCACATAAAACCCCGCGCCGCCGCGCAGTTTACGCGGATCGCCGGTCTCGGTTTCAAAGAATGTGGATTTGTCGGTCTTGGACAAGGGCCGCCGCTTGCCCATGATCCCGCCGGTGACAGGGATAAAGATCAGCGCCATGAACAAGGATGCGGTCAGGGTCAGGATCACGGTGATCGGCATGAATTTCATGAACTCGCCCACCATGCCCTGCCAGAACAACAGCGGGAAAAACACCGACAATGTGGTCAGCGTCGAGGCGATGATCGGCCATGCCATGCGCTTGGCGGCATCGGCAAAGGCAGTCTTGGGATCGGCGCCTTCTTGTAGCCGCCTGTCTGCCAGTTCCACGGTCACAATCGCGCCGTCCACCAACATACCGACCACAAGGATCAGCGAGAACAACACGATGATGTTCATTGTATAGCCCATGAACCAAAGTGCGGCGACACCGGTTAAAAATGCGCCGGGAATAGCCAGTCCTACCAGTAAGGCAGACCGCAGACCCAAGGCCCAGACAATCACAACCATAACCAGCAGGATTGCGGCAATCACATTGGCCTCCAGGTCCGACAGCAGGGATTTCACCTGCTTGCTCTCGTCTTGCATATAGTTGATCTTGACGTTTTCCGGCCAGCTGGCTTGGGTCGCGGCAATCACCTGTTTGGCGGCATCCACGGTATCGATCACATTTGCACCAGAGCGCTTTTTGATCTCGAGCGCCAAGGCCGGCTGCCCGTTGATGCGCGCGAAACTGGTCGGATCCTCAAAGGTGCGGCGGATCGTGGCGACCTCGGCAAAGGTCACGACCGTATCGCCGCGCACTTTGATCGGCATCTTCATCACATCATCGATGTTTTCAATCAGCCCCGGCACCTTCAGCACAAGGCGGCCCGCGCCGCTCTCGATGGCACCGGCGGCGACCAGCATATTGTTGCGGCTGACCTGACCGATCAATTCGTCAAAGGAAATATTATAGGTCTCGAAAATCGTCGGATCGATCAGGATTTCCAACAGCTCCGTGCGCTCGCCGCCCACCACGACCTCCAGAACACCGGGGATGCCCTCAAGCTTGCTTTGCAAGTCGCTGGCCAGTGAATTGAGCGTGCGTTCGGGCAACGGGCCTGACAGGACGACGGTCAGAATTGGGAAAAGCGCGGTGTTGATCTCGGTCACCGTGGGGTCGTTTGCATCGTCGGGCAGGTTGGGCTTGGCGCGATCAACCGCTTCGCGCACCTTGTCGATTGCCGCTGACACATCGCCACCGGGCTCGAACTCCAATTGGACGTTGCCGAACCCTTCGCCCGCGTGCGAGGTCATTGTTTTCAACCCCGTCAAGGAGGAAAGCTCGGTCTCCAGCGGCTCGATCAGCAGCCGTTCGCTGTCTTCGGGGGAAATGCCGTCAATGCCGGTGGAGACATAGGCCATCGGGATCGGGATTTCAGGGTTACTTTCCTTGGGGATGTTGGTGTAGGAAATTGCGCCAACCACCAAAACCGCAAAGAAAATCAGTGCGACAACACGGGTGCGCGAAAAGGCTGCGTCAATCAGCGCGTTCATTGCGAAGCCTCCGCAAGCTCGGTTTGAGATTGCGGGTTCACCTTGTCGCCATTGGTCACATAGCCTTGGCCGATGGTGATGATATTGGCGGTGTCAGGCAGGCCGCTGACCCAGATTCCATCGGTTTGCGCCCGCTCGATTTTGACTTCGGCAAAAACAACGGTGTTGTCGGCATCGACCGTCTTGATGCCCAAGGTGCCATCGGTATCAAGCGACAAAATCGCAGGCGACAAGAAATGCGCGGTGATTTCACCAATCGGGATGCGGATCTCGGCGCTGACACCCGCAGGCACTACCCCGTCGGCATTCTCGACAGTGATTTCGGCTAGGAACGTGCGGGTTTCGCTATTGGCGTTGCGGCCCACAAAGGCGACCGTGCCTTGCAATTCTTCGCCGGTAATAAATGTCACCTCGGCGGTTTGACCCGCCTTGATATCGCGCAGCGATTGCTGTGGCACCTGAATGGTCACGGTCAACGGCGTGTTATCCACGACTTGGCCCACACTTGACCCCGCCGAGACAAATTCGCCCGCATTCAGGTCCAGTGCCTCGATGCGGCCCCCAAAAGGCGCGGTAATCTCGCTATAGTCCAACGCCTTTTGCGCGGCTGTGACGGCGGCCTGCGCGGATGCAAGGCTGCTGCGGGCCTGCACCAAGCGGTCATTGGTTGCCACGCCGCGGTCCACCAAGGTCTCTGCATTGTCGAATTCGCGTTGCGCGCGCGCGAGCTCTTGCTGCGCGCGGTTCAGGTCGGCCTCGTTCTGGGCCACGTCAAACCGCGCAATCACATCGCCGGCTGCAACCATATCGCCCTTGACGACAAGGACCTCTTTGATCTGGCCTGTGGCTTCGGCGCGCAAATCGGTGCTGCGGTCGGGCAGGGCCTGGCCTTCGGCTACAAAGTTGCGGGTCACGGTTTCCGCCTTGGACAGCGACACGGCCACGGCGGTGACTTTTTCCACCGTGTCTTGGCTTGTGTCGTCATCAGAGGTTTGTGTCGGGTAGATATAACCGCTGCCCATCCAGCCTGTGATGGCAATAACAAGCGCCCAAGCGACCCATTTGGAACGGGACGCGCCGCGCTCGGTATCGAAATCAAGCGTCTGTGGCTTTGGTTGGTCAGTCATAATGTGGCTCCGGGGGACCTTGCGCAGACACGCCAAGGCCCAGGTAATGTTGTAGCGGTTTACATAGGCCCATTGTGGGGCGTTTCTAGTCCAAAAGCAGGCAAAGCCTGAAAATCACCTGCCCCTTTGCCTCAAAGCGCCTTTCGGGCGTTCAGTGCGGCCGTAATTGTGCCGTCGTCAAGATAATCAAGCTCACCGCCAACCGGCACACCCTGTGCCAGAGATGTGACGGAAATGCCTGGCAATTGGTCCGCAATATAATGTGCCGTGGTCTGCCCGTCGATGGTCGCACCAAGCGCCAGAATGATCTCGTGTATGTTTTCCGATGTGATCCGGTCCAGCAGTTTGGGGATGCGCAGGGTCTCGGGGCCCACCGCATCAAGCGCCGACAGCGTGCCGCCAAGCACATGATAACGCCCCTTAAACACGCCGGACCGCTCCATCGCCCAAAGATCAGCGACATCCTCGACCACGCAAATCTGCCCGATCGCGCGTTTGTCTGATGTGCAAATATCACAGATATCGGTGGTGCCGATATTGCCGCAATTCAGACACTCGCGGGCGGTGGCACCGACGCGTTGCATGGTTTCGGCCAAGGGGATCAGCACAAGGCTGCGTTTTTTGATCAGATGCAGCACCGCGCGCCGTGCGGATCGTGGCCCAAAGCCCGGCAATTTGCCCATAAGCGCGATCAGCTTATCAAGATCGTCGGTGCCCCCCGCCATCAGAACGGCAAGGTCATACCCGCAGGCAAGCCCATTTCTTCGGCCATTTTCTGCATCTCGGATTGCGACCGCGCGGCGGCTTTTTGCTGGGCATCCTTGATCGCGGCCAGAATCAGGTCTTCGACCACTTCCTTGTCGTCGGCCTTGAAAATAGACGGGTCGATATCGAGGGCTTTCAGCTCGCCCTTGGCGGTTGCCGTGGCCTTGACCAGCCCCGCGCCAGAGACACCGGTCACCATGATATTCTCCATGTCGTCTTGCATCTGGGCCATTTTGCCCTGCATGTCCTGCGCCTGCTTCATCATCTTGGCCATATCGCCAAGCCCGCCCAAACCTTTTAGCATTTCAACTCCTCATTGACTGTAGCGTGTAAGATAAGGCCTTGCGCGGGGGCTCACAAGATGTGCGCTAGTCTTCGTCGAACGGATCCCATTCATCCTCGACCTCTGGCAGGGCGTCCTCGAAGGCGTCGTGTTGCTTGTCGGCCTTGGTGCTGATCTTGCTGATTTTGGCTTTTGGAAACGCGCGGATCACGGCCTGCACCAGCGGATGGGTCTCGGCGGCGGCGCGCTGCGCATTTTCGGCTTCGTCGCGGCGCTGTGCGATGGTCGGCGCACCGCCCGTATTGACCACCGTGATCGCCCAGCGGTTGCCTGTCCATGCTTGCAGTCGCGACCCCAGCCTGCCGACCAGATCGGCGGGCGCATCTGCGGTGGGGTTTACCTCGATCCGGCCCGGTTGGTAATTGACCAGTTGCAGCCCGGTCTCGACATCGACCAGCAGCTTGACGTCGCGGTGGTTACGGATCAAGGCCACCACATCCTCGAACCGCGCGTAATGTGCCAGCGCATCGCTGGCCACGGCCACGGCGGTTTGTGCGCCAGTGGCCGAGGGACCGCTGGGCGCGCTATGGCTTGGGGCGGGGGCCGCGCCCATCGCGGTGGTCGCCCCACCAGCAGGGGCCGGTCTGCCGCCCGACGGGACGCCGCCCGCAGGGGGCTTGGCGTCTTGCAGTTTCTTGACCAGTTCTTCGGGCGAGGGCAGATCGGCCACATGCGTCAGCCGGATCACCGCCATCTCGGCGGCCATCATCGCATTCGGTGCCATCCTAATTTCTTCCAGTGATTTCAATAGCATCTGCCACATCCGGCTGAGCACGCGCATCGGAATATCGGCGGCCATGGCTTGCCCGCGGGTGCGCTCGTCGGGGCTGATGGTCGGGTCCTCGGAGGCTTCGGGCGTGATCTTGATGACAGAAATCCAATGGGTAATCTCGGCCAGATCACGCAGCACAGCCATCGGGTCGGCGCCATCCGCGTATTGCCCCGACAGCTCGGTCAGCGCACCCGCAGCCTCGCCCTTGAGGATCATGTCAAACAGATCAAGCACACGGCCCCGGTCCGCGAGGCCCAGCATGGCGCGCACCTGATCTGCGGTGGTTTCACCTGCGCCGTGCGAAATCGCTTGGTCAAGCAAGGATTCCGCGTCGCGTGCCGAGCCTTCTGCGGCGCGGGTGATCAAGGCGAGGGCATCATCGGTGATGGTCGCGCCTTCAGCATCCGAAATTTTGCGCAGCAGCGCGATCATCACGTCCGGCTCGATCCGGCGCAAATCAAAGCGTTGGCAGCGTGACAGGACGGTGACGGGCACTTTGCGGATTTCGGTGGTCGCAAAGATGAATTTGACGTGCGCGGGCGGTTCTTCCAGCGTTTTCAGCAGCGCGTTGAACGCTCCTGTCGAGAGCATGTGCACCTCGTCGATGATGTAGATCTTGTAGCGGGCAGAGGCCGCGCGATAATGCACCGAATCGATGATTTCACGGATATTGGCCACGCCTGTATTGGAGGCCGCATCCATTTCCATCACGTCGACATGGCGGCCCTCCATGATGGCGGTGCAGTGTTCGCATTTGCCGCAAGGTTCTGTCGTGGGCTTGCCGGTGCCGTCAGGGCCGATGCAGTTCATGCCCTTGGCAATGATGCGCGCAGTGGTGGTTTTGCCGGTGCCCCTGATCCCTGTCATCATAAACGCCTGTGCGATCCGGTCGGCGGCAAAGGCGTTTTTGAGCGTGCGCACCATCGCGTCTTGGCCCACCAGATCGACAAAGGTCTCGGGGCGGTATTTGCGGGCGAGGACTTGATAGACAGGGGTGTCGGACATGGGCACTTTCCAGGATTCGGGGCAGGCTTGTTGAAGGTAGGACGGGTGGCGCGGGGCGTCCAGAGTTATAGCCGAAAGTTGGTGACGGCCCGGATGGGCGGCATATC
>TARA_R110002167_G_scaffold104494_3_pt1 | contig 33756 bp, 62 predicted proteins | sample TARA_R110002167 | Tara Oceans TARA_R110002167 (sample SAMEA4398238) | marine metagenome | biome: Polar Biome; feature: [MES] marine water layer (ENVO:01000295) within the mesopelagic zone...; material: water (ENVO:00002006), including particulate matter (ENVO:01000060) such...
TATGGTTTTAGCAATTGCTTGTTTGGTACCACCTTGTCCTGTGAGTGCTAATATGATTAAAGGAACAGTAACAGGAAATATTCAAAAAACATATCCTGAAAGATATGAAATACTTTGGGATGATGGAACAACAGGTTTCTTTTTTCCTACAGAAGTTAGTGTTCTTGCACCTGAGCCCGTAATTGAACCGGAAGTAATTGATGACACGGTACCTGTACCCGTAATAGTAGTACCTCAACCGGCACCTGTGGTAGTTTCAAGTGGATGTGGAGATGACCAATATACAGTACCTTTTAAAATTCAAGGAGAAGAAAAGTGTGTAGATAAAACTATAGCATTAGTATTAGGGGCAGTTGCTATTTATTATATATTAAAAAAATAGAAATAAGATATGAAAAAAGAAGATAAATATTTAAACTTTTTTGGAGATTCTCAAGATTATACATTTCATAATCCGTTACCAAATCCTTTTGGATTAAGGGGAAATCCTGATACTCAAGCTAACTCAGTAGAACAAGGAGATGGATTAAATGGAACTCCTAACTATAGAAGTTTCACAGGAGAGGTTCAAGATGATGCTTGGAGCAATCATCCGGGATTCTTAGGTGGAATATTTGGTGGAGGAAACAATGATACAGATACCGATGTTGATGGAGGTGAGTTACCTGCCGTTGATTTAGGAACAGTTCCTTCCACAGAGGACAATTCTAGTGGAGGTGGATTTATTAGCGGACTATTTGGTGGTGGAGATGGAATGAAAACTTACTATAATTGCCAAAATGGAGTAGTAATAACCGGAAGTTATAAAAAAGGTGACCAACCAACAGGATGGGGAACAAGTAGAAGAGATGCTTGTTTAACTCCACAAGAAATTAGTGATAGAAAGAAACAGTTAGGTAGTACAATAGGAAATATATTAAATAGCTTAAATGAAGGTTATAAGACAGGAGCAGGATTAAATAAACCTACTTCTCCGCAATTTGACCCAAGTTTAAACCCTGTAGGGAATGCAAGTACCACTACTACAACAACACAAGCAGGTTTAGGAGGTAATTCAAAACTTATAGGTTGGGTGTTAGTAGGAGCAGTAGTTCTTGGATTAGGATATTTAGCAATTAAATCATCATCAGCACCAAAACCTGAATTTTATAACGATTAAAAATGGGTAAACAATATTTATTTTTTACAATATTAGGACTTGCAGCAGTAGGACTTGCATCTTATTTGAATAGGCAAAAGAAATTGCTTTCTTCATTTGGATATAAGATAAAAAATGTAACTTATTTAGGCTCTAAAAATGGTATTTCTACCCTAGAAGTTAAAGTAGAATTTACAAATACTGCTGACTTTAATATTAAAGTAAATAGATATGAATTTGACTTAATTATAGATGGTAAAGTTGTTGCAAAATCAGTAGATAATAAAGAATATAATATCCCTGCTAAACAATCAATTGTTATACCTGTAATAGCAAAAGCTGATACTAATTTATCTTTATCAGCAGGTATAGCCACTATTATAGATTATTTTGTAGATAAAACTGAAAGTTCAGCTACATTAAAGGGTAATTTAGATGTAAGAGCAGGAATAGTAACTATAAATAATTTACCTTTAGACTATACAGTATCTACAAGTGAATTAACAGGAGGCAAATTTTAGTCAACAATAGAGTCATTATAAATGAATAAAAACATAGAAAATTTGAATAATTTTATTATTTTTGAAAATAAAAACTAAAAGATGAACACGGCTTTAAAAACACAAATAGTAAACTCAGCAATTGATATAATGAGGAATGCTCTCAAGAGATTATCTGATAAAAACAATTGTGATGCTAAAAACATTCAGCTTGTTATTAAGTTTAACGGCAAGAGTGTTTTGTATTCTTATATGAAGGATTATGAGAAAATAAGTGACTTAACTTTTAATGAAATTTTAGATGTAAAGTTTGACTTTAAACAAAGAGAGTTTTTAACGGCACCTTTTTTACAACAATCTATTGTAAGATTAGCTGAAGAAAAGAACACAGATGTCAACGAAATGTCATCTGTAATATTAACAAAAGATAGTGAGGCGAATAAAGTGTATATGTTAGCATATCACAATAATGAATTTTTTAAACAAATATCTTTCAATTGGTTGTTTGACAAGCCGGAAGAGATATTAGGAAATATAGGATAATATGAGTGCAATATTTACAAGGACATTAGCAGCAACTGACACAGTAACTACTACATTAAGTACAGGAATAACTTATATTTCTGTGTTATGTAAAACAGATAATACAGGTGCAAATGGAATTACTGTATTAGGAACAGGTAGTATAGGAGGTGATGACTCAAACAATATTTCTTTAAAAGCAAATGAAAGTATAACAATCCAAAACCCTGATGGTAGAAATTTAGGGTCAATAGAGATAACTTGTGGTGCAGGAAGCACCGGAATTGTAGTAGCAATGTAATTATGGCAACACAAAAAGAAAATATAACTTATATAAAGCAAGAAATAAAGAAACAAGGTGTTCTTTTGGAAAGACTAGCAACTGCCGTTTGTGGAGATGCTGAGTTTGGTCAAAAAGGATTAATTGAACAAGTAAATGAACATTCAGAATATATTACTGAAGATAAAACATATAAGCACAAAATTATGGGAGGAATAACTGCCTTAACAACTATATGGGGTCTTATTATAACCGCAGTATTAAAATTTTGGGATTAATTAGTAAATAATGAAAAAAGTACCATTAACATATATCATCGGAGCCATTGCGGCAACATTTATCCTTCACAGGATAATTACTCGAAAGCAAGGAGAAAGCACGACTGCTACATCAAATACTGCCATTTCAAATGGAAGTGTAGCACAAGTTCCAACTCCTACCACACCTGTTTCCGGAACATCGCAAACGATTCTTGATGGTTTTAATGAAAATGATGCTCTAAAATTAAAAGAAGAACTAAAAAAATAAAAAAAAATGGACAACAAATTATTGGGATTGTTAGGCATCGGTGTGGCTGCCTACTTACTTCTTAAAAAGAAAAAGGATGAAACTGTTGCTATAGTAAGCAATACTGAACCAACATTGCCACCAATCGACCCAACTGTTCCATCGTTACCACCACTTCTTGATGAACCAATATTTGTAACACCACTACCAACTTTCCCTCCAATTGTTGAGGAACCGATTACACCAACTCCCCCACAAACTGTAGTAGGATGTATGGACCCAAATTCAATTACTTATAACCCTTTAGCGAATTCAGAGCCTGATGTATTAGATGCAAATGGCTTTCCATTATGTCAATATGGTGACCCATATACTGAAGTTCCTGCTGATGTTTTAGGTTGTGTAGACCCAAATTCAAGCACTTATAACCCATTAGCAACACTTGATGATGGAAGTTGCTTTTATCCACCTGCTCCTATATTAGGATGTACCGACCCACAAGCATTAAATTTTGATTATAATGCTACATCAGACAATGGTACTTGTGCATACAATCCACCACCATTGCCAATTGCAGGGTGTACTAACCCTTCAGCATTAAATTATGATGCTTCAGCAAATTATGATGATGGTAGTTGTCAATACCCTCCTGTTCAAGTAATAGGATGTACTGACCCATTGGCACAAAACTTTAATCCACAAGCAACAATTGGTTGTTCTAACCCAACTACTCCAACAACAGGAGGAAATACACCTGTTAATGTTAATTATAGTAGAGGATTTAATGGAGAACAATTTATGTTTGGTACTTATTAATATATAAAATAAAAAAAATGAATTTTAAAATAAATAATGACCAAGATGGATTTAACTCATACATTTCACAGGATGAATTTTTCAATCAAGGAGGAGGATTAGGAACAACAAGTTTAGCAGGAGGATATGGTTCAATACCTAAACCTTTTTTTGGTAGACCTAGACCAACAATAAAACCTAGTATTCCTTATCATACACATTCTATAGAAACAGGAGGTCCAAATAGACCTAGAACTTTAGGTCCTAAACCTTTACCAAGACCTATCCCAAGACCTATCTCAAGACCTATCTCAAGACCTGTTAGTACAGGAGGTTTAACACCTAGACCAATAGGAGGAGGATTTATTAGCGGAATGTTTAAAAATGCAAGTGGAGTAACAGGACCTAATCTTCCTATCGCACCACCATCACCACCATCACCGCCATCAAATGGTTGTCCTTGTGTATATCCTCCTATTAGCGGATGTACTAATTCAGGTGCCAATAATTACAATCCAAATGCAGTAGTAGATGATGGAAGTTGCACATATTCGGGAGTTTGTTACCCTCAAGGTTGTGTTAGTCCGGGAATTTCTTTACCGGGGTCAGGTTATAATAATCTAACTAGCCAAGGATGTTCTTCTTTAGGTAATTATCAGAATACACCGGCAAGTTGTGGTACATTACCCGGACAGGGAGGACCAACTAGAAATTTTAGTGGATATTCAAACTTTAACCAACAAGGTTTTGGTGGATATAATGACCAAATGTGGTTTAACGATTAAAAATTATGGATAAAGGCTTAAAAATAACATTGATAACAGTAGGTGTGCTAGGTACAGGAGTAGGATTATACTTTCTACTAAAGAAGCCTAGAACAAGTAGTAATGGCTTTAATTTAAATCCTACTACACCTTCAAGTAATAATAAAGGAGGAGGAGGAGGATATTCTGATTTAGGTTTCCCTTTAAAAAGAGGAAGTGCAGGAGAAAATGTAAAGAATTTACAAAGATTCTTAAATAATTCATCAGGATATGGCTTAACAGTAGATGGAAAGTTTGGTCCTGCTACAGAAAGGGCATTAAAATCTGAACAATCACCATTTTCTGCTTTCAAAGCTATGTACCCAAATGCAGTAGAAGGTCAAGCATCTAAAGAATATTATGATAATGCTACATATACAACTACTACTAATGTGAATTCAACCTTTGAGGATAAAGATGGAGATGGTGTACCTGACACTATTGATAGAGATGGAGGAGCAGGAACTAATTTTTCAGGAGGACTTTATGTAAATGGAGATAGTTTAGGATGGTAATTAAAATAACAAAAAAATAATAAAATGGCAAAACAAAAAATGAACATAGGCACTTTTGCAGTTTCTCTTTTATTAACAGGAGCAATGTTTTTTGCACTTGGATATGGGTGGCAAAAAGGTAGAAATGTAGCAAAAGAACAAAAATAATTAAATTATGAGTATAGATGCAGGTTTTAAGAGTAGCGGCTTTGTAGATGACAGAGAAGAACAAGAAAGATGGGGTCTTATTGATAAGAAACTGTCTGAACCTAAATCTTCAAAAGAATCTACTTATAAAAGCAATTCTGAAGAATCATATGTCGTTGATGGAAAAATGGAAGTCAGCGATGATGGAAATTCAGATTGGGTTGAGGATATGCAGAAAAGTAGTTTAAAGCAGTACAAAAGTAAAGAATTATCAAAAAAACAAAATTTCTTTCAAAGAAATAAGAGAGAGATTTTTGATGCATTGGTTCTCTTAGGAATTGTATATGTAGGCTATAAATTATTCTTTGAAAAAGAAGATGGAGCAGATTTTGACCACGGTGGAGAAGTAGATTATACTCCTACCCCCCAAGCAATGCCATCTCCTGTCGCAGAAGCACCAATAAATCCTGCACCTCCAAGACCGGAGTTGCCTGAAGCAACATTTAACCCTGAAGGATAATGGCAGATAAAGATAAAAAGAAAAAGCCTAGAATAGTATTTTGGTCAATAATAGCCCTAGGACTATGGTATATGAATAAAAATGTTTTTAACAAATAAAAAAAATATGGATGATATGTGGTTTGGACAAGCCGGAGGAGTAACATTATCTCAACACGGAGATAGTGATTCAAGTTTTCCCGGTTGGCAAGAAAGTTTTGGAGAAGGAACATTTTTGGGCAATTCAGATTTCCCTAATGATGATGCATCTCATCTTTCAGTAGATGAAGGATTTAGTGCTACTTTAAGAGAGCACGGACCTTCTGATGAAAGATACCCCGGAAGAGAATTAACATACAAAGGACCTACTTCTATGAATCTTGATGATTTCAATGATGAGTTATCTGAAATGACTGTTTCTTCTGAGCCAATAAATCAAGAAAATATTGATGATGTAGTAGATTACAATATAGATAGTGATGATGGCGAAATTATGGATTCAGATGAAACTTTAGACATTGAAGATATGCCTGAAACAGATACATCAGAGGCAGGAATTTCAGGAGATAGTAATATGACAATGTATTTAGCAATAGGTGCGGTAGTATTAGTAGGAGGATATTTAATAATGCAAAAAAAGTAAGAATATGAGCAATTGGATTCAAGATGCAGAAAAAGAAATGGAAGATAAAGGAACTGTAGGTGCTTTTACAAAACAAGCTAAAGATTCAGGAATGACAGTTCAAGAATTTGCAATGAAAGTAAAAGAAAATCCAAGTGATTATACAGAAACTACTCGTAAAAGGGCTCAATTTGCATTAAATATGGAAAAAATTGCTAAACAGAACAAAATGGCTCAAGGTGGAGAAACTCAAGGCTATAATGATAAGTTAAATGAAGATTTAGGAACTAGATTAGGTAGAGAGAGTGGATATAGTCAATCTTTAAAAGACCGAAGAGATGAAAGTAAAGCAGGTAATGAAACTCTTGGTCGTAGAGCATATTCAAGTGTAGAAACTATGGATAAAGGAGATAAAATGTTTATGCAAGGTGGTAAAACGCAAGGTTATGATGATAGAGATAGAGAAAGCATAGGCGAAAGAAATAAAGGAGTAAAATCTCAATCTTTAGATAGCAGAATGAGAGAAAGTGCAGGAACTGAAAAGTCTATGGGTAGAAGAAAGTATGCAGATGTATCTACAATGGATGAGGGAGATAAAAAAATGGCTCGTGGAGGTTCTGTTAAAGGTAAAATTGACAGAGATAGATATGTTAAGCTAAGAAGAGAGAAGGACAAAGAAATTTCTAAACTAAAGAAGGAAAAAGGTGCTTTAAGAAAAGAAACTATCACTAAAGATAAATGTGATGATAAAATTGAAAAAGTAGAAGCAAAAACAGTTGTTAGTAAGGAAGATAATAATAATCAAACTTTACTTGTAGGAGGAATCGCAGGAATTTTATTTGGAGCATTTTTAATCGGAAGATAATTATGAAAAGAGGAAATAGAAATAATAGTTACGAAAGAGGAGGTCAAGTTGCACTTGCTAAGGCAATGGGTAATGTCGCTAAAAAAGGTGATAAAGAAATCAATGATGGTAGAGAAGAAATAAAAAGCATTCGTAAAGATATTACAAGTTCTGAAAATCAAATTAATAATTTAAATAGTAAAGAAAAAGAGATAGAGAAAGTTATTCTTGATAAGAAAAATGAAATCAATGAGATAAAAGATGACTTAGGAGATATTTATAAAACTGTTCAAGATGCAAAGAAACAAAAATCAAAATTTGCAGAGGGTGGAGAAGCTATAAGCAGAGAAGATATAGTAGAAGTATTAAAAGATGAGTTAGAAGATGTATTAGAAGATGCTAATCAAGAATATGAAGGTCAAGACATAGAAGGAGAAGAAGTAGAATACAAGAGCAGAGATGGCTTTATTCCTTTTACTGATGGAGGTTATGAATACCGATTTTTTGTGTACGGAAACTATTTAACAGGTTCAGGAAAATCACTACCTACTAATACTTTAGATGGAGAGTTAGAAAGACAACAAGAATTAAATTTAGAATATGGCAAAGAAAGATTTGCAGAGGAATATCCTGAATTAGTAAAAGAATTAGGAGAAGAAAATATTGATTATGGTTTTTTGTCTGACAAAGGTTATCAAGATGAGGCAGAGGAATTAGATGAAATGTCAATGCCTGATGATGATAGCATTATGTTTGAAGTAGAAGCATTTTACTACAATCCTGATAATGATAGAGGTATTGATGGTAAACACACTATAGTTCTTACCGGAAGTGTAAATATGGAAGCACCTTATCACAGAACAGGAAACTACGAAGATTACACACAAGACAAATTCACTTTTGATAGTATAGAAGATTTAAAAGAAAAACTACAAAAAGGTATTGATAAAATATCTAAATGGTTTGATGGAGATAACTATAAAGAAGGAAGAGAATTGAAAATGGGAAGATTTGCTAAAGGTGGTAAAGTAAAAACAAGTGATGGTCGTTTTTTATGGTTTTTTAATTGGAATGATGGAGGATTTAATCAGGTTTATGCAAAAACAAAAGCACAAGCAATTAAAAAAGCAACAGAGGATGGTTATCCATCTTATATGCCCGATAATCAATACGCAAGAGAAAGAAGTTTACAAGATGTAAAAGAAAAATATGGGAAGAAAGCAGTTGATTACATAATAAATGAAGTTAGTACAAATGGAAATTGGAGTAATAACGACCAAAAAAGATATTATCCAAAACTAACTCTTAAATCCGTAGGTTTTTCAAGTGGTTTAACTCCTAATAAATCTACATTTAGAAAACAATCTGCTGAAGATAGTAGAAGAACTGATGAAATGGCAAATAGAATGACTATGGAAAAAGGTGGATTTATAACATTCTCTGATGGATATAAATTTCAAGAAGTAAGCAAGTCTTTTGCAGAGAAAAATTGGGATAAAATGGAGATTTATGGAATAAACATTAGCGAAGAATCAGAGGGCTTAATAGATAGTAAAAACGATATTGAGGATTATGATAATTTTGGAATAGAACACGAAGATTATGCAAAAGGTGGTAAGATTATGAAAACCTATGATGATTTTGATAGAGATTATGATGAGTTTACTGATTATGTAATGGATAAAATTGATTTAGATGAAAGAAGAAATATTAGAGATGATTGGAATAAAAAATCAAGAGAAAATAGAGAAAAAGGAATAAAAGGAGGAAAGGAGATGAGATGGGAGAATTATTTACTTAAAAGAGTAAATGAAAAATCTTATGCAAAAGGTGGCGAAGTAAAGAAAAAAGAAAATAACGAAATGTTAATAGGAGGAATTGCAGGTATTCTTATTGGTATATTTTTAGGAAGAAGATAATGAGTTGTGGATGTAAAAATAAAGAATATCACCCGTGTCAAAATGGAGGCGAGTGTAAGTGCGGAGGAAAATGCAAGAAAGAAAGCTATTCTAACGCAGTTGGAAGTATAGATGAATTTAAAAAAGAAGATAAAAATGTAGGCAAATTAGTATTCCAATTAGCAGGAGGAATTGCCCTAGCCTTAATAGCATTAATAGTATATAGTAAAATAAAAAAAGAAACGATATGAATTTCTCAACACAAAGTAGTTTTTTAGAAAATAATGAAGATGACCAATGGAGTAATCACCCCGGATTTATAGGTGGAACTTGGCTTGGAGATATTTTTACACCTAAAAAGAATGAAAAGAAAAGATATGATGCGGCAGTACAAGATAAGCTGACAAAATACCCTCTTGAAGAAGGTATAGATTGTGATGGTATTGATGATTCGATAGGAACAATTGATAAAGCATTAACAAAAAATGCAAATAGTGGTTCAAAAGAAAGAGTAATTAGTAGAGAAAGCCGTGCTTTAGAAAATAGGAGAATAGACTTTAAAGATGAATGGGATAAACAAGATTGTTCACAACAAAAGTTAGATGAACAAGCAGCCGAATTCGATACAAATATTCAAAAAATGTTTAATGAGGCTAATCAAAAAAGTTTAGCTAGGAAAACAGAAGATAAAACATTAACAAATGTTGCACTAGGTGTAGGAGCATTAGTTATAGGAGTGGTAGCATATGTTGCTTTAAGGAGATAAAATGAAAGAAGAAAAGGCAATTTCAGATTTAGCAGTTTTTGTACTGCAAAACAAAACAGATGTAATATCCCTAATCAATAGATTAAGGATAGCATCGCTGCCTTTAAATGCATCTATAGCAAATGTTAATGAAGTAGTAATAGATAATTCTTCAAATAAACAACTTGAGTCAGGTTTACAAAAAATAGCAACTAAGGGTTATAATAGTTTTATTTGTGCCGGAATATGCATTGCAATAGCAGTAGGTGTAATTGCAATAACGACTACGGTAGCAGTTGCTTCAGATATACGCAGAAACAAAAAAATGCGTGAAGATATATTTAGAACAGGTTTTAGGTCTAGGTATTTAAACAAAGAAACATTAAATGAAATTGCTTTTATAGAAAGAAAAAAAATGCAAAATAAGTTCCTCTTGGCTCAATCAGACTATTTGCAACAAGAAGAAAATATGATACAAAAAAATAGAGAAAAAACAAAAATGAATTCTTTATATATAGTGTTAGGTGGAGCATTAGCAGTATTAATTGCCATTAAACTATTAAAAAAATGAGAAATAACACGAGTGAAATAGTATTTAAAGGCATTGCAGAATTTATTCTTTATAGAAAAGATTTAGTAATACAATTCCTTAATAAAAACGGATATGCAGAATTATCAAATGATGCACCTGTTGATGAGGTTAATAAAGCAGTAGCTAACAATATGTTAGATGAAGATTTTATTGCTGAATTTTTATTGTTTCAAAGAGATGTAGAGGAAGGAAGATATTCCCAATTAATAGTAGCTATTGCAACGGCAGTTAGTGCAGTTGCTCAAGCGGTTGCAGGAATTGTAATAAGTGCTAAGAATGCAGCTTTTGGTCGTGACCTAGCAAGAAAACAAGAACAGTATAACAAAGAAGATTCTCGTTTTTATAGAGAGTTAGCTGAATTAAATGCAAAGAAGGAAATTGCCATAGAATTAGGCAAGGCACAAACAGATATGATATTGACAAGAGATATGGCAGAGGAGAGAGCAAAAACTACCAACAACCTTCTTATTTTTGGTGTTGCAGTAGCAGGAGCATTATCAATAGCCTATATTTTAAAGAAAAAAAATAATAACAATAAATAAAAATATGTTTATAGATAGCGAAGCAAATCAAGATATATCATCATTTTCAGATGAAAACTTTTTAAACCATCCCGGATTTATTGGAGGATTAGGAGATATTATTAGAGATGTAGTAAGTCCTGCGGCACAAGAAGAAGATAGGTATCAAAAAGAATTAGCTGCTCAAAAAGCTAATTGTGATTATGCAGCAGGAGATAGTTGTAGTGAATTAAATGATTGTAGTTCATTTTTTCAAAACATTTACAATTCAAACACAGGTAATGATAGAGTTCCTAAAAGAAAAAGGAAAGCATCAAATTATCATAGAACTAAAGTTAATCAGTATATGAATGCAAGAGATTGTGATGGCTCAACCTCTGCTATAGATAATGCACAAGAAGATGTTGTTGTAGCTAATGAACAAATACAAGAATCAAATGAAGCGGCTATTAAAGCTGCTGCTGATGCTAGAGAGGCTATTAAAAAGGCTGCTGATGCTGCTACAAAGGCTCTTAAAGATGCGGCTGATACAATGAAATCATCTAACTCAAAAAGTGAAGCAACAATTAAAGGACTATCCGACAAGCTGAAAAAAGAAAAACAGGCTTTAGAGGACAAAAACAAAATGATGATGTATGGAGGAATAGCAGCAGTTGGTATTCTTATGGTATTAATTTTAAGAAAATAATAATAAATAATAAATAAAAATGGCAGCAACAAAGGTAAACCCAAGAAAAATAGACCCAAATTTCGTAGCAGAAAGACAAGAGGCAATTAAAGAAAACATTACACAATTACCTGTAGAAGATGTTAAAGTTGCACCACCTGCATCTGCACCTGCACCTGAAGTAGTTGCAGATTCTACTACTACAGAAATAGTAGATGGTAAAACAAAAAAAGCAGGATTTATGGGAATACCAACAATAGCTTGGGTAGCATTAATTGGTGTAGGTGTATATTATGCTTACAGTAAAGGAATGTTTAAAAAGTTATTAAAATGAAAAAAGTAAAATCAAATAAAAGTGGAAGTAAATCTTGCACAATAGTAAAGAGTTATAAAAGAAAAGGTAAGACTGTAAAAAGTCATACAAGAAAAAAATAAATATAAATTAAAAAAAAAATTATGTCAAGATTTGCACAAGGAACAGACCCGGAATATGTAAAAACAGTTAATGATGCTTTATATGGTGCCGGAAAAGATGACCCTCAAGTTAAAGAAGAATTATTAGCAGAAGCAGAATTAATAGGACCGGGAGATAATGTTGGAACTGCTCCGGCAGATGTTAAGCCAACTACGGCAGGATTTATGGGTTTACCTAATTTAGCTTGGATAGCTATAATTGGTGTAGGTGTATATTATGCTTACAGTAAAGGAATGTTTAAAAAATTAATGAAATAATATGGCAGCAAAAGTATATACCTCAGAAGAAAAGGCAGTTATTGATGCTCGTACTCAAGAAGTGAAAACAGAAAAAAGAAATGGTAAAATAATGTATATAGGAGGAGCAATTCTTATTGCAGGTTTAGCATTTTACATTTATAAAAATAAATTTAAAAATAAATAATTATGGCAAAGAAAAGACCAATGAATGCTTATATGAAAGCAAAAGAAACTGCAAGAAAAGCAGGAAAAAAATCATTTTCTTATAACGGAACTACCTATGTTGCATCAAAAACAAAGACAGGTATGATGATATATAAAAAGAAGTAAATAAAAAAGAAAGATGACCAATAAAAATAAACTAATTTTAGGAGTAGTAGTATTAGGTGTAGTAGCATTCTTTCTGATGAATAAGGATAAAGAAAAAGTATTTAGACCCGGTACAGTACAAAAAGAAATTGATGGGAAAAAGTACCTAAAGCAAGACACAAGGACAGATGAAAATAAAAAGAAAAGAAGCTAAATAAAGTAATATGAAGTTATTCGGTGATAAAATAAATTGGGGTACGGTTACAGTAGCAGTAGCTGCCTTTGTTGCTCTTGAAATTTGGGCTGAAATATATGTGTTTAGACCGGGTGTAGAGTCAATAGTAAAAGAAGAATTAGAAAAAAGAGGAATAAATAATGATGGATAGTATTATTAAAGATGGCTATGCTGATGTATCTAATTTGTTAAACACGAATAACTCGTGGTTTAATGAAGGTGATGACTTTTTTAAATCTAATAGACAGTCGCAACCTTATGTTGTGAATGTACCTGATAGTGGAGTGATAGGAGGCTTACCGATAGGAGGAGCCGCATCATTAGGGTTTAGTGGTGACATTTACTCGGTAGAAGGTTATAAAAGAGATAGCAAGGATGTTAATCGCCCTTACAATCTCATTCCAAACGGAAGAATCACAATGAAAAATGTGGACTTTCCTGTTTGGGGAATAGACAACTTAGGTAACTCAAAAATGATGTACCCTGAAAATGATTATAAATTTGAAGGAACACAAGTTTTAGAAATACCTATCAAACAAAAATTAAATAATTATTAATCAATAAAAACAACAAAAAATGGATTTAATGAAAATCGGTCTTTACGGACTAGCAGGATTTGGAGCATATGCAGCTTACGAGCATTTCTCTAAAAAAGGTGCAGCAGCATCAGTATCAAATGTTCCACCAATCACAACTGATGAAGCGACATCAAGTTTCACAGGAACTAATTGGCAACAAGCAGGTAGAAACAGAGAAACTATGTGGCAAAACGGAGGTGTATTCTCTAATGCAGCAGGAGGTGGAAGAGTTTTACCAACAGGAATTGAAAGAAGCGGCTATTTAAGTGTCAGACCAAGACCAACAGGTTTTGATGGCAGAACAAGACAACCTAATGCTTCTAATCAATGGTTAGCTGCTATACCTAGAACAAGACAACCTAATGCTTCTAATCAATGGTTAGCTGCTATGCCGGGTAGAACTGAATATTCAAATGCAAACGGAGCAAGAAGAGCAAATTTACAAGGAACTGATTGGCAAACTTCTAATATGAGCAATGCTTGTGGAGGTTGTGCATAATAAAAAATAAACTATGTTTTCAATAATAAAATATGCCCTAGCAGGGTATGGAGGATATATGCTTTATCAACAATATGTATCAAAAAGTATAACAATCACTAAAAACACATTGTAAATGGCTAAGTGGGAAGATTATTTAGAAGAAGGTCATCTTGAAAAGATACTAACTGTAGGTGGTTCTATTGCAATTGCGATAGGAGTTTCTTATATTGTTAAGACATATTTAGATGTTTTAAGAATCAAGTTAGTTAAAAAACAATTGAAAGAAGAAAAATCATCTAATAATCTAACTGAATTGCCTCAGCAAGATTGGAATATAAACGAAGATTAAATATGAATAAAAGTTCACTTAGCAAATTGCAAAAAGGAGGATTAGCACCTTTTGAATATCAGGTAGCATTTAATATAATTGCTATCGTAGCCTTGGTTGGTTTTTATGATAATTTTCTAGCAGATAAATATTTTGATGGTAAAACAATAGATGAATTAGTAGGATTAGACTAAAAATAAAATAATATGAAAAATGAAATATGGTTTGAAGCGGCAGCAAGTACAGGAATGCGTATTCCTGCTAACTACTACCCTACTTCACCACCTTATATGCCAAATGTACCAAGTGTACCAACTAGACCCGTTGACCCCGTTACTCAAACAGTTATGTGTAATAAATGTAATTCAGGCTATCCGGTATCTAATATATTTCCGGGGACATTATGTCCTACAGGATGGACAACAGATAAAGACCCTTGCACTATTGTAAAAGGTCCACCTGTGCTAGTTGACCCTATTGGAGATGTAGTAGTTCCTGTACCCGTTTTGGATGATTTACCTTTAGAAGAACCTCAATTACCAATTTATCCTGATTTAGCAGGTGGTATGCCTGATGTTCCAACTTATACTGAACCAACTCCTGTAGTTGTAGTAAATCCGCAGCCGGTTGAAGTGAAAAAAGATAATAATGATTTAATTTTATACATCGCAATAGGTGTAGGAGTATATTTATTATTAAAGAAGTAGTAATAATAAGTAAATAGTGAGTATAGAAAGAGCAAGAAATATCGTTAAGAATTTGAAATATACAATTGCGAAAATGCAAGTGTCAAAAGCAATTATTACTAACGACAATCTTCCTCCTGCAAGAGCCGATAAAAAGAAGTTAAAAAATATCGCTAAAAAACTCATAAAAAAATATAACTTGCAAGAGTATAGTTAAAAGATAATTAAAACGAGTATTAACCCAAAAAAATAAAAAAAATGTTTGATATTAAAAGTGCAGATTTTTTAGGTGGTAACAATGTTCACAATGTAATAATCATTGGAATGTTAGGTTACTTAATCTACAAATGTAAATAGTAAAAAGTGAACAATAAAGTTGTTTTAAGTTCTTTATTAGTCGTGTGTTTAGTAGGCTCCTTTGCTTTATTCAGAGGGTCTATTATAACATCACGGTTTTTAATACGCAATAAAAAGTTTGAAAATGAATAAGTATGATGACTATGATTTAATACATTTTGCTCCTGTTAGGCTACCCTATAAGTATAATGGTCTTGAACCATATATTGATGAGGAAACTATGCAAATACACTATAATAAACATTATTTAGGGTATTTAAAAAAGTTTAATGCAGCAGTAGATAAATATGATATTACTGACCCGGTTATCAGAATAATGCAAAATATAGATAGATACCCAATAGACATTAGAGATAATGGAGGAGGGTATGTAAATCATTCTATGTTTTGGAAAATGCTTAAACCAAATAAAACAAACAAATCCAATGCACCTCACGGAATTTCATTGGTTAAAATTATTGAGGACTTTGGAACTTACGGACAATTTAAAGAGTTTATCATCGAAGCATCTACGAGAAGATTTGGTTCAGGATGGGTATGGTGGGTAATGAATAGGGATGGTAGTACAAATATACTAGCAACTCCTTATCAAGACAACCCATATATGCCTGAGTATCAATCTTTTCCTTTATTAGGAATAGATGTGTGGGAACACGCATATTATCTTAAATATGATGCCGATAGAACAAAATACATTAAGAATATATTTAAAATTATAAATTGGGATGAGGTTAATAGAAGAATAATAGCCGCCAATCAAAATATATATGATGTAAGAATTATGAATTAAAAAAAAAGAAAAAATGGAAAAGTTATTTAGTTTTTTAGGTGGTCGTAAAATGTTTTTTGCGATTTTATTATTTATATGTGCAACAGTTTTCTTGTTTATTGGACAAGCAGATTTTTCAAGTTGGTCTGATTTCGTAATGTGGATATTTGGTATTTATGCAGTAGGTAATGCAGGAGAACACTTGTCTAACATAGGAAACAAGAAATAAAATGAAATATGTTTTCTAAACTTAAAAATAATGCACTAATTATATGTATTATAATTCTCTTTATTCTTATTTGGCAACTCTTTAGTGCCAATGAAAGATTAAGTGATTATAAAAGTCAGGTCATTAAATTTAAAGATGGAGAACAAGTATTCGTTGAGAAATTAAACGAAAACGGAGAAAAAATAGCAGAACAAGAGCAAGTTATCTTTTCACAAAGGGATGCTATTGCTCTTAACTTGCTTGTTATAGAGGATTTAAAAAAGGTAAAATCTCAAGTAACAGTTAGAACTATTACTAAGATAGATAGTATATATGTCCCTATTATAGACACTATTGAGAGAATTACATTTGATGCTTCAGGATTACCTTTTTTGAAACTTCCCACTAAATTCGGTGTGGAAGATGAATGGTATTCTCTATATTCTACGATTAATACAAATGGTATGTGGATAGATTCTTTATCTTTGTATAATCGACAAACTATTACTTTAGGAATGAAAAGTAACGGTTTTTTCAAGGCTCCCACACCTTCAGTCTTGGTTAAAAACGAAAATCCTTATGTCAATGTAAGTAGTTTGAGAAATATAGTTATCAAGAATGATACTAGATTTTACGATAAAAAAAGTTTTTGGTATGGATTGGGAGTCGGAACAGGTATTTTATTACCTGCAATATTAATAAAAAGATAATATGGAATTAAAAAATAAATATGCAAAAGGAGGAGAATTTAAAGAAGATACTCCTAAAATATATGTTGCAGACTTAAAGTCATACAATGAAGGTAAATTAATAGGCGAATGGGTCGATTTAACCGACTATGATAGTGGAGAAGAGGTACAGGATAAGATAGACTCATTAATGAAAGAATATAGTGAAAAATATCACGATGGAGAAGAAACAGAACCTGCTATTCACGACTACGAGAACTTTGATAGTAGCTTGTATAGTGAGTATATGGGAAAAGCTGATTATGACATTATTATAGACACTAGAAAAATATCAGAAGAAAAAGGAATTCCTGCTGAAGTATTACAATCTATCTCAAATGACTTTAGCCCTGATAACTTAGAAGAATTTGTAGATGACAGGTATATAGGGGAATATGATGGAGATTATGAATTAGGAGAAAATTATGTTGATAATGTAGGTGGTATTGAAGGTGTTAAAAATTCTGAATTTTATTTTGACTACGAGGCATTAGGAAGAGATTTATCAATAAACAATTACAACGAATATGATGGTCATTATTTTCAAAACTATAAAAAAGGTGGAAAAGTAAAAGAATATGATTTATCTAAATATGCAAAGGGAGGTAGTTTAGACAAAGATTTAAGCGGTAATTACACTTCTACAGATGACTTTGTATATGAGCACGGATTATTAGATTTAGCAAAAGAAAAGTTTGGAGATGATTGGGAATCAGGTGGAGATTATGATTATGATGTAGAAGAAATTAAATTATTATCCGGAGGAGATTACAAAATTATTTATGTTGATTCAGAAAGACAAAATAGAGATAATTTTGAAGAAGCTAAACAAAAATATTTTCCTAAGATTAAACGCAAGTCTAATGATGGCGATATTTTCGTTGTTAGAAGTATGGAAAAAGGTGGAATGATTACAGAAGAAAGTAATTATGATATTATTGCTAATGTAAAAAAAGAGCAAGGCGAAAGCGATTTTTACTATGCACTATATGATAAATTAGTTGCGTATGGAGAAAGACCAAAAATTGCTTTTTCTGAAATGAAAGAGGTTTTTGATAATTATGATGAGGATATGTCAGATTATATTGACCTACCATTTGCAAAAGGTGGTGAAATTGAAGATAGTTATGTATGGGTGGAAAAAGATAATATAATGGATGTTGAGGATTTTGAAGAGGATGGAGAAGTAGAATTTGGTTCTTATAAAGATATGATGGAGTCATTAGATGAGTGGAACGAACAATTAGACACCAACTACACCACTATAAAAGAATTTAATGATGGGGAAGAATATAGAAGAATAATGACTATCAAAGAATTTGAAGAATATAAAAAAGATTGGTTAAAAGATGAGGGCTATGCAAAAGGTGGGATGCTAGATGACAAAGATTTTAAAAGCGAACTAAAAAAGGGAAAAACATTTTATTTTGATGAAGATGAAGAGGGATATACGGCAAGAGTAGGTTATCAAGATTTTTTTAGAACAATGAAATACTACATATTTTTTAATGGTACAATAGTTCATTCATCAAAGACATTTGATTCTATGAAAAGAAAACTAAATCAACTGATAAAAAAATATGGCTTAGAATTTAAAGGTGAAGAGGAATTTGCAAAAGGTGGTGAAGTAAAGAAAAAAGAAAATAATTCAATGTTAATAGGAGGACTAGCAGGTATTTTGTTGGGAATCTTTTTAGGAAGAAGATAATGGGACTAGCAGGTAAATCTAATCAAGGAATTGGTATTAAATCCGGCAAATCAGGTAATATTGGTCATCAAGGGTTTCAGGGAAATACAGGTTTATCAGGAGCAAAAGACTCAAAAGTAAAAAAAACAAAAAAGAAAAAAGAAAATGTCTAATATAGGGAAAGGTAAAATAGAGAGGGATATAGTAGTAGGCATTGCATTGTTAGGGTCATTTTTATTAATACATAGGATAATTTCCAATAAGATGATAAAAGATACAGATGAAAAATAAAAAATTCAAAAGTTAATATGTTAGCAAAAGGACAAGTAGTCGATAGTAAAACAAAAGAAATTTTACCTCAATCCACAGTTTTTGTAACTGATGGAGAAGGGAATGTTATAGATAATAAAAAAAAGACTAGCGGTAACAAAGAAGGTGTGTTTACTATTGATGTATTCCCTTCCGACTTTCTTACTATATCTTATGTTGGTTATGACAATAAAACGGTATCTATTAAAGACTTTTCATCAGGAACAAACATCATTCATTTAGAATATAATAAAGGAGCAGAATCATTAGGAGGAGTGCTTAATGGAAGGGTAGAAGAGGAAACAGACAATGGTGTTATGCAAAATAAGCCTATAAAATGGTATTATTGGGCAGCATTTTTTGTTATAGGCTATTATGCTTATACTAAATTTAAAAAATGAAAAGGGGACAGATAGTAATTGGAATTGGAGTAGGTCTTATTGTTTCTACAGGCATTTATTTATTAATAAAAAAATATGTGTTAAGTGGATTTAAAACCTCTGTACTTTCTAATGCAAAAAAAGAATGGAAACTTTGGGGTAGCACTTTGGTTGTAGGCGGAAAAGAAAAGCAATCAGGCGAAGAAGAGTGCAGCGATATATATAGAGATAGAGTTGGAGAGTATTGGAAAAAAGGAGTTAATAGAAATAAAGATGGATGTGACAGAGATGAGCCTTGGTCATCTGCATTTATATCATTTATAATGAAAAAAAGTGGAGCAGGAAAAGATTTCCCATATTCATCAGCACACACTAACTATATTAGACCCTTTATTCAAAACAGAAAACAAAATTTAAAATCTGACTTCAAAGCATATAAATTGCACGAAAAAAAAGCTGAATTAGGGGATTTAGTATGTTATCCAAGACAATCCGGAGTAGATTATGACACTACATACAGTTATAAAAGTCATTGTGATATAGTAGTAGGTGTAAATAGAATAAAAAGAAATATAGAAGTAATAGGAGGCAATGTAGGAGATGGAGTTACTAAAAAAGTTTTAAATACTGATAACAAAGGATATTTAAATGATACATCTTATGAATGGTTTACCATAATAAAAAATAATAAATAATGGATGCATCAGTATTTAGTTTTAGGAACAACTCTAACGAAGTTCAAGAATTTTCAGTTTTTGAAAGTTCATCATTAAGTGGTGCAAATTCAAATTTAAGTGTCGTTTGGAATTTTGAATCAAATTATAGTCCTATATACAACATTCCTGACACTCGTTGGTGGAACCCTAAAGTTACCAATTCACCCGGTGCTTTCGCAATAAGATTATTTCGGACTGATGGCTCAACTTTTGTTGAATCAACGGCAGGTAACAACGACCCTGCATTAACCAATTTAACAACTGCCGAATTTCAAGATTACTTAAACAACGGACCATTCGGAGATATAGGAGTGTGGGAATTCATAGGACCATCAGCAGTTAATGAAGATTTAGGTGCTATAATCTCATTTTGGACTATCAGGTGTACTCCAACTCAAGCCTTTATTGATGCAAATAACATATCCACAAGCCCAAGTCTTAATTATGGAGTAGAATCTATATCATTAGGTGGTCAAAACGCAGCATTTAATTGGACTAATATAGTTGTAAAGCCAAGGTCAAGTGCAGTAGCCCCTGCCTTAGCATCAAACCCAAATATATCTGTAGTTTCTAATTCTAATTTTTCTTATTCAGATTTTTTATGGAGTACAATTCAGCGAACTTATGACATCAAGAACTTTCAGATTTTTTCTTTAAGTCAGCAGCAGATATTGCAACCATTTTTATTTGATAGAACATTAGCAACAGGTAAAGTATATCAAAAAGTCCTTACACCTACAATAGACCCATACCAATCACAAAACTATATAATAACTCCTGATGGTAAAGGATATGTATTAGATGGATTTACTAAAATAAAATATACTTTACTTCCTCTAACAACAGTAAGATTGATATTAGATTATACTTATATAGATATTTCCACCCCTTTGATAGCATCATTAGTTAAGCCTGAGATAATTAAGGATTATATAACTCCTGATTTTGTAGACAATATGGAAACAGGCTATGATAAATTTGGATGTGATTTCTTAATTAAACGAAGTGAAGAGTTAAGTCAAAAATTACAATGGTTAAAAGATGGGAAGCCATTACAACCGCAATTTTCTAATCAATCAGGCAGTTCTGTATCGGCAATTTCCGCATCAACCACAGGAAAAAACCCATTATGGCAAGAGCAAATTACATCAAGATTGCTATATATCAAGCAGTTGATGACTAATTATGATTGTTTCTCTAAAGAAGAAATAGATTCAATGCCACAGTTTGGTGGAGTAGGTAGTGAATTTGTAAGGAATAACTTATGGATGCCATCACCTGAGTTTGTTCAGCATCAACTTGATACAGAGCAAGGGGCAAGGAAATTGTTTAGAAAGCACGATTTTCCAATTGAAAAAGAGTAAAACTCTTAATTATTTTTCAGATTTTCTTACTTTTAGTGATGTTTTTAAAAACCAATATTAGGCTCTTCATACCTGATATATACAGGCAATAGAAAAAATATGTGCATTTTTATGCTATTTTATTTTGTGGATTATAAATTTTTATTATCTTTACACCGGAATCAATACACAAAAGCAAAATATTATGAAAAAGAAAGTAATGAAACTTCTTTTTAGCAGCAGCAAAAAGAATAAACAATCAGCTTGGGATTATTTTTTAAATGACAAACAAGTTTCACAATTAGAATATTATCAACTTAGTCATATCGAAAATTATTCGGCAGAAGAACTCAAAAAGTATTATGAAGAATTAAAGCAAAACGAACCTTTTGATGCTTTATTATTTCAAGAGTGGGAAAATAAACTAGCAATTATAGATAATCTAATTAATACAAAGGACAATGAGTTCCTTTTCATATAAAAAATCAATTATGGCAAATAAAGAAAATAAAGAAAAAGAAATAGCATTAGAATTATTTCACAATATGCGAGGAAAGTATATTATAGGTCAAGCATTATATTATGCAGAAAAATATCTTATGGATATGCCGGTAGAGAAAAGAGAAGTATCAAATGCTGATGATATGAAGCTATTAGGGGAAAACCTCTTTGCACTAGGGTATCTTCCAACTAAAATGTTACAAGAAGAGTCAACAAAAATAAAATCTTAATAATATGGAATTTGAATTTAGAACTAAGTTAGAAGATAGTAGAGATGTGGATTTCTACAATTTCAGAAGTATAGTAGATAAAGACCACGATTATGATAATAGCATTGATATTCTGATTGAATGGAGTGCAGTTTTATATGCAAAAGAATGTTGTGGAATTACTGATATTTTTCCTTCTATACAGAAGGTTAGTTTAGATTTAGATTATAATTTCATAGAAGAAGTTACCGAAAATGTTTCTGATTGGAAAGAAGGAGAAAGAAACTATAAATTAGAAATAGATGACTTTTATATTTATCCATTAGGTGATGATGAACAAAGAGAAAGAGCAGAAAAAAGTCTTTCAGATAAAAAATGGGTAATGCGAACTGAATATACTCCTTCTGATGAAGATACTAAACCTGATTTAGTTTTGACAAGTATAGAAATTGATTGGGAAAATAAAGAAGTTACAATAACCTTTTAAAATAAAAAAAATGGACAACAACACACCGCAATTGACCGACCAAGAAAAAGACTTTCTTGAAAAATATAATGAAGAAAATTTCTTCTTAAAATCAATATCTGATTTTTATAAAGAAAGAGGAACACTTTCAGAAAAACAAATTATACATCTAAGAAAAGAAACACAAAAAGATAGAACTAAATATAGTAGATGTGAAATTCTTCACTTAAATCTAAATCAAGACTGTGTATTTCACGATAAAGAATATAAAGAGCACAAGAAGGTTAAAATAAAACATATAAGTGCAAAAGCAATACAAATAGAAGATGTAGAAGGTAATGTATATGCTTGGATGCCGAAAGCAGGAGTACAAGTTGAAGTAGATATAAACAAAGAAACCGGTGAAGAAACATCAAACCTTTACTTAAAAACTTGGTTTACAAGAGATGCGGATTTTTGGAAACAAAATAGACCGACTGAGGTAATTCCACAAAAAGTAGAGGAAAAAACAGAAGATGAAGAACTTATCGAAGAAATGGCTAATTCTCTTATAGATTTAGATGAAGAAGATTTTGAAGATGATATAGAAGAAGATGATAAGCTACCTTTTTAACTATGAGAAGAAGTATGAAAGATTTAGAGGATTCAGTAATTACTCTAAAAAACGGAACAAAAGTAGCAAATTTTAGTAGTCCTCATATATTCACATTTGAAGATGGTAGTAAATTAATGAAATGCGACATTAGAGAGTCGAGTCTTTTTAAAGTTCAATTTAGAGAAAAGGTTGTAAAAGATGTCAGGGATTTGTTTGGAATTGAGATGGACTTTATGCTTTCAAAAGCACTTCTTTCAAGAATTAATATGTGGGAACAATTATATAATGAAAAAAAAGTAGATATAATTTTTTGTTCTTTACCATTATTAACTGCACTAAAAAAAATACTAGATGTAAAAGAATTGATGAAGATGCCTTTTCGAGGTGTCAGAACTAAAGATAGAAGCAAGAAATTAATTCTTGTCGATAAATTTGTTATTTAATAATTAAAAAAAATAAAATGTCAACACTAGCGGACTTAATGAAACCTGAAACAAGAAACATCTTAGAAAAATATAAGAGGTTATCTTCTCTTGCATCAGAAATGGGAATTGAAAGTGATAAATCAATAGACCTTTCTTTTTTGAAAGAAAAACTAAAAAATATTAAACACAAGAATAAAGATGAAGCATTAAATCTTATAGAAAAATTATTAAAAATCAAAAAATAATGATAGGGAAAGACAGTAATCAAAATCTAATATATATGTCTATAGAGGGTATAGAGTATATAATTAAAGCAAAAAATAAAGCAAAAAAAGTAATAGCTAGTTGTACTAATGAATATCATTTTAAATCAGCTAAAAAATTCATTGATTTATATATGAATGCTACAGATGATGTTATAGGGACTTCTGAACTTGAAATTCAATTATTAGATAAAAGAAAAGAACTATGTTAGAATTTTTATTTGATACGGGTGAAGTATGTTATTACAAAGACAATAAAAATAATTACTACGCAATTAACTATAGCTATATAGATAAAGATATTTTCAGAGAATATGCAGATGTTAAACCAACTTATTCATATAGAGATGAGGATGGAGATGTTTGTCACGAGTATGATGATGATATGTGGGATTTAGATAGTGATATTATACAGGGTTATGTAGATGATTATATAAAATATAAAAATCCATTTGCAGAAAATGGAGATATAGCTAGTGATGAAGATATATTTAAAGTAACAGAAGATGACAACGGATGGCACGAAGAGTTAACTGAATTATTAAATCCGGGACTTAAAACTTTTGGATTAGATGAAAAAATTCACGAATTACCAAATTATTATAAAGACCAATCAGCTAAATTTAATCTATACAAAAATTGTATTATTTCTGATTGCATCAGAAGAGGATATAAGTGGGAAGAACACCAACACGATTTAGCACATAAATATTTAAATTCAGAATCAGTTGTAGTTGAAGTAGGTGCTCATATAGGAACTCTTACTGTTATTTTAAGTAAACTCTCTAAAAATGTTCATAGTTATGAGCCTCTTAAACAATCCTATGATTTGTTAAATAAAAATTTGCTTTTAAATAATTGTAAAAATGTTAAAACATATCAAAAAGGTGTAGGAGATGAAATAGGAAATACTAAGGTTGGATTTATTTCAGATGGAAATTGTGGAGCAACCATATTAAGTGGAGGTGCCGTTCAAAAGCATTGGTATAATAAAACTGATATAGATGTTGATTTAATTACTCTTGACTCCCTAAAGTTAGATAGGTTAGATTATCTTAAAATAGATGTAGAAGGATATGAAGAAAAGGTAATTAAAGGTGGTCTTAAATTAATTAATAAATACAAGCCTGTAATTGTGATGGAATGTATGGAAGATTACGATTTAGGTACTATAATTAGAGATGAAACCTTAGAAATTAAGTTTAAGAATTTATTAGAATTAGGATATACCTATAAAAATTTGATAACTGAATGTAATGCTGATGAAGAAGAAAAAATTTGGGATGTATTATTCATACCTACAGAAATAACTTAAATATGAAAGAAGATAATCTATCTATATCTCAATCTCTTTTAAAGGCACTAACAAAATATGCAGAAAAAAAAGAGTGTGGATTAAAAGTCGAAGCCCTGTACATTAAGGGAATGAAGGGTATAACTACCGATGCTCAAGCATTAGGTAATTGGTTTGAATACAAATGTACCGGAGCATTACCGGCATATCATCCTGAAGTTCCTGAGCCAAAAACTTTAAAAAGCGGAAAGTTATCTGTTGCATACGAAAGAATGCTTAATCAAGTAGAGAATTATAAAGAAGCTATAAAGCATTACAATGTAACAGATATAGAACCCGGAGTTAGTATGAAATGGGGTAATATAACGGGAACTGCTGATATTATAGCAAAAGTAAATGGTAAAAAATCAATTATTGATTTAAAAACGACAGGATTATTTGATGATAAATGGAATGACTTCGGATGGAATACAGAGCATCTAGCAGGAGAGTTTAGACCAAAATTAACCTTGTTAATACAGTCCTTGCATTATAAATGGCTATACAGGGAGTTGTACGGGGAAGATTTAGATTTTTATTTTTGGGTTTTCTCTACCACAAATCAGCACGACTTTAAAATAATTAAAGTAAATATAGAAGAAGAACTGTATGAAGAACACGCAAATGATATTAGGGCAGGATTAAATTTCCTGATGCATAATTTTAAGACAGGATTTAAGGCAATACCTAATATATCAAGATGTGCAAAGTGTTTTTTAAATGAAACTTGTAAAGAAAAAGTAAAAGTTCCTGAAGTTAGCGAAGTTTGGTTCAGTACCACAATCAAGCATTTAGCAAGAAATATAGGGGATTAAAATACACACCAATAAATGAAACCAAATAAACTTGATAAAAAAATACAAGAACTTAATGTTATTATAGACTTTATAGAGTCCAATATATTAGACCCATTGTTGCAAAAACGATATATATTGATTCTAAGGCATCAAAAAGCACTCATAAGAGATGTAGACAGAAAAGGAAGAAAGATACCTGAAAACACCCCCTTTGTGTGTGAGATGACCGGTGTTGAGGTTAATAGCATTAGAGAAAAAGAACCTCCATTTAAGTTGACAGATAATATAAAATTAAATAATTCTAATGGGGAGCATATGCACTATTTAACCAATCAGGTATTTAATACGGATATATCTCATAATTCCTATTCTCATATTTTAAATAATTATTCAATAAAATCCATAAGGAAATTATTAGGTAGAAAGATAGAATATAACGACCTCTCCTCGGTCAAAGAAAATATAACTTTAATTATAGAAACCTTCAAACACAAGGAGTATTATAAGAAGTACATCAACATAAATTCATTTATAAAAGAAATAGATAAAATAACTTTAGTTGTTGATAGTATGTAGCATAATTTAATATCTTTGAGAATAAAATAATAAAATGGTAATATTAGCAATAATATATGTAGTTGTTGGTGTAGTGGAATACTTTAAGGTACAGGAGGAGTATAGAAAAAAAATACAAGATGACTTCCCCTTCCACGAGCCTATTATTATTGAAATTTCATTATGGATAGTATGTATATTATTTACTTTTCCCCTTCATATTATGAAAGCATATTTTACCATAAAACAATTCTTAAAAAATCTGTGGAGAAAAATAACTTTCCCATTCAGATTAAAAAAATTCGCTAAAAAACTTAACGAAGTTTCAAATGAACGAGATTCTAAAAAATCAGTAAAAATGTTGTTTGATGCTATGAAAGATATTTTAGATTAATTTGAAAAGAACAGAAATTTCATATAAAAGTGATAAGCAGTCTTTAATAGATATAGAATTAAAGGAAGTTTATCAAGAGATATACGATACAAGACCTCATCGTTGTACCGGGTGCGGAACTTATAGTCAGTTAACTCATTCGCATCTCATCCCTCGTTCTCGTTCTAGGGAATTGGTCACAGACCCCAATAACATCAACTATCATTGCATTTCTTGCCACAAAAAGTGGGAGAACGGAGTATTAGCCCACGAAATGACAGATTTTAACCGAAATATGAAATACATTAAGTCCGTTGATGAAGAATATTTTCATATAAGAGAGGCTAAATTAGATAAAGATGGAGCATTTTTTTTAGGAGATTATCAGGTTAAATAATTATTTTTTAAAATAAATATTAAAATATCTTTAAAGATATATTGTTTTATTGTTTTTTTTTATATATTTGTCATAAGGAAATCAAAAATACATTAATATGAAATTAAAAGATAAAGTAAAATATTGGTTAAATAAACATCCATCTTTAAAAGATGATGATGAAAGATTATCTGCTAATATTTGGTCTAAGGAAATTCAACAACTTGGATATGAAAATAAAGATTTTTTAAGATTGTATTCAACTAAGCAATTAACATCTGCTCCAAGCATAAAAAGAGCAAGAGCAAAACTTCAAGAAGAAGAGCCTTGGTATAGAGGAGCAAAGTATCTTAAAAGACAGGGTAAACTTCAAGACAAATGGAGAAATGATTTAGGCTATCCTAATAAACATTAATTCTCAGAAGGAATTATTGTTAAAACAAATTATAATTAAAACAAAAAAATAGAAATTATGAAAAAGTTATTTAATATAATAAAGTGTTTTTTTATCGGAAAAGATAAGGTAGTGAAGAGAGTTGAATTAACTACCGGTATTATATGCGTTCACATCCTTAACAGAGTAACAGAAAGAGTTAGAATTGAAGTTGAACAAGTTTATAATTAATAAAAATTAGGGGAGTTGTAAATAGTCAGTCAGCAAAAGACCCACTCAGGCTGAGGGTGGTACTGCGGAACACAACTTCCTTAATTACTTAAAAAATAAATAGATATAAATAATAAAGAAAAAGATATGAGCAATCCACACCACGAACATCAATTATTTCTTGACAAAACTAGAAAAGGAAGTATAAACGAAGTGCGTTACCCTAACGGCTATACTCCCAAAATTGAATATTATCAGAGTCAGTTGTCGATGGCAGTTGATAGTCTGAATATTGAACAAATCAAATATCACACTACTAAGTTGGAATGGTTTATTAATCGACTAAATCAAAAAAATGGAAAATAATTACTTAATGTATAACGAAAATGTTACAAGAGTTGAAGCTACCATCTTAAAGGTGTATGGTAATACTTTAGAAACAAACAAAGGTTGGATTAGTAAAAATTACACTTTACATACACATCCAATTAATGTTGGAGATAAAGTTATGGCTAGAAATAAATTCATTAAACACTTTCACTAAATCAAAAAAAATGAATAAAGAATTACAAATGATACTAGAACTAAACGAATGTCTATTGGCAGATGGTTTTGATGATGCTATTGTCGGAATATCTCAATGCAATATCAATAAAGCAGTCTATAGCAGTAAAAAATGTATAGATATTCTTAGAGAAAGAGATGGAATGAGTGAACTAGAAGCGGTAGAATTTTTTCATCATAATGTTGTTGGAAGTCATATGGGAGATAAAACTCCAATATTTATGATATTTGAAAATGATGTTATTGAAAAGGATGAAGAAGAATCATTTAAATGGACAGATGAAATGGTTAAAGAATTCTGTAAGGTATATACAATAGGTACTTATAACGATGATTATTCGGGTTGTAAGACAATGAACCAAAAGATTACTAGGTTTAAATATTTAAAAGGAGAAGAAAAAAATAAATAATATAATAGATGATGCATTGGGTATGATAAGTCCCTCATCAAAAGCATACATATAATTTGTGGAGCATACTTAATTGTTGCCGAGCAGGAATGCTACCGAATCATCTATTTTAAAATACAAATAATTTATAAAAAAGATATGTCAAAAGAAACAAATCAAGAAATATTATACAAGGCTATTGATGCACTTGAAATTTCAGAACTACAAAAGATTAAAGTTAAAATACTATCTATTGAATTTGGACACAAAGAATATATTATGGGTACGGATTTAGCTACTAAAACATTAATTTAATAAAAAAGATATGTCAAAAGAAATAGCAATAAAATTTGAAAATCAGCTAAGTAAATTCTACTTACAAACTATCAAAGACCTGTTAGAGGAGCAAGAGATTAATCCTCAACAATTTATTCATATGGCGGTTAATCAAATAAAAAGAAACTCAAAGCTATTACAGGTATTCAATAAAAACCCTTCCTCTGTTTTTTCTTCTATATTAACCTGTGCAGAATTTGGATTATCCCCAACTGCCCAAATGGGAGAATGTTGGTTAATACCTTATGGTAATGAATGCCAATTCCAAATAGGTTATCAAGGATTAAGTAAACTTCTCTACAGAAATCCTGATGTTCAAAACATAACAAGCGAATGTGTCTATGAAAATGATGAGTTTGAATATGAGTTAGGACTAAAACCAACACTATATCATAAGCCTACATCCGTTAAAAGAGGAAAGTTAATTGCAGTTTATTGTGTAGTAAGATTTAAGAACCAAGAACCTATCTTCAAAGTAATGAATATGGATGATTTAAGAGCCATACAAGCACTTTCTAAAGCAGGTAATAGTTCTATATGGTTTTCATCCAAAGACCCTGAGAATTGGATGTCTAAGAAAACTTGCTTTAAACAATTATGTAAATTACTTCCTAAAAACTTAAATATGTCAAAAGTAATAGCATACGACAATGTTGTAGATGGAGGCGGAGCAATGAGATTAGATGATAATAATCAACCTATTGTTATTGAAACTAAACCTATAACTACGGCAAATCTTTTTGAAAAAGCAATGCAATTAGACAAAGAAATTGAAGATGAGGTTAAAGATATTCCCGGTTTTGAAGGGACTATGGAACAATTAAAGAACATAAAGGTAGATTATGTTGAGGAACCTATATTGCCGGGATTAGACCCGAAAATTAAATCTGCTAATATACATTTGGCAAAAGTAAAAGAAACAAAAACTACTAAAAAATATACTGATAAACAGATGCAAAAAATAGTAGATAATATGAAGCCTATAGAAAAATTAATAAAAAATGCAAAAAAATAAATCTTCCAAAAATTTAGAAGAAGCAAACATATTTTTTGAAGAATTTAAAGATAAGTTTCAAGTTGTAGGTTATACTCTTCTTAAAAACACATCAATAGATTACTACAGATACCGGACTAATAAAAAAATAGATAAAGAAAATATGTTGAATTTTGATGAATGGTTTGACAAGTATGTAGTAGCATATAAAATTTAAACAATGAAAAAGACAACTGATATAAAAAATAATTTGATAAATGAGAAAGATATTGAAATCAAAAAACTTCGAGAAGATATAAAAAACTTAAAATATCGACTTCTAAAGTATCAAATGCATAGTAAATAAAACTTAATAAACCAAATAATTTAAAAGCTATTTTCTATATTTGCATCTATGAAATACTATAAATCCTTAAACTTTTTAAAGAAGTATGTCAAAGAAGAAATAGACACTTCTAAATTGACAACTGAAGATGATTCAGGCAATAGAGGATTAATTCTTATGGTTCAAGAGAAATATAAGATAGACTTAGGACTTCCAAGTGAAAATATTAGTGATTTAAGAGATGCAATGATGGTGTCTTATCCACTTAAAGATGTAGAGAGATTAGCAGACCGGGACTATATATCTGATGTAATGCTAAATAAAAATATAGATATAGAAGATTATGTAGAGTCTATCGTGGTTTACAATAAAATTATTTCTTCACAAAAATCTATTCCTATTGACAAACAAACAGAAGAGGGGTATGAACTAACTCATTTAGTTTGGGCTTTACATACTATTGTAAAAGACAATCATCTTCTTCGTACCTATAAAGAATTTATGATTAATTCTTTAATAAATTTATATAAAAGAATTGATTTTGCTACAGATGTATCTACAGAAACTTTATACTTTATATCAGAGATAGATTCTTTTTATCTTCAGGAGAATTGGATAATGAATTTAGAATCACAACAAGGTTCAAATGGTGCTTTTACAGGAGAAACTCCTAAAGGATTTTCTAAACAAAATCTAGTTCTATTACAGGTTCATCACACATCTTTGGCTTTATTAACCTTATATAATTTTTATAATGGTTCCAATTCTAATTAAAAAATAATAAATTTGTACTAAATGAATATTAACATAAAACACACCCAACTATGAATAAAAATATTTGCAAATCAGCACTCCTTAGAGGAGGCTCCGTAACTCCATTAATTATACCAACTGAAATAACCGGTGGTTTAGGATTAATGAATCCTTCTATTATTAAGGTAAAAGACAAAATACATATGATTATGAGATGGGTAGGGTATTCACTTTACCATTCTGAGTATAATCAAAAACATCAAAGTAAGTATGGTCCTTTGGTTTACTTAAATCCTGAAGATGATGTGACCTTAAAAACACAGAATTATCTCTGTGAATTAGATACTAAAACTTTAGAGTTAAAAAAATATAATCTAGTAGACACTTCTAAATTAGATGTAGAGCCGCTATGGGAATTTGTCGGTTTAGAGGATGCGAGGTTAATTAATTGGGAAAATAAAATGCTCCTCACGGGAGTTAGAAGAGATACTACTACCAATGGGGAAGGTAGAATGGAAATATCTGAAGTTAAAAACAACAAGGAAGTATCAAGAAATAGAATAGCGGCACCTAAAGAAACTTACTGCGAAAAAAATTGGATGCCTATTTTGGATATGCCTAACCACTATGTCAAATGGTGTAACCCTACTGAAATAGTTAAAGTAGATGCTAAATATAAGAAAGCAAAAACAATACAAACTGTAAAACAAGATGTTGACCTACCTAGAGATTTAAGAGGAGGTTCACAAGTAGTTAAATATAAAGATTATTGGGTATGTGTTACTCACGAAGTAGACTTATGGTTTAACGAGCAAAATAACAAAGATTGCCAATATTATCACAGATTTATAGTTTGGGATAAAAATTGGAAAATGGTTTATCATTCTGATGAGTTCAAATTTATGGATGCTCAAATAGAGTTTACCTGTGGATTACATTTAGAAGGAGATAACTTTTATTTACCATTCGGATTTCAAGATACAACATCGTTTATGCTAAAGATGCCTACTTCTATGTTTGATGAAATGGTAGGTATTAAGAAGAAAACAGAAGATAAAGGAGAAATAAAAACAGATAGTATTCTAAATAACTTTATAAATAATCCAAATAATTATTCATCCAACTATGATTTAGGAATTCATTACTATAAACTAGGACAATACTCATCAGCCTTATCGTTCTTTTTAAGAACTGCTGAAATAGAAGAAACTTCTGAAAACTTAGTATATGAGTCTTTATTATTTGTTGCGAAATGTATTAGCAATTTAGGCAGAAGAGATAATACTGAAATTCATTTATGGAACAATGCTATTAGATATAAGCCCAATAGACCTGAAGCCTATTTATTTGCATCTCAATACTATGAAGCAAGAAGCAATTTTTCTCAATCTCAATCTTATGCTAAAATTGGACTAGAATTTAAAGATAACAATGAAAAATTAAGTCATTTACTTAATTACAAACATTATTATGAACTCGAATTTCAAGATGCTATAGGTGATTGGAATCTAGGGCAAGGAGATGAGTCAAGAAAGAAATTTAATATGTTAAGTTTATCTAATCATCCTTTTACGGATTTCTATAGAGATTTAATAGCAAAAAACATTAGTGATTTAGGAGAAGTTTCTCATCCATTACTTCCTTATGACAAATCAATGGCTAATGAGTTAAAATATAAATTTAAAGATTATAAAAAAATAGATAAAAACTATTCTCAATGTTATCAAGATATGTTTGTACTATCTATGTTAGATGGAAAAAAGAATGGAGAATATCTTGAAATAGGTTCTGCTGACCCTTATTATGGAAATAATACTGCTTTATTAGAAGAATTAGGATGGACAGGATTATCATTGGACATAGATGAGGTATTTGTAAATAAATTTAAAGAACAGAGAAAAAATACAGTTGAACTTTGTGATGCAAGAAATTATGATTATTCAAACTTAATTGGAGTGATTGATTATTTGCAAATAGATTGCGACCCTGCTTCTGTAACTTTTGATATTTTAACGACTATACCATTTGATAAATGCGATTTTAAAGTAATTACATATGAGCACGACCACTATGCAGACCCAAAGAGTAAATACAGGGAATTATCAAGATTATTCCTTAAATCTAAAGGATATAAATTAGCAGTTAGAAATATTGCCCCTAATGATACTGCTTGTTACGAAGATTGGTATGTTCATCCTAAGTATATTAAGCCTTCTATTCTTGATGCAATGTATGATGACTCAGAAAACACTAAAAAAGCCTCTGATTATATGCTAGGAAAACAAACAGATGCCGGTCAAGTTGTTGGAGAAATATCTCAAGAACAATTAGACAAAGCTATGTTAAACATAGTGAAGTAAAATAGTTTGTTTTTTATATAATAAAATGACCTCCATAATAGGGGGTTTTTTTATAGATTTATTTTAGTGGCTTTGGATTTAGGAAACCACTTATTTATTGCTATTTCTCTATTTTTCTTGTGAGCACTTTGACTTCC
>TARA_R110002167_G_scaffold30424_1_pt1 | contig 33720 bp, 23 predicted proteins | sample TARA_R110002167 | Tara Oceans TARA_R110002167 (sample SAMEA4398238) | marine metagenome | biome: Polar Biome; feature: [MES] marine water layer (ENVO:01000295) within the mesopelagic zone...; material: water (ENVO:00002006), including particulate matter (ENVO:01000060) such as......
CTGAGGGCACAGAGTGCAGTTGGTATGGGGTGCAGTGTGATGGTGACTCCAATGTCACCCATCTAAACCTTGATCGAAACAACTTAGTTGGCAACATCCCGTCTGAGATCGGTAGCTTGAGTTCTCTGCAGCAGGTATTCATGGGCGGAAACCAACTCAGTGGCACTATTCCGAGCAGCATAGCTCAGCTTGAAAATCTAAACGGGATTTGGCTCTGGGGTAATCAGTTCAATGGCTCATTGCCTGCATTCTTTAGCCAGATGACGCAGCTTCGTAATCTCGCGCTGGGGAGTAATCAGTTTAGTGGCTCTATTCCAGAGTCCTATGGCGATCTGGTTAACTTGGTGGAATTGAATCTTGCTTATAACCAATTAAGTGGCAGCATTCCTGCTTCTCTCGGAAATCTAGTTAATGCCAATGCTATAAACCTGCGAGACAACCAACTCAGTGGAGCAGTGCCGGCTCAAGTACAAAACTTAGGCACGGTGAACGTATGGGCCAATCCCAACCTCACTGGAATCGCATTTGGTAGTCCTGCCGCTTGTGACACTCAAACTCCGCTGGCACTAGGTGCCGCTGTAGACGGAGAACTGACCCCATTTGAAGATTGCTATTTCGACGATGAGCGAGTCATGGCGGACTTCTACCGCCTAGACCTGAGCGCAGAATCAGGTACTACTTTATTTAGGATCGATGCTCATTCTGACCATTTCTATCCGCACGTTGGTGTGCTTGATGCTAATGGCAACGACGGACAGGACATTGTCGATACCCGAATCCAACAAAATGGACTGTCGTTCGAGGTGGCGCTGCCACCAGGTGAGTATGTGTTGTATATCCACGGCGGCAGCTACCAGCCTCAGAATGTTGCAGCCACTGGAGCGTACACATTGAGTACACAGTCACTCAATGAACTGCAGTCTGGCTGTCTTGACTTCAGCAATACATGGGTCACAAAAGGCGTCGCAGTTGACGCTGCGCTGAGTGGTGATGACTGTGTGGATACCTACAACAATTTGAATAGATTGTATGACGATTACACTATTTGGTTGGAGCAGGGTGAGTCGATTAGGATCGATGCGCAATCACAATTCAATTCGCAGATTCTGGCGTTTAATGAGGCCGGTTTTGTGAATGGAAGCTTCAATGGTGCGCCGAATGTTCCCTATAGCACTAGATTTACAGCGCTGCAAACGGGCTGGTACCGAGTTGCCATGTACAACGCATTGGGCAGCGATGGCGCGACGGGAGCCTATAGCATCAGCTTTAGTGATGCCCCTGCATTCAGTGCCGACGAACGAGCGGCATTGGTAGCTTTATATAACGCCACAGACGGTGCGAACTGGACGAACAAGAACGGTTGGTTGGGCGATACAGGGACTGAGTGCAGTTGGTTCGGTGTGAGCTGTGATGGTTATGGGGTTATTGGCATCAATCTGATTGGCAATGGGTTGGTAGGCACAATTCCCTCAGAACTCTCTCAACTTAGTGAGCTCAGAACCCTCCACTTGAGCACTAACCAATTGACAGGGAATATACCAGCGCAGCTTGGTCAGCTATCCAAGCTGAACACCTTGAGCCTCTATACCAACCAGTTAACTGGTAGTATTCCAGTAGAATTCTCTCAGCTATCGGCGCTGAGAAGTTTGAGCCTGTTTGGCAATCAATTGAGTGGCTCTATTCCTGCAGAGCTTGGCCAATTGAGTGAACTTACCTTTATTGGATTGCAGCAGAATCAGTTGAGCGGTTCTATACCGTCAGAGCTTGGCGAGCTTGATAAATTAGTCACTCTAGGCTTGTTCATGAATCAACTAACTGGCTCGATTCCGACAGAGCTTGGTCAGCTCGAAAACTTAAAACAACTCTACCTGTTCAACAATCAGCTCACTGGCTCGATTCCTACAAGCTTAGGTCAGTTGAGCAATTTGACAACTCTGTATTTGCAGCAGAATCAGTTGAGCGGGACTATTCCATCAGAGCTCGGGCAATTAAGCAATCTGCTTCAACTGTACTTGTTCGAGAATCAATTTGACGGCTCAATACCTGCAGCGTTAGGTCAGCTGAGCAAACTTACGCATCTCGGTCTGCGAGAGAATCAACTGAGTGGGGCAATTCCTGTAGAGCTTGGTCAGCTCAGTAATCTGACTGCACTCATCTTGTCAGACAATTTGCTAACAGGGAGTATTCCAACTGAGCTCGGTAATTTGAGCAAGCTCCAAAGCCTATACATCGCAGGTAATCAGTTGAGCGGGTCAGTCCCAACGGCACTAACACAACTGAATGATCTGACCACATTGGATTTGTCGAACAACAATCTGACAGGTCTTTTGCCGACATTTAGCCAATCTGTTGCGGTTAATGTGGATGGCAATTCGATCTCTAATGGATCCGTTGAATTGGGTGCAGATGAGAAAGAAGCGTTGGTAGCACTTTATAATGCAACCGGGGGTGATAATTGGACCAACAACACAGGCTGGCTGGGTGCTGAAGGAACCGAATGTAGTTGGTTCGGCGTTATCTGTGATGATAGCGGTGTTGTCGAGATTAATCTGCTCGATAATGGCTTAGCTGGCACCATTCCAACTGAACTCAGTCAACTGAGTGCGCTTGAGAGTCTAAAGTTAGGTCGCAACCAGCTAACTGGCAACATTCCAGTGGAGCTTGGGCAACTGAGTAATCTGATTCGTTTACATTTGTTTACAAATCAGCTTAGCGGCCCAATACCTGTGGAGTTAAGTCAGCTAAGCAATCTGCTAGAACTTTTCCTAGGTGGCAATCAGCTTAGTGGGTCTATTCCTGCCGAGCTAGCTCAATTGAGCAATCTTAGTGGACTTGTTCTCTACAGTAATCAGTTAAGCGGCTCGATCCCTACTGAGTTAGGTGCGCTTTCGAATCTAAAGGTTCTCTACCTGTTCAACAATCAGTTGACCGGTTCAATACCCACGAGCTTGGGTCAGCTGAGCAATCTTACCCAACTCAATTTAGATCGGAATCAGTTAAGTGGACCGATACCTGAATCCCTGGGTCAGCTGAGCAACCTGGAGCAGCTTACTTTGCAACAGAACCAGCTAAGCGGATCTATTCCAGAAGCGCTTACGACTCTGAATGAGCTGACGATATTAAATCTATCGAATAACAATTTTACGGGTTATGTGCCGGAGTTTAGTGAAGCGGTTGCACTTACTGTAGATGGAAATAATTTCTTCAGTAACAGCACTGTGCTTAGTGCCAATGAAAAGTCAGCGTTGATCGCTCTTTACAATGCTACGGGCGGTGCGAACTGGACTAATAAATCGGGTTGGTTAGGTGCAGAGGGAACCGAGTGCAGTTGGTTCGGTGTCATCTGTGATAGTACTGGTGTTGTCGAGATCAATCTGATTGGAAATGGGTTGACGGGCACAGTTCCTTCATCTGTTTCACAACTTGTGGAACTCAAATCACTAAGACTATACAACAATCAATTGACTGGCAGTATTCCCTCAGAGCTTGGTCAGTTGTCGAAACTGACCAGACTCTATCTGTATAACAACCAGTTAAGCGGCGCCATACCTACAGAGTTAGGACAGCTCACTAACTTAGGTTCTCTTGGGCTCAACCAAAACCAACTGAGCGGGCCAATACCTGCAAGTTTAGGTCAGTTGAGTAATCTGGTAGAGCTACATTTACAACAGAACCAGCTGAGCGGAAATATACCTGTGGAGCTAGGGCAGCTTAGTAATCTCACTAGGCTGTCAGTGCACCAGAATCAACTAACAGGAGCGATACCGTCAGAGCTAGGGCAACTAAGCAATCTGACTCATCTATATTTGCATCAGAATGAGCTAAGCGGATCAATTCCTAGTTCCTTGGGTCAACTCGGCAACCTGGTACAGCTATTCGTGCATGAGAATCAGCTGACCGGTTCGATTCCGTCCTCGCTTGGGCAGCTGAGCAATATGACGCACCTGGTTCTGTCCTTTAACTTGCTAAGTGGAGAAATTCCTACTGAGTTCGGTCAATTGAGTAGCCTTTTAAAGCTCTTCGCTAGAGATAATTTACTTACTGGGTCAATACCTGCTGAGTTGGCACAGGCAAGTAGTTTAACTGAGCTGCATTTGGCCGGAAATCAACTAAGTGGATCAATTCCAACGGCACTTACGCAGCTTGCTAATCTAGTGATACTGGATCTGCTTAACAATAATCTCACCGGTTCATTACCAGCGTTTGATCAATCGGTTGTCGTTACTGTCGATCTTCCTCCTCCTCCTGAGGAAACTCCTACCCCAACAGCTCCTCCTGCAGTGACAGACCAGCTCGCTGATATAAATGGGGACATCGACGCTATTGAGGCAATCGAGATTATTGAAGGCCAAGTTGTTAGTGACGAGGTAGTGAATCAAGTTGGCAATGCACTGGATAAGACCAATGCCTTGGCACAACAGGTCACTGAGACATTACCCGAAGGTCAAGCTGGCGTCGGTGTGGCTTTAACGGCTCTCGATTCGATGTCTAGAACACTAACGGCCTCAGCGAAGGTTTCCTCCGGCGGAGGCGCGGTGTCTAATACTGCGGCCACGAACTCGATCAATAGTGTGGCCACTGTTCTAAACGCCTTGTCGACGCGTACTGAAAGTATTACGCCGCAGCAGCGCGCTACCGTTCAGGCCCTAGCATCGACCACGGTTAGTAATTCCAGCAACCTGATTCGGGCTGGTGCCACTAACGATGAGCTGGTGTCCATGGTTGCTGCCACTAGTGCTGTGATTAACGCCGCCTCTGCCGCTGGCGGTGAGCTGACAACTGAGCTGGTTGCTCAGGCTGAGGCCTTAGTGACGAAGGCAGTGAAGACGGGAATGTCTTCGTTCGCGCCGGGTGTCGATGTCGAGGATCCCGTGCAGCTAGGCAACCTGCTGAGAACCAATCCCGATGCGTTGCAGTTTGCGATCGATGCATCTGTTGCTGTGAAGTCTCGCATCAAGCCCGATGCCGCTGCGGTAGATCAGGAGTTGGCAAGCCGCGGTATTGAGGGAGCTGCAAGTGCTAACCTGACAAGTGTCTTAAACGCTGTGTCAAATCCCGATGGCATCTCCGTAGGCGGTTCCAGTGCGAGCGAGGTGCTCCTTTCAGCCCTCGTGCAATTCCTAACAGGTGGCACACAGGCGCTGACAACTGATGGAGGGCTGCAGACTCTTGCCCTGAGTACGGGTGGTATAGACCTAGCAATCGATTCGTTGACTGGTACCGTTATCATCACCGCTCCGGGCGAGAAATACTCCGCGGCGATTGCGAACACAAAAATTGTGTCTGCGAGTGTCCCCGAGGGCTTATCGTTCATGCGTGATGGACGGGCGCTGATAGTAGCGAATGGCGTCGCCATGGAGTTGGCACCAATCGCGCTGGACTTGATTGGCTTCACCAACGCAGTCGAGAAGGCCGGTTTCAACATGACTCTGCGTGACGGTGGTCTGGTCGACATTAGTATAAGTGCGAACGAGCGCTTTGTTGGTGTGTTTGCCTTCGACAACATCAGCAATAGCACTGGAAGCTGTGGCGCAACCACGATAGTGGAGCCAACTGGCGCCTTGAATGCACCGTCATACGCATTCGAGTTGAACTGTGTCAATGGCGTACAACAACGCATAGTGCCGTTTGTCCATGATGTCGTGTTCTACCGATCTGTTGCTGCCTTCGGTCATACTATGACCACTGACCGCAACACCGGCATAGTGACTATCTCGGCTACAGGCAAATACAAGCCCAGCTTCTTTGTTAATAAGTTGACAGAAAGTGAGCAAGCCTTCCTAGCTGAAAATAAGGACGCTCGTGGCTCTGCCTTCAAGGAGATAGATCTGAATGGCGATGGGCTTGCAGACATCGTCTTCTACACTGCTGCTGGCGCTCAGGTGCTGTACAAGGTCGCGCAGTGAAGCATGTAGTTCTAATCGTTGCTGTGATTCTGCTACTGGGCTGTATTTCTATGACTTACGCCCAGTCGCAGCAGGTCAGAGTGGCGGTGGAGGGCACGGCACAAGGTCAGTATCAGGCCGGGGTCTACTATCAGCCCTCCGACGGACGCAAAACCACTGGGCTGGGTATGCGGGTGCATTATCAGGACAGCATCATCCGTGTAAGCAGCACCAGTGAAGTCCACTCCAATGTTACCGGTCTGCAGCTCCAGGATGACCAAGGCAATCATGATCAAGATGATCGTACAGACTGTTTCGTGAATGCCGCCTCGAGTTCTCGATGCGAGACCATGGCGCGATAGATACTAACGTGGGAGGAGGCGAGCATTTCGTAGGCGCTATCGCCTACGACAACCTAATTGAGTCTTCAGGTGCACGTGGCGATATGGATGTTGCCGCACCTGTTGGCTCAATCTTATCGGTTCGTATTGCGTTGCGCCGCTCGATCAAAGGGGTCAGAGTAACTTGATCGTTTAACTAAGAATTTTAGGCGTAGCCACAGCCCCACCATCGGCATCGAAAAAGGCGGAAGGCTTGTTCAAGCCTCGTATTTTCCAAACGAAAAGTTTAGAGAACATTCTTAAGGCGATTTTGGGGTAGGAGCCTAGCAGATTCTCTGGTATTTCCTTTCGAGCAAATTTGATCATCAGGTGACCCCTGCTTTTGCCTAGGTCCTCGTCTCGGGTAGACGCGTTAGCCATGAAGTTGTGAATTACGCCGATGAAGGGAACGCCAGCGCCCATGGTATTGCCTATGGGGGTGTTGCAGCATTGTGTGTACCAGCGATATAGGCCCTTGTCGCTCAGCCTAATGCATGCAATCTGCTCATTGCCTTCGCTAATTCTGAGATGTGAGATCGGCATCTGGAATATGTCGGTGCCGCCGTATTGATCCAATACGCTATTCTCTTGACCTAGATACTGAGCAAACTTCTGGCAGTCATCACAGCAACAATCGATCCGAGTGCCCGAGGTCGCATTCACCTCTTCAGAGCTGCCTTTCACTTTTCCGCAAGAGCATTCTAGTTTTATTCTTGGCATTTGCTTAGTTCTCTAAAACTACTCACCGCCCAGAATACTTGTCGAGAAGGGCGATGAGTAGATGTAGTTAAAACTTAGAGCTTAACAATCAATTTACCTTTGTTGCCACCGGTAAATAGAAGATTCAAACCATCGATAGACGATTCTAGCCCTTCGATGACATGGGCGCGATGTTTGATTTTACCCGCCATCACATAGGGGGCTAGTTTTGCCACTAGGGCTGGTACTTCACCGAAGTGGTCGGGCATGGTGAAGCCCTGAATCGTTAGGCGCTTCTTGATAATCGAGACCCAGTTGGGGCCGGCACTTGGCACAGCGGCGCTATAGTCCGCGATCATGCCGCACACGACGATACGGCCATGGGCATTCATATGGTTCATCACATGTTGTTGAATCGGGCCGCCGGTGTTCTCGAAATACATGTCGATTCCCTTAGGAGCCAGCTCGGTCAGTTTCGCGTCTAGATCATCGGTCTTGTAATTGATAGCGCCATCGAAGCCAAGCTCCTTTGTTAGCCATTGGCATTTCTCATCACTGCCGGCAACACCAACAACGTTCAAGCCGTCTGCTTTGGCTAGTTGCCCCACTATTGAGCCTACCGAACCAGCCGCTCCACTGACGACGATGGTCTCGCCCGCTTTAGGCTGGCTGAAGCCATATAAGCCCTGCGTGGCGGTCAAACCTGGTAGGGCGAATACAGATAGCGCCATCTCAGCACTAAGGCCTTCCTGCACCTGCCTGAGGCCTTCTCCGGAGCCAAGATAGTATTCGGTCCATCCCATCATGCCCATGACGCGATCGCCAACTTTGAAGTCTGGGCTATTACTCTCTACAACTTCGCCTAAACCCGATGAGCGCATCACCTCGCCCAAGCCTACTGGCGGTACATAGCTGTCGAGATCTGGGCTCATCCAGCCGCGCATCGCTGGGTCGAGTGACATATGGGTTTGCTTGACCAGAATCTCGCCTGGGCCTGCCTTCGGAATCTCTTTTTGAACTACTTCGAAGAGGTTCGGCGTGATAGGGCCTGGTTCGGGGCGGGCAACTAGATTGATCGCTGTATAGGTCGTCATGATATTTCTCCGCACTTGCTTACAATGAATGAATAGGCTCTTAAGACCTTGATGTCTTTAGATGCTGACATTATTACTGCAAAAAACACGTGGATATAGGGGGTGTTATGGTAATCTTTATTGTCATAAAGGCATTAATAAGGTGGGTAGGGCGCAGCAATGGATCAACTTCGAGCACTTAAGTATTTCGCGGCGGTGGCCCAGACCGGCAGCTTTACCAAGGCGGCCAAGCAATTCGATGTGCCATCCTCATCCCTGTCACGCAGGGTGGCCGACCTAGAGAAGAGCCTAGGTGCTAGCCTGTTGAAGCGCACAACAAGAAGCGTGCAGTTGACCGAGATAGGGCGTACCTATTTCAGCCAGGTGCAGGACATTCTGCTGCAGTTGGAACAGAGTAACGAGTCGGTTCGCAGTTATCAGGCCAAGCCCATGGGGCTGCTGCGCATCAGTGCGATGGTGGGTTTTGGCGAGCGCATACTGCTGCCTCTGCTCGAGGAGTTCAGCGAACTCTACCCAGATGTTGTTCTCGATATTAGCCTTAGTGATGAGCTCTCCGCCCTTGGGCGTGACGATGTGGATATTGCGATACGCGGCGGCTATGCGCCTAACGAGCGTGTGTTGGCCATTCGCCTGATGGATAACGAGTTCATTCCTGTGGCCGCCCCAGCCTACTTAGCTAAGAACGGCACGCCCAAACACCCCCTCGAATTGCGCGACCATAAGGGGCTGTATTTCCGTACGCCGGCGGGCGCACAAAACTGGTACTACCAGCAGGAGGAGCAATGGCATACCGCGTCCGTTGCCCACGTAGCAATCTCCAATAATGGCAAATGGCTTGCGAAGAAGGCGGCCAACGGTGAAGGGATTATGATGGCGCCGCGCTGGATGTTGGCAGACTATCTGCAGCGCGGCGAGTTGCAAGAGTTGCCCTTAGAACCCGCGCTCAAGGTCACTCAGAACGCAGAACTGGCTGTGTATCTGCTCTATCAGAAACAACGCTATTTAGTGCCCAAGGTCAAAGTGGCGGTGGATTTTCTAGTCGCTAGGGTCAAGGGGAAGTACTGACTTAGAGTATCAAAGGGGTTATCAAAGGGGTCAGAGTAATTTGATCTTGAGTTTCTCAGTTTCAAAGGAGCGAAAAATTCGCCTAGCAGCTCTTATAATCGGCGGCTAGTTGAGATGACTGAGGAAGATCTATTGCTCGACATCCAGATCTAGGGCGAAACGCTTTGCCCGATCTGTGACGTGCTCTGGGTAGCCCATACTCGCCATTAATTTAAGTGCGTTTCTGCTTGTACATACGCCGGGTTTTAATTTGTAGTCGAAAGGTTTATCTATGTTGCCGGTTTCTTCGAAATGCCATTGTTCGAACTGGCTGCCTAGCATGCTGGCCAGCTCGATATCATGAGTGGTGACGAATACTAGGTTCCCTTTCGCTAGCTCTTGCAACACTGCCGCCGCGCCCGCGATTCGCTCTATGGTATTGGTGCCGCGGTATATCTCATCGATTAGAAACAAGCATTTCTTACCCGCGCCTGCCATCTCGATAAAGGTTTTTAGTCGCTCCAATTCTGAGAAATAGAAACTCTTGCCATCTATTAGTCCGTCCTCTGTTTTGATTGAGGAGTACACGTCGACGAGAGGTATTCGCGCCTGAGTCGCATGGCATATCCATAGGCTGCGCGCGAAAATCACATTCACCCCTATGGTTTTTATGAACGTTGTCTTACCTGCCATATTAGAGCCAGTTACCAGAACGGACGGGCCCTGCGTTAAAAAGGAGTTCGCAACATAGTTGTCCACCAATGGGTGATAGGCGTCCTCCAGTTCCATAGCGTCGCCGCTAATCAATGTGGGGTTACATAGATGGTCGTTGCGATTGATATATGATGCTGTGGATATGCTGGAGTCGATGGAGGCAACGGCTAAGTAACAGGCTTTCATTACTTCCGTTTCACTCACAATCGACTTTATAGAGAGCGAATAGACTAGAAAGTCGTAAGGAAACGTGAGATTCAGCAAATACATTGCATTGTTAACGAGTAGATTTTCACTGCTCTGGCTTATCGCAATGCGCCTCATCACCTTCTTAACTTTCGCTATTGAGCTGCGGCGATCCTCCAAATCTTTGCAAGCTGGAATTTTGCTAGAGAGCTCTAACTTGGCAATTCGTTCGGAGATCGAAACCAAGTTATAAAGGTAATACAGGATGTCTGCGATGCCATCACTTATTCCTTCGAAGTAGCGAGAAATAGAAAAATTAGCGATGACTATGGGCAGTATCAAGAATAGATAAGCACCGCCCAAATAGGCTGCGAAGAATAAGGTGGAAAGAGACAGTAAAGACCATAAGAATATTGCAAGTTTTGGGAAGGTGTAGGCGGGGATAGTGTCGAACAGGGTTTTGCTTACTAACTTCGCATCGCCCTGTTTTAACATGCTCAAGTTAAGTTGTAGCGCTTCTCGAAGATCCCGATCTTCCTTCAATGTAGTGACTACTTTGAAGTCATCTTCCAAACGGCTATTGGAGTCTTGGAGTAAGCGCAACTTACGATACAGATACTGCTGACCTACGCTCGTAATAGTGCTGTCCACTTTACGAAATACCGAGTCCATGTCGAGGTCGTGCCAAGTCTTATCGTCCACTACCGCCTGGTCGGAACTTGGGCGAGTCAGATCGAAAAGGATGCGAATAGAGGAGAACTCTCTATCCCATGTTTTCGGGCTTTGCCACTGCGCGCGTAGTTGTTTAAGTTTTCGGTTTCGAAAATAACCCACTATGCCTACTTGCCTAAGAGCTGATTCTTATTCCGTGTATTGAAAATTCCCGGTCAGCAGCCCTGTGGCCAATATGTGCCCGCGCATTGCATCGAGCAGAGAAGCTTTATTGAGCCCATCGGCCAAGTTCAATTCGTGGTCTAGCGCATAGATGCGGAAATTATAGGTATGCACTTTGCCATCGACGGGTGGGCGAGGGCCGAAATAGCCTGAGCGCCGAATGCCATTGGCACCATTGATCATGCCTTCCAGCCCGGGATGGGTGACGATGGCATCTGGAGAGAGGCCTTCGGGCAGGCCAGAGGCTGTCACGGGGATGTTATAGGCTATCCAATGGACGAAGGGCTGCAGCGTGCCCACTATTGGGTCATCCAGAATCAGCGCGAGCTGACGGGTGCCCTGTGGGAGATTGCTCCAGGATATAGCAGGGGAGATCCCCTCTCCATATGCCGAATACTGCCATGGGATGTCGGTGTCATGGGCGAAAGCAGTGCTGCTGACCACTATGGTCTCTGGTATTGGCTCCGCGGACCAAGCAGGAAGGCAGGCAATCATCAACGCCATTGCACCTAGGTATTTCGTAAATTCTTGTCGCGATATCATTCTTTCTCTCCGGGTTTTGTTCTGATTCTTGTAAATGTCCCAGTTACGCGGAGAACTTTATAGCGTGTGGAAGCCTCTGTATACCTCTTCGAATGGGGTTTTCGATAAAGCTTATGATGATGCGTTATTAGGAGATTTCCTTTTCTCTGGATAGTGATAAGGTTACGCCTGAACAAGTAGTTACTCTAATAAGAATAAGCAGTGGGCTAGCCCGCATGCTAGGAGCATGAACCATGAGTGATGATAAGAAGACCCGCGCAGACGAGGTCGAAGCGTCAAAGACGCATTCGCTATCGCGCCGCAACCTACTCAAGGGGGTGGGCTTAACTGGGGCAGCGCTGATGACAGCAGGCAGCGGTTCACTCTCTGCGCAAGCAGCCGCCGCACCAGCCGGCCCGCAGCTCATCCCTGTCAGAGAAGCCTTCGAGACACTGACCGCGCTTGAAAGCGCAACACTCGATGCCTTCGCATCCCGCATTATCCCCAGCGATGAGAATGGCCCAGGCGCCCATGAGGCACGGGCGGTGCACTATATCGACCGCGCCCTCGCAGGCGCAATGTCGAGCTCTCGCGAACAATACGGCGCGGGGCTCTCCTCGCTAGAAGACTACTCCTTGCAAGAAAAGGGTATGTCGTTTCACCTTCTTCCTGAGTCCGAGCAAGACGCCATCATCGAGGCGATGACAGAGAACGCTCTCACTGGCTATCCCATACTCAATGCTGGTTTTTTCTTTATGGTGAGAACACACACCATCGATGGCACCTTCAGTGACCCATATTATGGCGGCAATCGGGACTTTATCGGCTGGGATTTGCTTGGCTATCCCGGCGTTCGTGCCATAGCGACCGCGGATGAGGTAAGCCAAGGCTCGAGCTTAGCGCCTAGTCGACAATCGGCCTATGACATGCCGACTCACCTCAAGGACCCAGTCGGGCGCGGTTCATCATCTACTGGAGGTGCTGCCAATGGCCACTAATCTTCCTAAAACTGACGTAGTAGTGATCGGCCTTGGCGCGGTAGGCGGTGTTGCCGTGCTGCCGCTTGTTAACGCAGGTTTGAACGTGATTGGCCTAGAGGCTGGCGGCTGGTTCTCTAATCGCGACTTCGCCCCGGATGAGGTGCGCAATAATCTACGGGACTGGCCGCAACAGGTTGCCAAGGCCAAGAATGAGATTCCCACCGTGCGCGCCAATATCAATTTTGAGGCAGTGCAGGGCGGCGGTCACCCAATGATGAACGGCGTGGGGGGCACCTCATTGCACTATTGGGCCCAGAGTTGGCGTCTTAACCCATGGGACTTTAAGACAGTCAGCGAGACGACCGCACGCTACGGCGCGCATCGCATTCCCGAGAACTCCACGGTCGAAGACTGGCCGATCTCTTATGAAGACTTAGAGCCCTATTACGATCGTGTGGAATACGCCATCGGCGTTTCCGGCAATGCCGGCAATATCAACGGCAGCAAACAAGCCAATGGCAATCCATTCGAAGGCCCAAGAGCGCGAGCCTATCCGATGCCTGGCCTACGCAGCTCTGGCTACACCGACATGATGAGTGACGCGGCGCGTGGCTTAGGTTGGACTCCTTTCCAAGGCCCAGCGGCAATCAACACAGAGGTGTATGGCGACCGTCCTGGCTGCTTCTATCATGGCTATTGCGATCGTGGTGGCTGCCACGTCAATGCCAAGAGCTCTACCGCTGTGACCACCATTCCTGAAGCGCTCAAGTCTGGCCTGCTGAAGGTTGTGACCCATGCGCGGGTACTCAAGATACTCAACGATGCCGATGGTCGAGTGACTGGGGTGGAGTATCTGATGGGCAATCAGGTGATGTTTCAGCCCGCAGACGCCGTGATGCTAGCCAGCCACACTTACGAGAATGTGCGCCTGTTGATGTTGTCGACCTCGCAGCAATTCCCGAACGGGCTTGCCAACAACAGTGGCCAAGTGGGCCAGCACTATCTTAGTCATCACCAGGGCGCTCCTGTCATCGCTCTGTTCCCTAAGAACTTGAACAACTGGTATGGATTGCCGGCGCAAGGGGTTGCCATCGACGAGTGGGCTGATGATAACTTCGATCACAGCGACTTGGACTTCATCGGCGGCGGTAACCTGTGGACCTACACAGACCGCAAGCCGATCGCTGCTGCGAAGATGTCGACCTTCGACAAGGTGCCCAACTGGGGCTCGAAATGGAAGTCCTTCGTTAGTGAGAACGCTGACCGCACCAACGTGTCCTATATCCAGAAAACGACCCTGCCATACCGCGGCAACCAACTCGATCTTGATCCACAGGTGAAGGATAAGCTTGGCTTCCCGGTAATACGCATCACGGCGGAGTACAAAGACAACGAGCTGCGCATTGCACAGTTCACACAAGACCGCATGGAAGAGTGGTACCGAGCAGCTGGCGCGACTGACATTATCCGCGCGGGTCTGGGCAACGCCATGGGCGCATCCACCCATGCCTACGGCGGTACCCGCATGGGCAATGATCCGACCACCAATGTCACCAATGCCTTTGGCTTTGCCCATGAGTCGCCGAACCTAGGCATACTCGGCTCATCGGTGATGGGCACTAGTGGCGCCAGGAATCCCACGCTGACCGCACAGGCCCTGGCTTGGCGAACCGCCGAACATCTGGTGGAGAACTGGGACACGATCACCCGCTAGTATCAAAGGGGTCAGAGTAATTTGATTGCTCAGGTTTAGGGGACAGGTTTAGGGGACACCAGGTTTAGGGGACACTGATAACTTAATAACTTAACGAGGTTTAGGGGACACTGATAACTTAATAACTTAACGTGGTTTAAGTCATTTTGCCGAGACTGATGGGTAAGGTTATTAAGTTATCAGTGTCCCCTAAATTAAATTTTATATTGGTAAATTGCGCTCATGGTTGTGTCCAAGATATTCCTTACCTTTTTCTCATCGGGATTCAATCTAGCTAATACTCGAATTCCTTGCAGACCATTAGCAAGAAACTGAGCGAGCGCTAGCGTGTCTGCTTTCTCAGAAAGTTCACCTTGGGCGACAGCGCGATCAAGCATTTTTTTGAATTGCTTGTCGTAACGTAAATGCACTGATTTCAATAACTCTAAAATTTCTGGGTCTTGAGCGGCCTCTAAAGAGGCATTTGTGATCATGCAACCGTTAGCTCTGCTTGGATCTGCAGCCATCTTTCCAACGATACTCCAATAGTAACGAATGCCTTCTAGTGCAGATGAATGCCCCTCCATTCGCTCTACTAAACGCTTGCCGTTGTCGGTATATCGTTGCAGAGATTGAATATAAATCTCTCGTTTGCTTTTAAAGGAGTGAAATAAAGATCCTTCGGAGATGCCTGCAATTTTGGCAAGCTCCTTAGTGGTCGTAGATTTGTAGCCCTTCTCCCAAAACACATTCAGAAAATAGTCAAGAACCTCATCAATATCAAAATGAAGTACATCTGCCATAACTTACCTCTTCGTTAATATGACATGTTACTAATGGATTATGCCGTCAAAATGCCCCTACACAGGTGGCAAATTGTAACATGAAATTGACTTTCTTAAAGTGACTACTTTAATATTACTCCCCTCTAATAATAACTATTTAGATATGGAGCAAGGTTATGAGTAATTTTCTCAAAGTAAGCTGCACAGAGCTGGCGTTACTAATTTTTGTTTGCTCTTCCTCATACGCTCAACAAAATAACGAATTGCCGAATCTCCCTAACAGCTACGTGACCCAGCAAAACGTAGTCACAATGCCTGCAGGCCGAAATATGGGCTCTGGCAACGCGGTAGACGTAGATTCCAAGGGCAATATATGGGTATTTGAGCGCTGTGGTCAGAATACTTGCCTAGGTTCAGACTTAGACCCTATCTTGAAATTCTCTCCGGAGGGCGAGCTACTTGCGAGCTTCGGTTCTGGGATGTTTGTATTTCCACATGGCATTGTTGTGGATGCCGACGACAATATTTGGGTAGTCGATGCTGGAGTAGAGGAAGGTGTCAAAGGGAATCAGATATTCAAACTCAACCAAGATGGGGAGGTTTTGTTGGCCTTAGGTCAACCTGGAATTCGTGGCGATGCTCCCAATCTGTTTAACGAGCCTTCTGATCTAGCAATAGCGCCCAATGGCGATCTCTATATTGCGGATGGTCACATCAACCCAGAATCGAATCGACGCATTGTTCATCTCAATAGCAATGGCCAGTTCATAGAGGCTTGGGGATCTAGAGGGACTGGGCCACTCCAGTTTGATTGTCCACATTCGTTGGCAATAGATTCCATGGGCCGAATATTTGTTGGCGATCGCACCAATAATCGACTCCAAGTTCTCTCACCAACAGGCGAATTACTTGCTGTATGGGAACACTTTGGTCGACCTAGCGGCGTTCGAATTCATGACGACATGCTTTATGTGGTGGATTCGGAATCCAGAGCGGTGGAGGGGCAGTATGGGTACAACCCAGGGTATCACCGCGGGATCCGTATCGGTAGCGTACACGATGGTATTGTACGTGAGTTCATTCCTGACCCCGCACCACATGATTCCACCAGTTTTCCTGAAGGAATTTCCGTTGATGCGGCTGGCGTCATATGGGGCGCATCGGTAGGTGACCGCAAGGTGAGTAAGTTTGTAAAGCGTTAATATTCGAATTTACCCTTACTTCAATCGGCGAATGTAAACCGAGGCTCCCTCGGGCAATCCGGAAATTCAAAAATATCTTAACTGCTAAAACTACCGAGCACTTCCCTCGTCGGATTTGGAGAGGGAAGCGCGCGGGTTAGCAAAATAAATCTCTATCCACATAGGAATGGTCAATGCTTTTAAACTTACTGTCTTTTGTAGCTTTCTTGTTTTTTACATGGAGTAGCGCAAGCATAGCGCAAATAACAGGCGATACATCTCCTCGTTCGGCCGATTCTAGGCAGCCTAGCGTTCCCTCACGAGTCCAGAAAAAAGATACGACCACTATCGATATAGAAGTAGATGGAGAATTGGACGAGGAAGTCTGGAAGAGTATCACTCCATTAACGGGGCTTCGTGTGGTAGACCCGGATACTTTGAGCGAGGTGCCATTCAGGACAGAAATGCGTTTTTTCTATACCACGAACGGTCTATACGTGGGCGTGGATATGGAACAACCAGTAGAGACACTCGTACAGAGAATTAGCAGTAGGGACAATAACACCCTGAACCGAGACTCTGTCACTATAACTTTAGACACGTCGGGTGAAGGGCTGTTTGGATATTGGGTGATGTTAGCGCTTGGAGACAACCAAGCAGACGGCACTATTCTACCGGAAAGACAGTATAGAACCGAATGGGATGGCGCATGGTATGGCGCAACACAGGCATCGGACACGGGCTGGTCTGCTGAGTTTTTCATTCCGTGGGGACAAATGGCAATGCCACAAGTGGATGATATGCGAAATATAGGCATTAGTGTGGTTCGCGATGTCGCCTATTTAGATCAAAAATGGGCGTGGCCGGCTATTCCAGAGTCTGATTCTATATTCATGAGTAACTTACCGTTGTTAACTTTTGAAGGGGTCGATCTCAAGCAGCAATGGAGTATTTTTCCATATGTTTCTGCCACGCAAAATAATATCGACGACACGCAAAACTCGAAAGCGGGACTCGATGTTTTTTGGCGACCGTCGAGCAATTTTCAGCTGACGGGAACTGTTAATCCGGATTTCGGCTCCGTTGAATCGGACAATGTGGTGGTTAATCTCACGGCTAATGAAACCTTCTTCCCTGAGAAAAGGCTCTTCTTTCAAGAGGGGCAAGAGATCTTCAATACCACACCCCGCTCTACGGGCAGTAATGGTCAACGTCTTACAATCGTAAATACACGCAGAATTGGAGGGCGCCCAAGGACGCCAGACTTACCAGCTGGTGTGCGCTTAGCCGCGAGTGATCGCATTAGGCCAGCTGAGCTACTCGCCGCCGCAAAGGCAACCGGGCAAATTGGCTCAATTCGATACGGTCTACTTACGGCCACTGAGGATGACACCGAGTATAAAATCAATGGCGGAAAATACCTTCAAGAAGGTCGAGACTTCAACGCCTTTCGAGTGATTTATGAGGACAGTGTTGGCGCCGCATATAGAGGGTTAGGATATATCGGGACAGTTGTCCAGCACCCAGAATCAGACGCGCAGGTGCACGCTGTTGATTTTCACTACCTAACAACAGAGGGTAGATGGAATATTGATGGTCAGGTAATAGCATCGAAATCGGACGATCATGGTTCAGGTCAAGGTGCATTCGCTGACATCATATATTCCCCGCGGCAGGGAATAAAACACAATATGCAGCTTACGGTTTTCGACGACAAACTTGATGTAAATGATCTCGGCTACCAAGCTAGAAATGACAATATGGAAGCATGGTATCGGTTTGAGTGGATAAAGTCGGATTTGAAAATAGTGCGAAACTTTCGCTTCAATCCATTCCTACGCTACGAAGAGAATGGTGCAGGGGATCGAACAAACAATATGCTGCCGCTTTTGAATATGAGCGCTACATTGAATAACCTCGACAGAGTAAGCGTCCAGTTCCAGCATTTCCCCAAACGTTATGACGACAGGAATAGCTTCGGAAATGGTAGTTTTGTCACTAGAGAGCGAACTAGTTATTTCCTCGATTACACAAGCAACCCTTCTAAGCCAATAAGTGTAAACCTTGGCTATAACTCGGTAGGTGAGTATGTCAGCGGCCGAAGCTTAGAAACCCATGGTGGTATTACTTGGAGGCCACAAGACAATATTAGCTTCTCCACTAGAGTGGCCTATAACGATCGCAGTGGCTGGCTGCTGCACCAAGAAGCTCAGAACTTTACTGCGTTCAATGCGGATCAGTGGGATGCTGAGGTGAATCTCGAATATTTCGCTACGGCAAAACAACAGTTCACCCTCGCCTTACAGTGGGTCGGCATCAAGGCGATGGAGGATCAGTTTTTCTATCTACCCACGGAGCGAGTAACAAAAAATAGAGACCTAGAGAAAGTGCCAAAGCCTGCTGGCCCTACCGATAGTTTCTCTATATCGCAATTAAACTTTCAGCTTCGCTATCGTTGGCAGATTGCTCCTCTTTCGGATCTTTTCGTTGTTTATACCCGTGGTGATAACCGTAGAACTATGGTGGAGGAGTTCGGGAGCTTATTTGAATCGTCGTGGAATGATCCACTTGGTGACCAGTTAGTGGTGAAGTTGCGGTATAGGTTTGGCACTTGATGAAATTATTTCTTCTAGTACATAAAAAAATATTTTAGTGTTTTAGAGGGACATTTTTTCAGAGGGACACTGATAACTTAATAACTTTATAAGCTGGTAGATTAAAAAATACCGACTATTCTGAAAACATGCCAAGGATCGGTCGCCTCTTTATTCCAGGCGGATGCTATCACCTCATTGGGCGAGGTTTGGAAAAACGCAATATCTTCGGGAGTTCCGTCGATAAGCGGGATTTCCTAGCTCGGATAGGTGAGCATCTGCAACGAACGGACTATCAGTGCCTAGCGTGGGCGCTGATGTCGAATCATTATCACTTTCTGGTGCGTGCCGGCACTAGCTCACTTAATACCTTAATGGCGCCAGTGCTGGGCGGTTTCGCCGGCGCCTACAATCGCCGGCATGGGAGAAGTGGTTACGTTTTCCAGAATCGTTTCACGTCTATTCTTTGTGATGAAGACAACTATCTACTGGAACTGAGCAGATATATCCATTTGAATCCTGTCAGAGCCGGAATCGTCGACACGCTAGAAGCGTTGGATCAGTACCGTTGGACAGGACACGCGGGACTTCTTGGTAGGTACCGTCAACCTTGGCATCAAACAGATTCGATATTGGCGCATTTCGGGAGGGCAAGGAACGAGGCTGTCAGAAGTTACTCGCTCTTTGTACTGGAAGGCATTGATAAACCAGGAATTGTTGACTTATCCGGTGGAGGGTTGATTCGAAGCTATGATGGTTGGGAGGCAGTGAAAAGAGCCCGGCAGGAGCACAAGCTGCGTATCGGGGACGAGCGGATTCTTGGGGATAGCGATTTTGTTCGCAAAGCATTGCGAGAAGACAGTATCAAGGTCGAATTGAAATCAAAGCTGGCAAGGGCTGGTTGGGATTTGGAAAGATTGATTCACAAGACCTGCGCGGTGCTGAACATGCATCCCGATGATTTACTAAAGAAATCCCGCAAGAGCGACGCCTCCAAGGCTAAAGCGATGATTTGCTATTGGGGCACTGAAAAACTAGGACTCAAAGCATGTGACATCGCGAAACGCCTTACGATTAGCCAACCGGCTGTATCGAAATGGGTTGCAAAGGGGCGTTTGCAGAAAAACGACAATAGTCCTTTTGCCGAGATGGATGATTAAGGTTATTAAGTTATCAGTGTCCCCTAAGTTCTTGTTCGATGCGAGTAAAGGCATTCATCAAGGGTTGGTCTAGGGCATACGGATCCTGCATTAGTGTAGCCCTCCCATCCTCACCTGCCTCGGCAGTCCAGTAGCTAATGATTAGTTGCGGCCCGCCCGGCAGCGCAATCTCCATCGTCTTCTCACTGTCTTGCACATTAAGCAGCAGTGCCCGTTTCTCGGCGCTGGTGGATTCCATCAAAATGCCTGCCAGTACTTGTGCATCTTCCACCCTGACGCAGCCGGAGCTAACGCTGCGTGAGCTCTGGTTAAACAGATTCTGGCTCGGCGTGTCGTGCAGGTAAATCGAGAAGGGGTTGTCTAAGCGAAAAACCACCTGCCCAAGCGGATTGGTAGGGCCCGGTGGTTGGCGCAGCATAATACCGGTGGGCTTGCTCCAGTTCTGTTGGGCAGGATCTAGCAGTTTGCCCTGAAAATCGATTACCTGCAGATTCTTCTCACGTAGGTAATCAGGGTTGTTGCGGATCTGCGGCAGCACATCTTGTCTCATGATAGTTGGGGGGATAGTCCAGCTAGGGTTCAGCGTAATCCGGTTGATGGACGAGACCAGCGACGGTGTGGGGCGCGCCGGACGCCCGGTTTGCACCCGGGACTCCCAGATAGTCTCTTCGCCTCGTAGAAGTCGCACGCGGCCACCGGCAATGTTGACTAGGAGTAGATAGTCCTCACGCTGGGCGGCTATCCACCGTAGTCGTTCTAGGTTGATGCGGATCTTAAGAAGGCGTTGCTGTGGCGTGATATTCATGGCCGCGAGGGTCTTTGCCCCGATGACGCCATCGGACTCTAGTCCATTGTCGATCTGGAAGTGACGTAAGGCAATTTCTAGTGATGAGTCGTAAACCTGGGGCAATCTAGAGTCGCTAGGTAGATATCCAGCACTTACTAGGCGCTCGAAAACTTGGGGGAGTCTGTCATCCATTGCGTTGGGTCGAATCGTTGCTCCGGCGGGTATGTCCGTTTGGGCTGGCGCTGGCTTTGCCATCAGGGCATAGCTGCTGCGCAGTTCCGTGTAGAGTTTCAGGGAGGGTCGCGCCAAGGTGAAGGCATCCGCGATGTGGGCATCGTTCACAAGTGCCAGCGTCACCAAGTCTGCGTTTATATCGGCGGTGGGAGTCACGGCTAGCCATTGCGGATCGTGAAGAAGCGGTGGTAGGCGGCCTCTACTGAGGTGCTCCAGCGCCATTAGGTAGTAGCTGCTGAGGCGGACCTCTTGGCAAACATCGGTGGATTGTGTGGCGTCCAGAGCGTCGGAGTAGTCAGCCAACCATAGTCCATCGTCGCCAAGCTGCCGCAGTTCATTCTGCAAGGAAGAGAAGCGAGAGATCGAAAGGCCTTGGTCATCATCTAGCCAAAGGGGACTATAGTTACGACGCTGGTAAAGCTCGGTCAGGGCCTCCTGCATGCTTGTCGTATGCAGTGTTGCCATGCGGTCGCAGTTCGTTACTGCCGCCTGCATAAGAGTCTTCTGCAAAGTGCTGGTGGGTATGGCGATCGCAGCGCTTTCCTGAGCCTCAATGGGCTGAAAGCACCATACTGCGGCCAAAAAGAAAATTGCGCGTTTGCTGCTCAAAGGTTAACCTCCCCGTGTTGTCCTAGTTTGGACTAATCATTGCTATTGCTCACCACAGTAGCATACATCGTTTTTTTCCTTTGAATTCAAACTCGTTAAAGCAAGGATAGCTTGGGCAGCACTATCAATAATTGACATGGGAGGGCTTCTGCATGGTCACCAGATTTTTACGCACCAGCCTTTCGGCTACCTTAAGCTTGGCTCTAATGGGGGGGAATTGGCACTCATCTGCGGATGAATTGTCCTCTCTTGCACGGCTCTCCAAAGCGGCACCTGGTCTAGACTCGGCAATCTTGAAGCGGGCGGTGGCAGCGATGGATTGTGCCGTCAAACATGGGTCTGAGCCTGCCGCACGTCTGGCCGTAATCGACTTCTCGCTACCGTCCTCTGAGCCGCGTATGTGGATCTTCGATCTGCAGACCCATGCTCTCCTACTCGAGGATCTCGTCGCACACGGTAAGGGCTCTGGTGACAATTACGCCAAATCCTTCTCCAATATCGAAGGCAGCAATCAATCTAGTATCGGGCTGTTCCGAACTCAGGAAAGTTACATCGGGCACAACGGCTACTCGCTGCGCCTAGACGGATTGGAAGAAGGCATCAACGATCAGGCCCGCAACCGTGCCATTGTCATCCACGCTGCCGACTATGTGGACGATAGCTGGGTGGAAAACTACGGCCGTATCGGTCGTAGTGAGGGCTGCCCTGCGGTACGCCCGGAAGTCGCCAAGATGGTGGTGGATAACCTCAAAGGGGGCCAGTTCATGTTCTCTTACTACCCCGACGAGCACTGGCTAGCTACTTCTGAATTCTTGCACTGCCCGGCGGTCGCCAATCGCGAGCAACTAGCTGCGGACTGACAAGCAAAGGCGTGACGTGTCAGTTCCAGCTAAAAATCTGAATAGCTATTACACTCATGTTCGCAACAAGGCCAATAATTGGAATGCAATAGTTGAGGTTTGGCAATTTGTTTTGTGCCTTTAATCTTAATGCTGCAGCCTGCACTATTGTGAACACAACGAGTAGGATGAAGCTCGTTATGCGTGCCAGTGTTCCCAGTGGTAGGGCAATTGCCGTAACCGCAATAAGCCCTATAACCAAATAGGTGGCTCGGCTAGGAACGCCGCTTTTAGATGATATTTTGGCGAGCTTATTCGTAATCCAACCTTCTCGTGCCAAACCGAATATTATTCTAGAGGATGTAATTATTCCGATTAGCGCTCCGTTGGTGATTGCGATGAGCCCAATAATGGTAATGAGCGGGAACTCGCTGTCTGTAGCGGTTTGCCATACAGTCGCAAGTGGCGCTTCACTTTGCGCCAGCTCACTACTGGTGAGCACTGCGAGTGCTGCAATAATCGTTAGTCCGTAAAGTACTACTGCAATAGCTAGCGCCGTAAGTATTCCTTTCTTCATTTGCCTTTCAGGCTGCTGTACTTCTTCCACTACATTTACCATGTCCTCAAACCCTATGAAGGCGTAGAACGCGATAAACGCACCTAAGGTGATAGCAAGAGGGCTAACCTCGCCTATGCCGTTCATGGATACTGCTACGGCATTTATTGGGTCTCCATAGAAGAAGGCGAAGCCAATTATAAGTAGTAGTCCACCTGCCTCCGTGAAGGTTAGAAGGACTGCTAGCCTGGTCGAATCTCCAATTCCCTTTAATGCCACAAAACTTAATATGGCAAGTATTGATAGAATCACTAGCGATGGAGGAACGTTGAACTGAATGCCTAATGTTTCCATTAGAACTTGAAAGTAACTATTGAAGCCATTCAGCAAGGTACTGGCAGAAACTATAGCGGTTAACGCCATAGTCAAACCTACTGCAGTGCTCCATTTTTTCGAATTGAATGCTCTTTCTGTGTATATAGCAGCTCCTGCACTGACAGGGTACGCGCTCGCCAGTGCGCCGTAGGTTAATGCGGTAAAGCTCGCTACTATTCCAGCCGCAATAAATGACCATAGCATTGCACTACCAGATTCTTTTGCTACCTCTCCTATTAGAACGTAGATACCAGCCCCTAGAATATTCCCTAATCCATATATGGCCAGAATCTTCCATGTGATTGTTCTTTTTAGTTCGCTCATACTATCTCTTAGTCTTTTCTAGAGGGACACTGATAACTTAATAACTTTACTGGCTAAAAGAACCCGGCAGGAGCAAAAGCTGTGTATCGGGGGCTAGCGGTTTCTTGCAAAGGCGATGTCTCTAGAGCTACAACGATGATTTGCTGTTGGGATACTGAAAATCTGTGACTCAAAGCATGTGACATTGCGAAACGCCTTACAATTAGCCAACCAGCTGTATCTAAATGGGTTCCAAAAGGGCGTTTGCGGGAAGGCGACAATAGTCCTTTTGCCGAAATGGATGATTAAGGTTATTAAGTTATCAGTGTCCCTTAAGTTTTTAGCAGCTCGGAGAAATCGATCCTCTGCATAATTTCGCGAGCGGGTTTCAGGTCGATAACAACCAAAATGTCTAAAAAATCGCGAATGCTTAGTTAGATCTGATCACTCTGAGTAGATTGTGTCGCTCATGGCGGTAAGGCGACGTGAAGTCATTTAATAAGCGGTATGACTGTAGCATCGAGTCAACATAAGCCGCAGGGATATTGAAGTAAATGGGTTCACCGTGCCCCCTAGTTACTTTAGCCCTGCACACGATCAAATACTGTTTTCACAGTCTGATAGCATGAACATGACGATTTTTTGAGTCCTGGTACGTCGAGGATCTGTATCTTGCCGCGGCTATAATTTATCAGCTTGCGTTGCTTTAGCGCTGAGGCCGCCTCACTGACACCTTCGCGTCGCAGGCCGAGCATATGCGCCAAGAATAGGTGAGTCAGGGGGAACTGATCTGATCCAACACGGTCTCGGGTCATCAAAAGCCAACGGCACAAGCGCTCCTCTGATTCATGAAAACGGTTGCATGCGGCGGTTTGTGAAATTTGCGCCATCAATGCATAGGTATATCGGAACAGGGCATCCTGTAACGCGGCATTGCGCTCGAACTCGATGCGAAAAGGCGCTGCGGCCATCCGCAACGCGCTGCCCTCGCCCTGGACGATGGCGCGGACGCCGGAGACACCTATCCCTAGGATGAATGGCATTCCTGCCATTCCTTCATTGCCTACCATGCCTACTTCCAATGATCGTCGTTTGTCTACGGTTGTCAGCAGAGAAATCAAGCAGTTGGTAGGAAAATAGACGTATTTGATCGGTTTCCCGGGTAGGTATAGAGCGGATCCGAACTTCAGTTCAACAGGTTCGAGATGCGCCTGTAACTGCTTGTATTCCTTCACGGGGATACTTGCTAACACTCGATTGCTTTTGCGCCCATTGTTTGTCATTCAATTAGTCTCCGTTCGTGAGTTGAAACAGGTAGCCGCTACGCTTCGACTGCTGCCGCTTCGAGAATTGAATAGTCAGTCCTGTAAAACTTACGATACGCGCATCATTCCGCTATCTATGTTCGTAAACGCACATACATATCCGTCTGGATGATGATTTTACTTGTTCCGAGCCGAGCCAAAACGCTCTAATTAATCGATCTACCGCTGTCAACTCGGTTCATCTCCTCATAATATTCATCGACAGCGCGGCGTCTTTTTTGGAATAGGGGCCTAATCGTGCCGTTGGCAATTTAGCAAATGATTTATTGGCACAGACAAATTAGGACTTAAAGCGAGCGACATCGCAATACGCCTTACGATTAGCCAACCTGTTGTTTCAAAGTGGACTGCAAAAGGGCGTTTGCATGAACGAGGCAGCAGTCCTTTTGCCGCAATGGATGGGTAATTTATTAAGTTATCAGTGTCCCCCAGGTTACATTTTGTATCTTCAAAGATTTCTGACTTGTGAATGCTTTTGTATTTAAAACCAGAATCTAATGCCTGCGAAGTAGCGTGTATCTTTTACCGAATCCCCTGTGCGCCGCACAAAGTCAGCGGTACTCCCGAAGCTTTTCTCGGTCTCTACGCCTACAAAGGGTGCAAACTGCCTGGAGAACTCATAACGTAAACGCAAGCTAATCGCTGCGTTAGCTAGACCGCTGCCTAACAAGTTTGCAGGGTCGTCTTTCCCGCGTACCTTGAATTCTGCGCGTGGTTGTAAAATTAAACGCTGAGTTAATAGCAATTCGTAGTCTGAATCGAATACAAACTCGGATTGCCCTGCGTGGCCTAGATAGGCTGTGGCAGCCAGTTCAAACCAGTATGGTGCTATTCCCTGAACGCCTGCAGCGAACCATTGTTGGTTCTTACCCGAGCTGCGCGAATCGAACCGTAGGCCAAAATTCGAGTCCCAGAAAGAAGAGAAGGCATGCCCCCAAAGTATCTCGGTCTCGTTCTCGTATTGCGCATTTTCTGAGAATGCGCCTTCTGTTTTGATGACAAGTCGATTGAATGAGGTGCCATGCCATGCTTGCAATTCATAGTTTCCGGTTCTCGACTGCGGGGTATACTCGACGCGATTGCCAAGAAGCGATGAAATTGATTTCCCATCCGCTAGCACTAAGCGCTGCGTGATGGGCAATGTATAAGGTCCTTCTTTCTTAGTAAACCCTGCAGAATATGCGTCGGGAGCACGAGCATTCTCAGGCGCCTCATCTGTCTCAGTAGCCAAATCTGTTTGATCCAATGGCTTTGAACTAGTATTTCCTAAAGCCGGCTCGGCTACCACGGAGGGAAGATGTTCGTGTGGAGGCACCGTGACTGGAGTTGCAACAGAGTTGCGAACATTGTCATTTTGTGCAATTGAATTGTTTGCAAGAATGAAAAAAAGACTAGCTAGATAAGTACGGCTCATGACACGATCACCCTGCGAAACATTCCCGCGTCCAAGTGGAACAACAGGTGGCAATGCCATGCCCATTGACCTGCGTCCTTGGGTGTAGCGAGAAAACTAATACGCTGCGCAGGGTGCACTAGAATAGTATGCTGGCGCGAGAGCAATTCCCCATTCTCGTTCTCTATATCGCTCCACATTCCATGCAGGTGCATGGGATGAGTCATCATAGTGTCGTTCTGTAGTATGACGCGGACGCGCTCGCCCTTGTGCATATAAATTGGAGTGCTGTCGATAAATTCCAATCCGTCGAACGACCAGCTATAGCGTTCCATATTTCCAGTGAGGTGCAGCTCAATCTCACGAGCAGGGATAGTGGATCCTTCAATTGGTTCTAGAGAACGTAGGTCATTAAGTGTTAATACACGCCGTCCGTTATTGCGCAGTCCGACGCCAGGATCATCGAGATTGGTGCGGGGCGTGTCAACACGCGCGGCGACCGTGGCGCCGTACTCTGCTTTCGCGTGCTGGACTTGCGAAGATGGAACGGCATAAGGATTTTGTGGCATATTGTGACTGCTTTGACCAGCAGAAGCGGAAGTATGAGCATCTTGGCTCATGCCTACCATCGCGGATACATCGCCCATCATGTCGGTCATGGTGAGTTGCTCGACTGGATCCACGACGGGAACGTTTGCTTCAAGTCCTGCTCTTACCGCCAAGGTGCACCGCACATAACCGGTGCGATCCATGCTTTGTGCAAAAACAGTGTGTGCGACCTGCGTTGGTTCAACGATGACATCGTAAGTTTCACCTGGACCGAATCTAAACTCGTCAATTGAAACCGGCTCAATATTCTGACCATCGGACTGCACCACTAACATTTTCAGCCCAGGTACTCTCACATCAAACAAGGTATTGCTGGCGGAGTTTATAAATCGCAATCGCACGCGCTCGTTTGGTTTGAAAATGCCAGTCCAGTTTGCGTTTGCTGGACTCCCGTTTATCAAATAGGTGAGGGTAGTGGAAGACAAGTCGGCCAGATCCGTTGGGCTCATGCGCATCTTGTTCCACATACGGCGCTTGTCAAACGCATAGCTAAATCCTCTTTCAACAACGTCATTGAAAAAATCGCCCACGGTAGGTTGATTGAAATTATACACATCGCTCTGAATCTTTAATTTGTTGAACGCACGCCGTGGCTCTTCATCGGTCCAATCAGACAATTGTACGATGAAATCTTGCTCTACTGCGTAAAGCTCGCCTTCTCTTGGCTCGATAATCAGCGCTCCATACATTCCGGTCATTTCTTGGAAACCACTATGAGAGTGGTACCAATAGGTGCCGCTTTGTTCTAGTTTAAACTGGTAGGTAAAGGTTTTTCCTGGCGCTATTCCTTCAAAACTAATGCCGGGCACACCATCCATTTGATAGGGAAGTAGAATTCCGTGCCAGTGAATTGAGGTTGATACACGTAATCTATTGGTAACCCGAATCGTTACCTCATCGCCCTCACGAAACTTAAGCGTGGGTGCTGGAACGGACCCGTTAATGGTTGTAGCAATTCGTGAACTACCCGAGAAGTTGACTGTAGATTCGGCTACTTCCAACTCCACCACTGGGCCGCGGAGAACAGGTGCAGTCCCCCGGCTAGCTAGCGCGATACTATTTGACTGCGCAATTAGAGTGCTTGGCATCGCACCGGTGGCGCCAGCCAATATCAGCCCTTGAAGTAGTTGCCGACGGGACGCTGAGGAAATATGAGATGGTTTTTTTTGCTTGCGCATTCGTTATTCCTTTGAATTCTAAAGCTAGGGCAATATTGTAGCGAGGTACAGCTGTCACGCTGGTGACGATAATATTAGACCCTTGCAATGTATAGGACTGAATAGGCGTATGTCCCACTTAGTAAAAAGCGACTAAAAAATAGTGGTTTTATAGGTGGATTCTGAAGGTTAAAGAATTAACTTGTCTGTGCGGTAAAGCACTCTTGAGTACTACTATGATCGAGAGCGAGCCTCATCCCTACCAAGCTGCTTTCTAACCGCCCAAAGAACAAGTATAGGAACAACCACCCACTGAGCAATTGGTACAACGCCAGTCCCAAAAAACGGAAGAACTGGCATTAAGTTGCCGTACTCCCAACGACCTAAAGGGCCGATGGCAAGATGTTCAGCAATTATCGTAAAAACCAGCCCTGGAATGAGGAACAAACCTATTCGGAACGTATTCAATTGGTATATCCACTCCCTAGACTTGAGGAGAATTGCAAGTATCCAAAATGAGACAACGATCATTAATGCGTCACCCGCGGATGCCTGTATGCAGGCAGTATTGATGCCGAGAAAAGTTGCCTCTTGATAAGAAGTAAACAGGGGCATTTGTACTACTTCCCAGAACAAATTGATGATAAAACCGAAGAACAAGAAAAGGAGATCCTTATTTCTAAATACAGTTATGTATTTCAAAATGCCTTTGTCGGGAACGAATGCCATCTCAGTTAGTTAGCATTGAATCATAGTATTTATTTATCTTCATTCGTGTTTGTGTCCTTCTGGCTCAATAGGGTTGCGTCGCAAGAATAGAATTTCCGTAATCAGGATAACTAGCATTACGGCAGCTGCGACTCCAAGCACTAATGGGTCACTAGATACCTTAATCCAGAAGAAGCCAGCCAGAACGATCAGATCGAGGGCAATGGCAGAGATTAGAATAGTGAGTCGAGCACCAATTTCATGCCGGAGATGTCGCAATATTCCCCAATGTACCGCTATATCCATAATCAGATAAAAGATGATGCCTAAAGCTGCAATGCGCGTCAGGTCAAAAAACATGGTCAACAGCATGCCTAAAACAACTGTATAGACGAGAGTATGTTTTTGGATGCTACCGGGCATCCCAAAATGGCTATGGGGTACGAGTTTCATCTCAGTCAACATCGCCAACATTCGGGATACCGCGAATATACTCGCTATGATGCCTCCTGCTGTTGCCAACATGGCCAGAACAACTGTAAACCAGACTGCGTATTCGCCCAGTGCAGGCCTCGCGGCTGCGGCCAACGAGTAATTTCTTGTTTCGATGATTTCTTCAAGAGATAAATTACTTGCGACCGCAAAACCTACCAGTGTATAGATCACCACACAGAGCGCGATGGAGATCATAATGGCTCTGCCCACATTACGGTGCGGGTCTTTCAACTCCGAGCCACTGTTAGTAATTGTCGTAAATCCCTTAAAGGCGAGAATTCCGAGCGCCGTTGCCCCGAGAAAACCTGCCGTTGATGCATCAGGAGCCGCTGTTGAGACATTCATCTCGACCTTGTTCGCTACAATTACCCCGACAACGCCAAACAACACTATGCCGCCAATCTTGATAAATCCAAGCACGGACGCAACGCCTTCGATCATGCTATTAGCGGACAGATTTATCAGAAAAGCTACAAGCAATACCCCTACACCCAGGGTCGGCACCAGCAGGCTGGTATCGTCGATTCCAAATAGCTGCAAAGTATAGGACCCGAATGTTCGGGCGAGGAAGCTTTGGGCTATCACCATGGAAAAATACATTAATAGTGAATGGAATGCTGTCGTCACGGTGCTGCCATATGCCTTTTGCAGGTACATGGCAATCCCGCCTGCAGAAGGATATGCATTTGACATTTTGACGTAAGAGTATGCACTGATCATGACAACCAGTGCGGCCGAAAGAAAAGCGAGGGGGAAAAGACCCCCTGTCATCTGCGCCATCTGACCAGTTAAGGCAAATATGCCGGCTCCAATCATTACGCCAGTGCCAAGTGCGACTGCACCGACTAGCGTTAGGCTATCTTTACGATAATTCGATGTTCTACTTTCGTTGGTTTTCATATTCCCATTTGCTTGTTGTGATATTCAAGAAGATAGAAAGAGTGAAAGTATTGTATCAAAGGCAAAAAGTCGCCTCCAGCTTGGCTATATGAAGTGACCAGTACGCTGACAAACGATCAGGTGCTTAGTTGGAGCTGGCAGAGTCTTGCGCAAGATGCTCCATCATTTGTTGCATCATCATCTGCATCATACCCATTTGATCTTGCATCATGCTCATTTTTTCATCGGCGCTTATGTTAGGCGCGGTATTATCGCCGCTCATTCCCATCACCGACCCGCTCATCATGCCCATACTATCTTGCATTTCTTTCATGTGGGCTTGCATTAGCTCTTGACGTTTTTCCATTCCGGGCCCTGCCTTTATTTCGGCCATCATTGCCTGCATCTTTGTCATTTTCTCATGCATCATAGTCATCTGTTCTTGACTCATAGATGCCATCATATCTCCAGACTTCATAGCCCCAGTATCGTCAGCTTGGGTGTCGTGTGAGTGCTGATCTGCAGCACTCGCAGGTAATGCAAAGGCTAGCGAAATAATGGCGGCTGTAATTAACTTATTCATTGTAATCTCCTAATTCGATTTTTTATTGCGATTTTAAGGTATTAGTCTTTAAATTCTCTGCGAAACACACATGAAGACAGAGACGATTTTCTGCGATCTAAAATTCGCTATAACTCTATTTTATGCAGCTAGATAGTTAGCCTACCGAACTGAAAGTTTCGCGCTGATTGCGAAGAGATGAGCGTTTAGTAATGCAAAGAAAAGAGGGAGATAGCGCTCTTGCCCTAGATGGCAGGAAATATGAATACCTTGACTGATTGGGCTAAAAGTATTTGTTAGACCCTACGCCTCCTCCCCCGGTATAGCAAGGGTAGAGATTCGCGCCTCTCGACGACTAGACGTTTACCCAGCCTCTCGAACCACATGGCCCCGCGTGGAGGTGTCGAGTTGCCTCCGAAGTTTCCATGAGCGAAGAATCCTCTCTAGACCGCTCCAGCGCCGGACTATAGAGAACCCCAGTCCGGTACTTCTGACCATAACCGAACCCAAATGCCCGGCACGTAAAATCGGGCCGAGGACGAGGTCGTCAGCAAGTGGAAGAATCGAAAGGAATTTTCTGAATCTCTCGTCGAAAGCTGACCGGAAGATTTGGTACCGGAAGCCGGACTTGAACCGGCACTCTATCACTAGAACCGCTGGGTTTGTGAATAGGGAATCCGGCGCGTGTGAGATCTCGCCAACCATGGCTAATCGCTTGCAGGGCAAGCTCCTACAGTCAGTGGATTCCTTCTTGTGATTTGTGTGTTTTTCTTAAGGCTTGTTGGGCACAAGATTTGGTACCGGGGGGGGAGGCCCATTCTCATTTCGGTCATGGTTCTAACTCAGGGGGATAGGTCAATTCCCAAAAACGTAGCTACGCAGGCAAATAGCTGAGGGAAATGGGGGGGCACTCACAACCTAAAAACAATTCCTGATGTTGTTACGTTGTGAGTGCCTCCTAATGTCGGTTTGTCAACGGATGCGCCCGCTTGAATGCAACAGAGAGTGCATACCGCTTTTCTCTGGTGGCAGCCAACCACCCACTTTTACTTATACTCGCATTTCAATCAGTTGAGCTAGAACTGACAATTTGAGCTTATATTACCGCCACCACTAATATTTTCCACTTCTGCGGCACTGGTTACGCCGCGACAGTACAAGTCCCATCCTACATTATTATTGAGGATTACATTTCCGGCAAAGGTCGCAGAGGAAAGTGGCTGTATAACAATGCCCATCCCATTATTATTTCGAACTATCAGGGAGCTGCCGGGATAGTTTTCCGAAACTAGGGTGCCGCCGCTGAATAGGTTAATTCCGATACCTAGATTGTTCTCTATGACTACATTAATTGCCCGCATATTGCCATTAGAGAACACGCTCAAGCCCCTTCTATTGTTACTAACCCGGGAAGCTCCAGTCGCGGATGCATCCAAGGTAAGGCTGCCACCTGTATAGATATTTGCTGCTACATTGCTGTTGTTTTGCACAATCAAACCTTTGGCGTCAACCACTCCGTTGGAACCAATGGTTATGCCATTTTCATTGTACTGGACAATGGAATCGGTGATCGCACAGACGCCGCCGAATTGGGCTAGCACTCCATGAGAAGAGTTTTCCAGCACCATATGGGAGGCAAGCACGGCCGCACCTTCGAGACAGGCAAGCGCAGCATTGCCTCCAACTAGGGTAAGTGAGTCGGCTGAAATATTGGATGCACCGCCCAGTGCGATTAATGCAAAGTTTCCTGTGATCCCGGCATCGGTAGAAACTCCTTGAAGATGGACGTTGCTTCTGCGTAGAGATACCTGTTCCATACATTTACCAGTTATCTCAATATTGAGCTGATTGACAGCCCCCCCCACTGAGGCTATTGCGACATTGATTGATTCCCCATTATTGCAATCAACAGCAAGATTTATAGGTGAGTTGCTGTTGGCCAGCAGCATTGCGCTAATCTGCGCTTGTAGACTGTCGATCTGGGTTTGATTGCTGTTGTCCAGCTGTAGAGCGCTAATTTGCTCTTGCAGACTATCGAATTGGTTTTGATTACTGTTATCCAGCAGCATAGCGCTAATCTGCGCTTGCAGACTATCGATCTGGTTTTGCAGGCTCTGAAATGGCTGGCCGTTACTGGATCCCTGGTTATTCTGGCCCTGGGAAAAAACTGGTGAAACGATAAACAGGCAAACAATTGAAATCATTATTCTTATTTTTCGAATAGTCATAACTCACTCCATTTTGGTTTGAATTTCGATTGCGGGGGCGTTCTGCTTCAGACATGTTTAGCTCAACTTATTCTCTTAAGTATGAGGGACGTATGACATTTATAGCGTGTGCATTCTCGGTTTCTCAGATATGTGTGCCTGCGCACATATTCCGTTAATTGACGGGAATCTAATAGTATTTAGCGGTAAATTACAACAACTCATTCCACAATGTATGGGGTGACAATTCGCCTATGTGTGCATGCATGATAAGAGGCCATATCGGACTGCTCAGTTTCGAAATCCAGAGTGACCGGCCTTGGTGGTGGAGGGGGCAAAAAGGGGCCGTTTCAAATCTCAACCCCCACCCGACGACTCGACGCACCCGGGGCCGGTCCGGACCCCCCGATCCACATGGCCCGGCGTCGAGTCGTCGAGTGCGTCGAGTGCCCCCGAAAGTTTCCCCGGGGCGAAAAATCCCCGCCTGACGCATCGAGAGCCGGACTATGGAGAACCCCAGTCTGGCACTTTTGCCCATAACTGAACCCAAACGCCGGACACGCAAAATCGAGCCGAGGACGAGGTCGTCAGCAAGTGGAAGAATCAAAAGGAGTTTTCTAAATCTCTCGTCGAAAGCTGACCGAAAGATTTGGTACCGGGAGCCGGACTTGAACCGGCACTCTATCACTAGAACCGCTGGGGTTATGAATAGGGAATCCGGCGCTCTTAGGCATAATGCCAACTGGTGGCTATTCGCTTGCAAGCAAGCTCCTACAGTCAGTGCATTCTTTCTAGAATATGTGTGTTGTTTGTAAATCTTGTTGGACACAAGATTTGGTACCGGGAGCCGGACTTGAACCGGCACTCTATC
>TARA_R110002167_G_scaffold97758_2_pt1 | contig 33486 bp, 26 predicted proteins | sample TARA_R110002167 | Tara Oceans TARA_R110002167 (sample SAMEA4398238) | marine metagenome | biome: Polar Biome; feature: [MES] marine water layer (ENVO:01000295) within the mesopelagic zone...; material: water (ENVO:00002006), including particulate matter (ENVO:01000060) such as......
TAATAAAAATCTCAACAAAAAAAAAGTGAAAGTTATAATGAAAACTTTCACAACGAAAGAAAAAAAACTTTCGTTTTGCTCAACAATCACCTAAAATTGGCGCCCATAATCGGAAATACCACACTATTCATTTAAAAAACGTCATACTTTTTAGGAGCGAATTCGCAATGGCAGCTTTAGAAAACTCAATAGATTTATCTTCATACGGCATCACTAATGTTGCAGAGGTCGTTTACAATCCGTCTTATGAGTTACTTTTTGCTGAGGAAACAAGATCTGATCTCACAGGTTTTGATAAAGGCGTAGTGACCGAACTTGGCGCTGTTTCAGTAGACACTGGCATTTTTACTGGCCGCTCTCCAAAAGATAAATATATCGTCCGTGACGATACCAGCCGTGATACTGTTTGGTGGTCAGATCAAGGTAAAAATGACAACAAGCCAATGACACAAGAAACATGGACTGATTTAAAAGGCTTAGTAACTGAGCAACTATCTGGCAAGCGCTTATTCGTTGTTGATACCTTTTGTGGTGCTGATGACGCTACCCGTTTAAAAGTTCGTTTTATCACAGAAGTCGCTTGGCAGGCACATTTTGTTAAAAACATGTTTATTCGCCCAACCGATGCTGAATTAGCAAATTACGAACCTGACTTTATCGTCATGAATGGTGCAAAAGCCACCAACCCCAACTGGCAAGAACAAGGTTTAAATTCAGAAAATTTTGTTGCATTTAACTTAACTGAAAGAATGCAACTTATCGGTGGTACTTGGTACGGTGGCGAAATGAAAAAAGGTATGTTCTCTATGATGAACTACTTATTACCTTTAAAAGGCATTGCCTCGATGCATTGTAGTGCTAACGTCGGTGAAGATGGTGATACAGCTATTTTCTTTGGTTTATCAGGCACAGGTAAAACTACATTATCAACTGATCCTAAACGCCAGCTTATTGGTGATGATGAACATGGTTGGGATGAAAATGGTGTATTTAACTTTGAAGGTGGTTGTTACGCAAAAACCATCAACTTAAGTAAAGAAAACGAACCTGACATCTACAATGCTATCCGTCGCGACGCGTTACTAGAAAACGTTGTGGTTAACGAAAAGGGCGAAATTGATTTTGACGATAACTCAAATACTGAGAATACTCGTGTTTCATACCCTATTCACCATATTGATAACATTGTAAAACCTGTTTCTCGTGCTGGCCATGCAAAAAAGGTTATTTTCTTAACTGCTGATGCTTTTGGTGTATTACCACCTGTTGCTAAGTTAACTCCTGCACAAACAGAGTATTACTTTTTGTCTGGTTTCACAGCAAAACTTGCCGGCACTGAGCGAGGCATCACTGAACCAACACCAACATTCTCAAGTTGTTTTGGTGCGGCGTTCCTAAGCTTACACCCAACACAATACGCCGAAGTACTGCGCAAACGTATGCAAGCAGTCGGCGCAGAAGCTTATTTAGTTAACACCGGTTGGAACGGCACAGGCAAACGTATTTCAATTAAAGATACTCGCGCCATTATTGATGCCATTTTAGATGGTTCAATTGATAATGCAGAAACACAAGTTTTACCATTATTCAATTTAGACATTCCAACGAGTATTGCTGGTGTTAATAGCGAGATTTTAGATCCACGCGACACTTATGCAGAATCAACACAGTGGCATGAAAAAGCTGTCGACTTAGCTACTCGCTTTGTTAACAACTTTGACAAATTTACCGATACTGACAATGGTAAATCATTGGTTGATGCTGGCCCTAAAGTTTAATCTAAATCGCTCAAGCATCTAAAAAAAGCCGTCGTCAATACGACGGCTTTTTTATATCTCATCATTGATGAATTTATCTGGTGAATTAGCACTAATGCTATTGGGTCGGTAAACAAATTTTCGCGCTTAAACCGCCCTCATCTCGATTAGACAATTCAACGCGACCACCGTGAGTGTCAACAATACGCTTTATGATGGCTAAGCCTAAACCACTGCCTTCCCCTCCTCGTGCTTTATCTCCTTGCGTAAAGGGTTGAAATAAACGCTCAATATCAACTTCGGGGATCCCTGGTCCTTCATCACAAACACAAAAATAAATTTCCCGTTTACTTTTATCAAATGCAGATGTTACGGTAATTTTACCGCTCGAATAACGTAGGGCATTTTGAATTAGATTTGCCAGTGCTCGTTTCATCGCAACATAACGTAATGGCACTTTCGGTAAAGATTCAGCTGTAAAAATAATTTCTCGCTCTAAAATGCTTTCTGACTGCACAACTTCCTCAATCAAGGTATTAATATCACCTAACTCAGCTTTATCCTTACTATCATGGCGAATATAGTCGATGAACTGATCTATGATGTTATTCATATCATCAATATCACCTTCAATACCTGCTTTTAAAAAATCATCATGTGCAGAGATCATTTCAGTTGCTAAACGAATACGGGTTAATGGCGTGCGTAAGTCATGAGATATACCTGCCATGAGTAGATTACGGTCATCTTCAAGTTGTTTAATGCCCTTAGACATATGATTAAAGGCTCGCGTTACCGCAACAATTTCAGTCGTGCCACGCTCGGTCAAGGGTTCAGGAAAATCACCACGGCCAACATCATGCGCAGCATGCTGTAAGGCACTTAGCGGCCGGTTAAGTTGTCGTACAAACAGCCAACCACCCATAACACTTAAAATTCCTAAAATCATGAGTACCACAATAAGCGGTGAAAAATTTTCTTCTTCTAAGCCATTAATCGGAATTTTAACCCAGTAATCGGGTGCTTGTGGGGGACGGATCCAAAATAGGTATTCATCACCTTGTGAAATTCTGACTTCAGCAGGGCCACCTAATAAATTCGACATTTCTTCCGAGCGAAAAGCGTAATAAACAGCCTCTTGCAAGCCAAGCTTCATTGCGGCAGCTTCACGATAGACACCAATGCCAGTTTCTCGCTGAAACGCTTCTCCCATCGCAGGACTTAAAACTTCATCAGCAACATCAATAAAAACAACCTTAACTTGCTTTGCCAGTAGCTGGTTAACCTGTTGTGCATTAGGCTGAATTATATATATCGACATCGATATAAACGACACAACCTGATTAATTAACAACAAAAGGCCAATTAATAACACCGTTTGACCAAAGGCGCTACGTGGCAATATTTTCATATACTTCTACTAAATTAAGGTTATTTTTTGCATGTTTTTAAGTAGCGTCATTACTCAACAGACTTACCTTCAGGAACAAAGACATAACCCAAGCCCCAAACGGTTTGAATATAACGAGGTTTAGCGGGATCTTCTTCTAACATACGGCGTAAGCGTGACACTTGGACATCAATACTACGCTCTAACGCCGAATAATCACGACCACGCGCTAAGTTCATTAACTTATCACGTGATAATGGCTCTCTAGGGTGTGTGATCAATGCCTTTAATACCGCAAACTCCCCGCTAGTTAATGGCATATTGATATCACCTTTAAGCATTTCGCGCGTAGCAAGATTAAGTTGATATTCACCAAAAGAAATAATGTTTTCTTCTTGTGAAGGTGCACCTGGGGCTTCCTGCACTCGGCGACGTAAAACCGCTTTAATACGTGCTAACAATTCCCGAGGGTTAAATGGTTTTGGCATGTAGTCATCGGCGCCAAGCTCTAAACCAATAATACGGTCTACCTCATCGCCTTTTGCTGTTAACATAACAATAGGGATATCATTAGAGTTTTGACGTAAACGACGGCAAATAGATAAACCATCTTCACCAGGTAACATCAAATCAAGCACTAATAAATGGAAGTTTTCTCGTTCGAGTAATCTATCCATTTGCTCAGAGTTAGCAGCACTACGAACAACAAAGCCCTGTTCAACTAAATATCGTTCCAGTAAGGCACGTAAACGCATATCATCATCAACAACCAAAACTTTCGGCGTTTCATGTCCCATAATACTTATTCCATTATCGCAATATTAAAAATTACTCTAACTATAAGCCATATTGGCTAAAATATAAAAAACTGTTCTAGGTCAGTGCCCTAGTATTTGTTACAAATTATGTTTTATCGAATATATAGTCATGCGACTTCAAGATGCAAGGTACAGATGATATGAGCAACACCTTCAGGCAAAACCTTGTCAAAATCAATAACACGGCTTCACAAAGCAATGCCTTTGCTAATAATCGCATGGCCATTGATTAACTACTTACATTGACTAGTTATTATGGGAGAATACGTAAATGAAAGTCTGGCGCCATTTCCATAAAGTCCCTATCCGTGTTTTACGTATCAGTAAAAGGCGTAATATTGTCCGACTTAAACGGCAAATGCTGAAGATAAAAATAGCCTTAGCTCAAGAAAAAGCAGAAACCAAGGCTATGTTAAGTATTTACAAGCGCTACACCAAACGTGATGCTAGTGCTGAAGAGATGCGTATTGCCAACCAACAATTTGTTGATATATTAAAAGGTCTTGGTATTGGTGTTTTTGCTATTTTGCCATTTGCCCCTATTACCATTCCTATTATGATAAAAGTTGCTCGCATGGTCGGCGTAGAAATACTGCCTAGCTCTTTTGTTAGTGACAAAAAAGCACAAAAGAACAAGGATTAACGCAAATAGTGAATCGCTTGCTCAGTAACACATTGCGTAAAGCTTTTTTGTCTTTCTACTCGTGAAAGTCCATTAATCGCTTTACTAACTAAAGCCATTTTTTGCTGTTTTTCTGCTAAAGGCAAATGCGCAAACTGTTCATTAAAACAACCCGTTAAACCATAATTTAATGCCTCATCTGACTTAAGAGATTCACCGGCCAAACAGGCAATTAATTTTTCAGCTAAATTGTTTTTATCTAATTGCGTAATTAAACTTTTAATATTTACACTGTTATCAGCATGCTTTGTTTGCTGACAGCCGTACAACATATCTGCAACCGCAACAATGGGAATAAGTGCGTCATGCTGTGCGCCAAAGCGCGCTTTTAACCACTGATCTCTATCTAAAGTTTGACTTTGCTCTGCGTGAAGTGCTGAGCTAAATGAGACAGCGACACTAATAACCCAATATAGAGAAAAAAATCGCTTATATAATTTACTTTGCTGCATAACCATTCTGTATTTATCACCTTTTTAATGTATTCACTCTATCAAAAATTTCACTCTTACTTGCACAACTCACAAAAACGACTTTACGATAACGGTTATAAAATTTCATCTTAGCTTTGTGAATAGCTGTCAACATGCTTAAATACTAATACAATAAGCTAATAATGACCGGTAGTACGATGATAAAAAAACTTCAAATATGCGCTTTTGTAATAGCATCAGTTATTTTTTCTCAGTCACTATGGGCAAATGATAATAATAGCGTAAATACCATTGAATTATTAGAGCAGCAGTTAGCAAGTAACAAAGGAGATGTCATCTATGTCGACTTTTGGGCGTCTTGGTGCATACCTTGTCGTCAGTCATTTCCATGGATGAACAATTTAAAAGCAAAATATCAAGCTGATGGCTTAACCATAATCAGTGTTAATTTAGATCACAGCCGTACATTAGCCAATGAATTTTTAGCAGAAATACCGGCTGATTTTCCGGTAATTTTTGATCCAAAAGGTCTGATAGCACGAAAATATAAACTTAAAGGTATGCCAAGTAGCTTTGTTGTTGACCGAACAGGGCAAATAATCAGTGTTCATGTCGGCTTTAATCAACAAAAAAAGATCGCCTATGAAGAAGAAATTAAAACACTTTTGCAACTATAGAATAGCTAGATCAGCAGAGTAGCAATATATTATTCTCCACTGATAATCGAACTAAGTCATGATAGTGCTTAACAAGCTTGTCACGATGACCTCACATTACCTTTATCCAAATAAGCAAAAAGCGAGCTTATCGCTCGCTTTTTCATACCTTCATACCATGTTAAATTAGAAGCTGTATTTATAGCCTAAAGTAACACTACGTGGTTTACCGACCATGATAGAGCCATGTGTACGTGTTGACATGTACTCTTTATCAAGTAAGTTATCAACATTGAATGTGATTTCTTGGTTTTCTGCAACACTATAGTGTGCGGCCATATCAACCACAGTGCGGCTGTCAATAGACTGTCCAGAAACCAATGCACCTTGACCTGCTATTGTACGCATTTCATCCATATAACGCACCAGCATGTCACCGCGCCAGTTTTCTCCAACAACACCCAAGCTTACTTGTAATTGATTTTCTGGTACGTAAGGTAATTCATCACCGGCCGCAACATTCGCCCAAGTCTCTAATCCTGATTCAAACGCATTTTGAAATTCTGTATCAGTAAAGGTGTAAGTCACATCAACAGGAAATGCTAATGCTCCGGCAGTAAATTCATAACCAGCTTTCATTTCTAAGCCTGAAACTTTCACTTCACCGGCATTATATTGGTTGCCAATATTATCATCATCACAACCTTGGCTAGCAGTACAATTACCGTGCATATTCTCATAATCTGAATAGAAAAATAGTGCTTCAGCACGTAAAGCTTCCTGGCTGTAACGTAAACCTAACTCGTAGTTAATGCTTTCTTCGTTTTCTGCTTTATCATTACCTGGTGCTGGCGGCGCAAAACCTTTTTGTATGCCACCAATAATAACTAAATCATTATTAACACGATAGGTTACCGCGAGTGAAGGCAACAAGACATCAACATCATTGCTGACATCTTTCTTTAGCGGTTGACTACGATCAATGATGCCTTTATCCCAATCTTTACGTGAAATAGTCATATCTTCATAACGTAAGCCGGCATTGATAATGAAATCACCAACGGTATATTCATCATGAATAAAAAGCGCAAGCGCCTGAGCTGAATCAATACGATTAGAATCAGTACCATGAATACCCGCTTGGATTAAGGTCATTTCATAACTATTGTCCATGCTATAGTTATCTACCCACTGGAAGCGATCCATTTCATCTTCATGGTAACGGGCGCCAAATTTCACTTGATGAGCACCAAAATCAGCATCTAGAACCGTTTGAATTCCTTTTGATTCATAATCTCGGCTGTTAGCTTTAACATCAACATAAAGTACTTCATTGTTAGCATCTCGATCAAAAGCTGCGGCTTTATCGATACCACCGCCACTTAAGCTACTCTTCTCAACAACATGTTCATTATTATCATCGAAAAGATAACCACCATTATCATCAGTTGCCCAAGCACCCACACTACTGGTTTTATACCAGTTACGGCTAAACTCGTTGTAATAAGCTGTGGTGCCTAACGTAAAACGCTCTGATAGTTCAATATGATGATTAATTTGCAATTGTTTATGGCTAGTATCCATATTATCAAGCTGTGAAGCAGAATAACGAGAATAAGGATTAGCTTTAAAATCAGCATCAGTTAAACCCATATAGGTTTCATCTGAGTCTTCATCTGAATACTTTAGTTTAAACTCTAATTCTTGATAGTACTTGGCATCAGTATCGCTGTTGATCATCACTTTCGCCATGATGTCATTCTTAACAAAACCTGTATCATCACCGGTATGATTTACATCTTTAAAACCATCGGCTTGGTAACGGAACACTTCAATAACTGAAGAAACATTCTTTCCTGCACCGCCCACATAAGCATGCGCTTTACCAAAGCCATCTTCACCTGCACTTAAGTTAACTTGTCCCGCAAGTGCCTGCTCTGGAATAGTGCGAGACAACATATTGATCACGCCGCCAGTAGTACGAGGACCATACATTGCACTTGACGTGCCTTTGAGCACTTCAACTTGTTGCATACGACCTGCAGTTGGAAAATAATAAGCAGAAGGTGCTGAATATGGTGCTGGTGCCGCTAACACGCCATCTTCCATAATGGTGATTTTTTCACTGCGATTCTGTCCGGTACCACGCATACCAATATTAGGGCGTAATCCGTAACCATCTTCTTCTAATACATAGACACCCGGCACTGATGTTAACGTACGCATAATATCGGTAAAATCAAACTTCTCTAGATCAGCTTGAGAAATCATATGGGCACTGCCCGGCATATCATTAACGGCTTGAGCACTACCGAAAATAGTTAAATGTTCCATATCATCATCTGCTAATGCAGCATTCGAAATAGCACTAAAAACCGATAAAGCAATCAACGCAGGTTGAAAAGAAGAAAGAATTCGCATGACTCAGCCTATAAAAGAAACAATAATTGAATTGCGCGCATTTAATCACAGCATCAAATGGGAATCAATATCATTTGTATTATTTTTAATTTTTTATTGATATAGGACAAGATCAAGTTAAAATATACTGACGTGGTGGGGTTAGGTGAATGAATACCAATTCTACTAAGTTTCTTCCCTGTCAGTGACATTTAAAAGCTTTAGTGGCACAGGTTCACAGTTCCAGACTGAACCTAAACCTACATCCCTGTGAGAACCTTATCGAAATTAATAACGCAGCCTTTAAAATCAACCTTTGGGGGCTTACCAGCGATTCGATAACCGCCGTTGATTTCCTTCATATAGAACTATACCCACAAAATGATCGTTGTGCACAAAGCGCTGAGTGGGAACAAACTTAATAGACTTAGTATCACATTAAAGTGCCATGATTTTATTGATCTCCGCGTTAACCTGGTTGACATTAAAGCTGTTTTCAACCATTTTTCGACTGGCATTTGCCATAAGCGGCCAATGCTCAGGGTTTTCAATAAACCAAATCATTCGATGAGCTAATTGTTTAGCATCACGCACTGGTACAAGCCAACCATTCTCACCATTGATCACAGTATCTCGACAGCCAACGGCATCAGTAGTTAATATCGGCCGCCCTATGCTCATCGCTTCAAGAACAGTTCTTGGTAATCCTTCATGGTAAGATGGTAAGGTATAAATATGACAAGCCTGAATAAAAGGTATAACGTTATCAGTTGAGCCTAAGTACTCAATCTGACCTTCAAGCTGCCACTGCTGCACTTCTTCAACACTAATGTGATCAGGTGAGCTATCGTATGGACCTAAAAGTTGGCAATTGATATTAGGGTAGCGTTGTTTGACTATTTTAGCGGCCTTGGCAAATTCTCGAATCCCCTTATCACCCAGTAAGCGAGCAATCAATAAAAAAGTCACCTTACCTTGAGGCAAAGGTTGCTGCTGGTAAGCATCAATATCAATCCCAGAGCCAAATACGCGATAACACTTATCAGCTTGAGCTAAGCCTAAATCAACGAATAACTGCCGATTCTCCTGATTTTGAAAAATCACTTTTTTGGCGTTTGCTAGTGAAAATTTATATAAATGCTTAACCAGATAATTCACCGAATTACGCATGAAAGAGCCTTTTTCAAAGGCATAACCTAAGCCGGTGATCATGGCATTAAAACCATTAAAACCAATAAGGCGAGCAGCAATACCGCCCCAAATAATCGGTTTAATGGTATAAGCCAGTACCTGATCAGGGGCCAGTTCAACTAAAGCTTGTTTAATGGCCAGTAATGTCATGATATCAGCAAGAGGATTCAAACCATTACGCTGTACTTTGTAAGGTCGAAATGTCGCACCTAACGCCGTTACTTGCGCAACAACATCGGCTGAAGCCGCTGCTGACATCACAGTAACTTCATGACCTGCATCGACAAATGAACGAATTAACGCACCACGAAATCCAATAATGGAATTAGGATAAGCACCAATTATAACTATCTTCAAAAACATCACCTTAACTGTGATAAATCGCAGTAAACCTAACCTAGGCTTTTATATGAAACATTAAAACCAGCACCATCACCTCGAACAATTACCAACTAAAAATCAAACGCTTAATAGCTTTACGCTCAGGCACCATCAAGCTCAAAAAGTAACTAAGTACAAGATAAATCAACCCCGTGAAGAAACAGCCTAAAATCAACCCCAACCAAGTTGCAGACAGGTAATTAGCGAGGGCAAATGCTAAGGGCATACTGATCAGTATCACAGGCATAGAATAGCGTAAGAGCTGCTGGTAAAAATTTAACATATTCAAACCTACTACACGGTATAGGTAAATATTCACCAAGAGTAATTCACCCACAACCAATGCTATAGCCGTGCCCCAAACGGCACCTATCATGCCTAATTTTTTCACCAATATAATTGAGATAACAACATTGGCAAGCGCTGTAGCCAATAACAATAAACTGCGAACTTTATGCTTATTTAATGCTTGTAACACTGCATTAGTTGAGCTTTGTGCCAAAACAAAAATAAACGGCACCATAGGAATTAGTGCCACTAAAAAAGCTTCTGAAAATTCAGCGCCAACAAACAGATGAATAAATAACTCTCCAAATACAGCAAAAATAACAAATATATAACCCAATACCATCATCTGGTATCGGCCAATGGTACCAAGCTGTGCCATCAACACCGTAGGTGCAACGTCTTGCTTGACCATTTGAACAATTTTCGGGGTAAATATATTAGAAATAGCGCTGGCAAAGGCAATGAAACTAAAAATTAATTGACTACCAATATTAAAAATACCTAAGGTTTTACTATTCGTTAATGTGCCAATAATCAAGTTATCTACTCGCCAGTTTATTTGGTTAACAATAACGTTTAAGGCGATAAAAGATGCGTAAACAAAAATTTCTTTCAATGTGGCTTTATCAGCAAGTTTAGCCTGAAAATGAATATCAATATTTCGCCTGATATAAATAAAACGTATCACGCTATGAAGTAAATTGGTGACGGTATCAATAATGACAATAGTCAGTACACCAAAGCCCGATTCTAAGCACATCACAACGCTGATACAGCGAGCAATAAAAACTAAAATTTCAGTCGTTTTTTGAAAACGAAAACGCTGATAGCTGCTAATAATTCCGGTTAATGAATTGCTCATTAACGTAATGACAACATTAACTAACAGCACCAAAAATGCCGACTCGAGTAAAGTGATTTCAGCGGCTGACAGTGAGTAAGAGAAAATGTCAGGTAATTTATACCAAACGATCAGCCCTATACCACCAACAAATAAGGCTAAGGCTCCGTAGATAGTAATAATACTACTAATAAATTCGGCTTCTTTTACTTTATCATTATTGGCTTTATAGACAGATAGAAAACGAATCGTAGTATTTGCCAAGCCAAATTCTAAAACAATTAAGTAGCCTGCCAAAGCAGAAACTAAGCTATAAATACCATAATCACTCACCCCCAAGTGATTTATAATAAATGGGATCAGCAACAAAGCGGCAACATTTCTAATTGCTATTGAACAATAGCTTAACACTACGCCATTACGCCTTTCTCGGCTTAAGTTTGTCATTTAAGAGTCTTTTCTATAAGTGTTGTAAACAATTAACATAAGAATCAAGTAGCTACCATATTTACCTAAATTTTGTAGGCTAAAGCAATACAATATAAAAACAATAATTGGCAGCCATGCCAAACGAAATATATGCTGACTAGCGGTACGGTTTCTTTCGGCTCTAAAGCCTAAATAAAGATAAGCTGCGAACAAAGCAAAACCCACTAAACCGAAACTTATCATAATTTCAAGCAACGTATTATGCGGACCAACAACTTCAGGGAACAACCCTGATTGCAAGAAATGAAAGTTGTAATAGCCTAAATAACCATTAATACCGGCACCAAAAAGCACAAAGCTATAAGGTAAGGCAAAAAACAGTCGAATATATTCTTGTAAAATATCACTGCGTGAACCGGTTAAGTCCGATAGATTATCACCGCTGAAACGAGAAAGTATAGCTAGCTCACCGATAAACGACGCGCCGCTAAACCAATACAAAGCAATTAAGATTAATACGCCATTGAATGAAATTAACAAGCGTACAAACATATCCCCTAACGCTGAGCGATAGTAAAAAATAAAATAGGTCAGTAAGCTCAGCGTAGCAACAATAAAGAAACTGCGAGAAACCGTTAAAGCGCCAAATACTAACATCAACAAAATTATTGCATATGTTGTGCTAGGAATTTTCTCGCGCGGTATAGTTGGCAGATAAAAATATATCAGCAGTAGACAAAATAAACCAAAATTATTTGGGTCGCCAGCACCGCCTGAAAAACGACTAATAACCGTTAACGATGACATGCTTATTGGGCCGAAATACGATTGTAACAGGCCATAAAGTGTCGAAACTATTACCCCGCATAATAAAGCAAAGCGTAATTGAGAAAATGAACAGTATTTGTTTTTATCGAATAATAACAAAGATGTAAATATAAAAAATATTGCCCAACGTACCGTTTTTGATGACAGCATCACAGGGTTGTAAATCACATGCATCAACTCATACAACAAAACTAACAGCATCAGCAATAAGCCGGGTTGAGAAAATTGCGTTGCAAAAACATGAGTCAATAAGTAACGCCCAAACATGGCTAAAAAAATAAACGTTAATAACGAAATAGCAATATAAGGTGATTGAGTAAATATCTCCGAACAAGGCAGTAAGAAAAAGGCTAATTGAATGCTACGACCAAACGGTAATAACACAGCACAAGCAATACCGGCTAATACCACCAGCAATAGCAGTGGCGCACTTAAGGTTATTGCATAGGCTATAATGAGTAATGCACAAAGTACTATTTCTACATTGAGTGCTCGCGCCAACTTACTTATCAGCATGTAAATTCACGTGTATGATAAAGCGCGGTTAACTGACGTAAAACCCCTTCTGTAGAAAAGCCTTGTTCAAGAAAAGCAGTGCTAATTTCTTCATCAGTTAAATAAACTGCTGACAAGTGATTTAATTGCTCAAGCCAAGATGATCTATCATCAAGGTCATGGAATGAAATAAGCTTGAGTCCCATATCTGACTCTTTTGCTATCGTATTGGAAATTAAGCAGGGTAAGGCCGAGGCTTGCGCTTCTAATAACGCTACTGATATGCCTTCAAATAATGACGGCATGATAAAACCATCAGCACTTTGCAATAATTGCGCAATATTGGGTGTAGCTGGCAGTAAGGTAAAACGCGCTTGCTGGTTTTCCGCTTGTATTTTTCGAGCAAAGTCATCTTTTAACGGCCCTTCACCCACACAAACAAAGTGTATCGATGAATCAAGGTTTCTTTGTTGTGCTAACTGTAAAAGAAACTGATGGTTTTTCACCACAGAAAAGCGCCCGACATGCAGGACAATTTTTTTATCTAGTGGCAGGCCAAATTGCTGCCTTAGATCACTATTATCTTGTGGTTTTGCTAGGTATCGCGGCACAGAAATAGCATTATTGAGCACAGTAAAAGGCTGCTTAGCGTATAAAAATTTTCCCGCACTTACACCACAGGCTAAATGAACATTGCTAGCACGAATAACAATACTTTTAAGCAAACCGATAAAGGGAAGTAAAAGTTTATTTTCAACACCACTGGTATGCGAGTGACATACTCGCACCTTAACTCCTTTATATTTCGCAAGCCAAAGTAGCAGACCATTTTTAAAACTGTTATGAACATGCACAACATCATAGCGAGGCGTGCTTGAAAGTATTCTATTTATTGCTTTTATATGCTCAATTGGTTGTTGTTTAATCGTGGCAATAATATCAATTTTACCGCCCAAGGCTAGAATTTCTTGCCGTAACGGACCATCATTAAAACTAATAAAATCAAATTGATACTTACTTCTATCTAGGTTTCGATACCAATTCATCACCACAGATGAAATGCCACCTAAGGTCAACGCAGGAATAACCTGTAAAATTCTAATTTTTTTCATGATGTAAATAAGCATCTAAATAGCGTTGGCGAGTGGTAGATAAACAGTAACCACGCTGTTCAAATTGTAGATCAATATCAACTTTACTAACACTGGCGACTAAGGCTTGTTGCTCTATTGCATCACTCCACACTTCATGGCCTACATTCAGCGCTAAGTACTGACAAAGGCCGACACCAATATCAGCTTCTTCGGGAATACCTGTAGACAGTAGACATGGCAGTCCAGCAGCTTGCGCTTCTAAAGCAGCAACACCTAAGCCTTCGCTAACAGAAGTCATCACCATGACATCAAATAACGCCAATAGCTGAGCTACATCTGATCTTTTGCCCCAGAACCTCACCTTGCCTGCTAAGCCTAAGCGCTTTACTTGCTCCTGCAAGGCGGTATGTAATTCACCATCGCCAATTAAATGCAAACGGAAGTTACTGCGGCGGTTAGCTAAACAACGAACCGTATCTAATAAAAAACGATGATTTTTAACCGCATAAAAACGACCGACACAGACAATATTCAGTACTTGAGGATCAAGCTGATATTTTATTTTATCTTCTTGAGTAATGCTTTGCTGATGTCTAATACTGTGAAAATCAAAAGCATTGGGAATCACATCAAAATTAGCTACTGTGCCATTTGAAGCGCTGCCATATAAAAACTTTCCAGCAGCCTTTGAGATCGCAAAACGATGTGTGGCAAAAATAACACATAATGCTCGACCAAGTGACAACATAAATCGCGTTGATAAATTGTTCACTCCAGTACTGGTATTTCGTGCATGGGTTATTCGCGCTGAGATACCCGCTAGAAAAGCAATAAAGACACACAAACCAGAATAATAGGAAGTATGCGCATGAATAGCTGTGTACTTGGGCTTTTTCCGCAATAATCGATACAACTGCCAAAGATTTTTTAACAAGCCCTCACGCGGACTATCAATAACATGAATTTTACCACCGCGACCCAACACTTCATCCACAAAGTAGCAATGCTCTTTAGTCATAATAACAAAGTCATTAACTAAAATATCCGTATTTTGGCTGCGAAATAAATCCATAATGCGGCTTTCTGCACCACCAAGATTCAAGTTCATAAAGACGTGCAGTACACGCTTTGGCATAGACTCATTCAACATATTATATTAACCTTTGTTGATTAACTTAGCCGGAGAGCCTACGACTGTAGTGTTTGCTGCAACGTCACTTAACACCACAGAGTTTGCACCGATACGGGCATTATCACCGATAGTCACAGGGCCCAATATTACAGCCCCAGCGCCAATAAAGACATTTTTACCTATAACAGGAATACCATTTTCAGCCGTCGGCTTACCGTTACCGCCAATAGTAACGTTTTGATATAAACAAGTACCAGCACCGATCTTAGCGTGCTTGTGAATAACAACACCTAAACCATTATGAAAAAAACCAACATTTTCACCGATATCAGCGGTATATTTCACATCACAAGCAAATACAATACGTATAAAGTAATGAATGAGCTTAGGTAAAAGAGGAATTTTTTTTAGATAGCACCAACGAGATAAATAATAAAGGCGAACGACAGCATGCATAAGGAGGCTTAGATATGAAAATCAATTTGTTATTATTGTATTGTTCAATTTACTCCTGTTATATTGGAAAATAAAGCGAAAACGGAAAACTACAGCTTTCAATTTTCTGAATGCAAACGACTTATTATGTATAAATTCATCAAACGTATCATTGATATTTTGGCTGCTTCACTCGCGCTACTCATACTCTCGCCAATTTATTTTATCATCGCGCGTAAAGTGGCAAAAAACATCGGCACTCCGGTTATTTTTAGCCAACAGCGCCCCGGTTTGCATGGCAAAATTTTTACCATGAAAAAGTTTCGTTCAATGCGCGATGTACAAGATGAGCATGACAATGTGTTACCTGATCATGAACGCTTAACCGAATTTGGTATAAGGTTAAGAAACTCAAGTTTAGATGAACTTCCAGGTCTGTGGTCGGTGTTAAAAGGTGACATGAGTTTAGTCGGACCAAGACCTTTGTTAGTTGAATATTTACCTTTGTATTCCAAACAGCAAGCAAGAAGGCATGATGCAAAGCCAGGCATTACTGGCTGGGCACAAGTTAATGGTCGTAATGCCATTAGTTGGTCAGATAAGTTTAAACTCGATGTTTGGTATATTGATAATCAATCGCTGTGGCTAGATATAAAAATTATCTTGCTTACGGTTAAAAAAGTATTTTCACAAGCTGATATCAACGCCGATGGCGAAGTTACAATGAGCAAATTTACAGGCCAACAATGAACAAACATAAAACCTTAGTGATTATAGGTGCTGGTGGTCACGGTCGTGTCGTAGCGGATTGTGCAGAAAGCACGGCAGTTTATCATGAAATTATATTTCTCGATGATTGTTTTTCGACACGTAAAAACAATCGCCACTGGCCAATAGTTGGCCCGATAGATAGTTGGACTGAGCATAGTGATAATGCTGATTTTATCGTTGCCGTAGGCAGCAATGCATTACGGGAAAGCTTATTACAACGATTATTTGCCACCGAAAGCTATATTGCCACACTTATTCACCCAACCGCTTTTGTCAGCAGCCATTGTGATATAGCTCAAGGCGTGGTTATTTTTGCCAATGCCGTCGTTAATGTTGGTGCCCGTATCGATGAGGGTTGTATAATTAATACCGCTGCCACCATAGATCACGACTGCCATATTCAAGCTTATTGTCATATTGCTCCGGGCGTCAATATCGCTGGCGGAGTCAATGTCGGCAAACGGTCTTGGTTAGGCATTGGCAGCTCAGTGGTTGAATACATCACCATTGCTGAAAATACTCAATCGGGTGCCGGTGCTGTGATCACGCGCGCAACCCAAAGTAATACACTTTATTTGGGTGTTCCTGCCCAACCTACTCGTTCGCTTATTTAACATTTACAGGATCGCCCGTGCTTAATACCCAATTTTCACCATGGCCAAGCTTTAGTGAAGAAGAAATTTCCGCCGTTAGCCAAGTATTACAATCAAATAAAGTTAATTACTGGACCGGACAACAAGGTCGTGATTTTGAAAAAGAATTTGCTAGCTACACTGATAGCCAATATGCCATTGCACTCGCTAATGGCACATTAGCTTTAGATTTAGCCCTACATGCTTTAGAGCTAGGCAGTGGTGATGAAGTTATTGTCACCTCGAGAACTTTTATTGCTTCCATCAGTAGCATTATCAATGCTGGTGCAACACCGGTTTTTGCCGATGTCGAACTTGATAGCCAAAATATCAGCGCTAAGACCATTAAAGCAGTATTAACAAAAAAAACTAAAGCCATTATCTGTGTACATTTAGCGGGTTGGCCGTGTGAAATGGACGACATTATGACGCTAGCTAAAGCAGAAAATCTTTATGTTATCGAAGATTGCGCTCAAGCGCACGGCACTAAATACAAAGGCCGCTCCGTCGGCAGTATTGGTCATATCGGTGCTTGGTCATTTTGCCAAGATAAAATAATGACCACAGGTGGTGAAGGTGGCATGTTAACCACTAATAATGAAAACTTATGGCGTAAAGCCTGGGCTTTTAAAGATCATGGTAAATCTTATGCTGCCGTGTATGAGCAAGAACACCCCCCAGGTTATCGTTGGCTACATGAAAGCTTTGGCACTAATTGGCGTCTTACTGAAATGCAATCAGCTATTGGTCGTATTCAACTTAAGCGTATGGCTAATTGGACCAAGCTGCGTAATGAAAATGCTGAGAGGATCTTTCAAGTTTGTCGACAATACCCTTGGTTAATTGTCCCAACGGTACCCGATTATATCGTGCACGCCTATTACAAGTGTTATGTTTTTGTTGATGCTGAAAAATTGCCTACTGATGTCTCTCGAGACGATATCATCAATATCATTCATCAGCATAATATACCTTGTTATTCTGGTAGTTGTTCAGAAGTCTATAAAGAAAAGGCTTTCGAACGAACCAATTTACGGCCTAAAGTAGATTTAACAAATGCTCAAACCTTAGGTAGTACAAGTTTAATGTTTTTAGTGCACCCAACGCTTACTAACAATGAAATGAATACAATGTGCCAAGGGCTCACTCAAGCGTTTGATATCATTGATAACAAAGGTTAAAGCTGTATTTTACTGAAAAGTATTTACCTAAATCTTACAATTAAACAATGACAATGTAACAATATGTTGCAAGAATACTGTTCAAAGATCGTTATTGCAGTTTTGCATTAAAACGGCGTGTTGTAAGGTATATTTTCATGGTTAGACCTATTGATTTAATCCCAGGTTCAGTGAAGCTGATTTTAGCACTGGCTTACGACCTGTTAGCTCTTAGCATCGCTTTTTACCTTGCCTACATTATTCGCTTAGGCGTTGATAGTGTTGAAATTTCTTGGCAAGAAAATATCGCATTTATCACCGTAGTCAGTTCAACATTAGTGCTATTTTATAGCTTTGATGTTTATAATTCTGTCGTGCGTTTTTTCAACGCTAAAGCCTTTCTGAAGATCCAATTATTACTAGTCATTGCCAGTATTATTTTCTATTTAACCAGCTTTTTAATCGATGCTTTCGTTCCTAGATCTGTGCCTATTGTATTTTTAGTACTTGCCAGCCTGCAAATTGCAGGTGCGAGAACTTTAGTGAGTTTAGTGTCGAAAAAGCGTTGGTTTGACGAACGTGAAGGTGTGGTTATTTATGGTGCAAGTAGTGCTGGCAGGCAACTCGTGCACGCCTTATCGCAAGGAAGAAAATATCAACCGTTGGCATTCATAGATGAAAAAAAGCATTATGTTGATCGCAAAGTGTTGGGACTGAAAATATATTCCCATAAAAATGTCGACAAGCTGATTAAAAAATATGGCCAATTCAAAGTATTGATTGCCATTCCACAAGTTGACCCTATTCGCTTGAAACAAGTTGTGGCACATATTGAACCTTATGCGCTTGAGCTATTAATAGTACCCGATATGTCGGATATTGTGTCCGGTAAACGTAGCATTGATGAATTAAGAGAGGTTTCGGTTGATGAATTACTTGGCCGTAAGCCTGTAGAGCCGATAGCTGAGTTACTCAGCGCCAATATTAGCGATAAAATTGTGCTGGTTTCTGGTGCTGGTGGCTCCATAGGTAAAGAGCTCTGCCGACAAATAGTATTGAACAAACCACAAAAACTCATACTGCTTGATGTTAGCGAGGCACAGCTTTATGAAATTCATCAAGAACTTAGTGAAACTTTACAAGAAACAACCAACCCTCTTAGCGTTGAAGCTTTGATCGGTAATGTGCAAAATGGCATGTTAATGAGCCATATTCTTCGCAAGCACCGCGTACAAACTATCTATCATGCTGCAGCATACAAGCACGTACCTATGGTAGAGAATAATGTTATCGCCGGCGTCACGAATAATGTTTTCGGCACCTACGAAATAGCACAAGCGGCTATCTACTGTAAAGTGGAAACCTTTGTGCTGATTTCTACTGACAAAGCCGTAAGACCGACTAATGTCATGGGCGCAACTAAGCGTTTAGCCGAGTTAGTGCTACAGGGTTTAGCAAAAAAAGATCATCACACACGTTTTGTCATGGTGCGTTTTGGTAACGTGCTAGGCTCATCAGGCTCAGTAGTGCCTTTATTTAAAAAACAAATTAAACGCGGTGGCCCTATTACCATTACCCATCCCGATATTATTCGTTATTTTATGACCATTCCTGAAGCCGCGCAGCTCGTTATTCAAGCAGGAGCTATGGGTACGGGTGGTGATGTTTTTGTGCTCGACATGGGCAATCCGGTAAAAATAGTCGACTTAGCCTATAAAATGACACACTTAATGGGCTTAACCATTAAAGATCAGCAAAACCCCAATGGTGATATTGCTATACAGTTCAGCGGCTTGCGGCCGGGTGAAAAACTTTTTGAAGAATTACTGATTGACGATAATGCCAAGAAAACTCAACACCAACGTATTCTCACCGCCAATGAACGTTCATTACATTATAGTGATGTCGCTAAAATCATTGCGCAACTAAAAGATGCGATGCGCGATGAAGATGAAACTAAAATTCGTCAATTACTGGTCGCTGCCCCACTGGACTATCAGCCGACCGTTAGCAACACAGTGCAACAAAAGCCTGAAAAACCATTAACCAGCCATGTTGCCTAAGCTAATTTAATTGTAATCAAGCTTGCGTTACTGCCTCACTAACATCAACCAAGCATTGGCATAATCAGGTAAGTGCTTATTCGCTTTATAATAGTCTTGCCAACCGTAATAGCTATCGACTAATAAGTCGAGTTGAAATAGGTTGTTATCAAATGCGCCACCCTGATCAGAAAGTACACCCAAACGTGAAACATTTTCATTTTCCGATGTATAAGTCACCATAAATAACTTACCTAAACCTAGTTCAGCAACATTACCCGCAAAAGATACCTGTGGCGAGATAGCAATTTTACTGTCAAGTGTTTCACCATAGCCCATAATGCTCGGCACTTCAGAAAAATACCAATAGCGCGCTTGTTCACGTTTACCTATAGCATAATCATAAGCAATACCATTATTACGATGCACATTGAAATAACGTCGAACACCATCAACTTCAACAACACCTGTGCCTTGTAATAACACATCATGTAAAGCTTCTTCGGTTAACCATATCAACGGCTTAGCTAATTTTTTCTCTTCTAGCATACCGGCAATAATATCTTGCCGGGTATATTTATGACGCGTGAGCGACAAATCATCATTAGCTTCCTCTAAGGTCAAGGCCAATTCATCATAAGGTAAAGCATAAAGAGCCTGATTATAGCGCGGAGTTTTAACTGCACTAGCCGTTAACAACTTAGTGTAATATTTGGTTAAAAATATCTTATCACTTGGTATGGTATTCAACATGCGAGACTTGTTAGCATTGGTACTTTTAATGGCAATTTCTTGAGCGGTTTTGATATCCGGTGTCCAACGGTAAAAATCAAAATTATCAATTAAAAACTGCTTATCATGTAAGCGGCTATGGCGTTTTGCTCGTACATCTTCTCGGTAAGTTTGACAAATAAACGCTAAAGTTTTTTTGACCTTAATTAGCGTTACACTCTCGTCAAATACTGTCCCAGCATGCACGGCAAACTTGTCAGCTGAAAATTGCGTTAAATAACGCTGTGTTTCATCAGCAACATCACACAAGGCACTGGCTTTAAAATCAGTCATGTTAGCTAGGTTTGGTGCTTTATCGAGATTAAAAAATCGAACGGGGCTGTCAGCAAAACTCTGAGAGCTGGCAACGAAAAAAACTAAAAAAGGGAGTAAAATGCGCATAATAAATAGAGTCACAACACTGAATATGGCTCCATGGTATGACAATCACCAAACCTGCGCTACTGTCATTATCAAAAAACCTGCTTCAATGCTCTTCCGCAAATTTTTCTCGATAAACCTTGCTGACTGAGAAAATATAGCGATAATCGGGCAAGGTTTTGTGAGCAAAGGTAATGAAGTGCAATTATTAGAAATAGAGTGTGTAGGCAAAAAATTACGATTAGAAGGTTCAATGGCCGGATGGCAAGAATTGTTTTGGGACGAGCAATGTGTCTCACAAATTAATGCCAATGCCGACGGTGATGTATTTTCACATAAATTTTCTCTACAAAGTGAGCAAGGCGAGCTACCCATTGAACTTAACGGTTCATTGCAATGGCAACCTTTTGCACTGCAATTTCAATTGTTAGTTAATAACGAACTATTACACGACAATACGCTACTTGAAAAAGACATAGAACAACGTCAAATTACCGTTGGTGAAAAACAACCAATTAAATTTAGCTTCATAGGTATGGCAGGCCTAGGTTTAAAGCTATTAAAAAGTGCCAAAGTCATTAAAGTGCTGTTTGCTGCTGGTAGTTTGGCGGCTTATAGTTGGTTATTTTCTATCGAATTCGCCATCGCGCTCATTCTTTGTTTAGTTTTTCATGAATATGGTCACATCAAGGCAATGAAATACTTTGGCCTAAAAACCAAAGGTATATACCTCATTCCCTTTGTTGGTGGCTTAGCATTAAGCGATGACAAAATTAATACTCGCTGGCAAGACATTGTTATTTCAATTATGGGGCCCTTTTTCGGCTTAATACTGTCTATTGCCTGTTTAATTGGTTATTGGCTGACCGATATTGAAATACTCGCTGGTTTGGCGGTATTTAATGCCCTGCTCAATCTGTTTAACCTGCTACCTATTCTACCTTTAGATGGTGGTCACGTACTTAAAAGCATCGCTTTTTCCATTAACTCTAAAGTCGGCATAGTCGCTTGTATGTTAGGCGCGGCATTAGGGGTTTACATCAGTTATCATTTTGGTTTAGCACTATTAGGCTTTTTATTGGCCATTGGTAGCATTGAAATATTCTTTGAATATAAACGCCGACACCTCAGCCAATTGCTGCCACTTAATCGCTATGCGCAAATAGTATCAGCTGTATGGTATGTGGTTACCGTGGGTGGTTTAAGTGCCATTATTTGGCTTGTTGGCCAAACAGCTAATGACGCTTTGTCGCTGCCGCTTAAAATACTCGGTAGCTAAAAGCACTCAACCGAGAAAATGAGTTAACCGCTAAGAAGACATAATTTAGCAAGGAAGTTTAATGATTTCAAAAAAAGTCAGAGAATTATTTGTCTCATTAATGGAGGCGACAAATGACTCTGCCGTTTCTTATGATATAGAAACAGAGCAATATAGCGGCTATTTCAATAACAGCGTTGTTGAAAAATATATTGAGCTAGGCGCGCTAGAACTCATAGAAGGAGGCACTGGCGCCACCGTTATCTTACTCAATAATAGAGATGACTTTTTAAGTTCATTTGCCGCCGGCGTTCGCGAGGCTAAGAACGGCGCAGATCAATCTTACGCTGACTACAACGCCAATCCATTTGCCTTTTCAGTGGGCTTTGAGCATTTTCATCAAATCTCCAAGAAAAAACGCCAGTTAGTGGGTTATATTTGTCATGGTTTTGAAAATGATGAAACAGGATTAGTGCATTCGCAATGAGAGATATCTTTCGGTGCTTTTAACGACATAACAACAGCTAAATAATCTAAAATGGCACATCTAACATTGATTCTAAATCGCCTTTGAAGTTAAAAAATGATGATGCTTGACGATGCTTAATGCGAGAATTTAGCTCAGTCTTCAGCGCTTTTAACGTTGTAGTGCTCGCAATGAACTGGTTAATAGATGCCACTTCATCTTCTATTCGATCAGCATGTGCCGCAATATTTTCTGTCGTTATTTTATTACTCCTACCACTAAAGTTATCCCAAACAATAGCCTCAGGTGTATCTGCTGACTTTAACTCTTTAAGCTCAGCATTTAATTCACCAACCTTCTTCGATAATAAAGCTTCAATTGCCGTGAGTGTTTCAGCATCGAAATTAAAAGAGTCGTCGTCAATGTGTTCGTGGTAAAGCGTTAATAGCGTAAACACATCTTTATTTTCTCTGGCACTAGCAAGCTGTTGCATTAAATCATGCTTAACCGCTTTTTTAGTCGCATTATTTTCTTTATCTGGATGCAGTTTAGAGGCAAGGTGTTTATACATTTTATTTAACTGGCTGCCTTTAAATAATTTTTCGAGCATACCTAGCTCTTGCTTACTGTTCCTTTTCGAAAAGCTTTGATAGTGCTGATAGTCAAAATTTTCAAAGAAGTCTTCATCAAATTCTTCATTAAACTCTGCATTATATTCATCATCTGCCGCTGCTTCTTCATTCATTTTTTCATGAAAACGTTGAATATGCTCTTGAATCAAAGCAGGGTTTTTAATTAGCTCAATTAAGGTATCACGATCAAACTGCATTTCGCCGTCAAACATCTCATCTAACATGTTTGCTAATTCGGCAATACTATCCTCATCTACCGCTTGCTCTAAATTTTCAGTCAATAGTGTCAGCTCTGCATTTATTTTGTCACGCAAATCAGCAACATCAAGACCTACAGCGAAGGGATGCACAGCTAAATAATCGATATCAGATGAAATCCACATTAATAGCTCATCTCTTTGCTTATCTGTTAATGATTTTTTTGAGAGAAAATGTATTAAGTGTTCAACTTGCGCAGTAATAACATCAGCCAACCTTTGTTCAGAAGGCAGTGCTTCCTGTTTAAATTTCTCAAACAATTTTGTTCTTTTTTTAGTGAAATTAGCATTACGCTTTCGATGTTTCTCTATTTTTATCCACAAAGAAGACAGCTTACTTGACGGCTTATCCTTTTCATTTGCAGCACTGAATTTACTTAACTCGGGAATGATCTCGCTCATGACAATATGTTTGTTAGCCTAGTAATAAAACCATTGTAGCCAATAAATAAGTCATAGCGCAAAGGCGATTGTTATTCAGCTTTTAAGTGTAAGACTGGCAGCTATTATCGACTTAGAACATTTAGCGTAATAATTTAACATGAAAAAAGCTCCTTCTTTACCAAGCTGCATTACTTGTAACACGCCTACGTCCGTCAAAGGCTTTGAATATACTGTGGCGGTTTAACGTTAAACAATGTGTTAATTGAATTGACACCTAAAAATCAGGTGTCGAACAGATCAAATTATATCGACACCTATTGACTTAATGTTTATAAACTAAACATGAGACGACATCATCACGACTCTGGATATGCCAACTACAAAGTTAATAATTCCTTGTCTTTTCAGTAGGTCTTGAGTATTTTCATCAAGTATCCAAGAAAAAACGCTTGTTAGTTGGTTTTATATGCCATGGTTTTGAAAATGATGAAACAGGGTTAGTGCATCAACAATAATATGAAACTGCAAGTTTACGGAGGCCACGCCTAGAATGCACCACTTGTGGGAAGTCCATAGTCCTCCCAAACGCTTATAAATTCATTTACGCTGGAAGTGCTCTATCCTTTAAAAGACCTTCCTTTATTCTTGTACTCATCTCATGAAGTATTTTCCTATTTAACTGAGCTTCAATGGAAGGTCCTTGCTTATTGTCTTTAAAAATCTCTATCGTTTCTTTGAGTTCAATCAATTGCCACATTTCAATGTTTAAGCAATCAGTCCAAAATTTTGTACCATTTCTCCAATCTTTTTCATCTTCTAGAAAAGGTATACCTATTTTATCTAATTCCTCGTAACCAATTGAGCCTACAATATGAGCAGTGTGAAAACGTCTCAAATCTTTAGAGTAATCATCTTTATTTCGCTCTAATGAAATAAATAAAAAGTAATCAGGCCTCTGATGAGTGTGGTTATACAAAGGAGCACTATTATCAAAATCCATTCTAGGTTTAAATCTCCGATCTTTCGCTTTGACATCAATCGTTAAACCACTTTCAAGCTTATAATCATACTTTGTATTCTTTAATTCAGGTGTAAATGAAATATTATGCCGTATCATCCATTGCTCCGCGATTACTTCACCAAAACAGCCGATACCATTAGCCTCATCCTTACGGTGAGATTTCTTATGTATAGGTAAGTTCTTAGTTCTAAATTCTATTTCTCTATATAGTGATTCAGGTATATTGGTAACACGCGTGTATGTTCTATTTCTTATATTCAAGTTGTACTTCCTTATACTAGTGAATATGTTCTTGGTTCTGGGAATAGTAAATCTAAATCTCGTTTGTTAATTTTAAAAAGTGGGCCTTTTTCACTCACTCGATTAGTTTTTCCACTACGTTTTATTAAATGATCCATAGTAATAACACCCGATTGAATTAAAGGCATTAGCTGGCTGACAATAGGAGATTTTGTATGAGTAATGTTTAATAATTGAAAATGCTCAATACCATCAAAAAATTCACTTTTTGCCTCAACCCAGAATGTCTCGGCGTGCTTTTCTTTAAGCCTGCTTCTTAAAACTTTACCAGGCCAAACAGCAACTAATTCCTTGTTGTCATACCATTCCTGAAGTTCATCTTTGGATTGATCATAGATAAAACTCAGTCCTTGGCTATTTTCTTTTTGCGTACTGAGTGTGCAATATAATTTAAAGTCATCTTCTCTTTCATATCCGTATTTATTCAGTATTTCAGCACTCTTCTTACATGGGCTTATTGCCCAATCAGCCACTTGTGCAAACAATGTGGTTCGAGTTTTCACACCTCGCCCGGCCTTTAATTCAATACCAAAGTAATCTGGTTGCTTACTAGAATTTGCAGCTATATTGAGGCTGGTCTCTAACGTATATCCTATGGCGGTATCGCCAGAACGTAGCGCAGGTAGAGGCTTTTTAGCTAAAAATTTTAATTTATTATACAGCTCTTCAGCAACTGAGCTTTCTCCTTTGCTAAAGCTCTCAAAAAAGCTCTTTATATGAGATTTTTTTAAACTCAGAGAGTTTTCAATAAGAGTTTTACTCAGGTTAATAAGATAGGCTATATCATCTTTAATGATAATTGCGATCTGATCACCTACTTGGCTGAAATGAGGAAGCCCACCGAACCACATCCTAGGATCACCTTTTTTTGTTTTAGGGCGATATAAGCTGGTATTTGACTCTATAATTTTATCATCAGTTAACAAATAAGACTTTTTCTTAATTTTGTACTCAGGTCCTTGTCCCTGATCCCAGAAAAAATGAAAGTTTTCTAATTCAAAATGAGTTCTTACGGGCTGAGTAGCATCTAAAATAGATTTATTAAGCCCTGTCATTGTAGGTTCAAATATTGAGAATTCAGCGCCAATCTTTGTAAGTTGGCGTTTATTTAGTACCACACGTTCTTTTATTAATTCAGGTAATTCATCTTCTCTTTCATGATCAAGAACATCATAGTCCTCATCACTCATTTCCACATCTTCATATTCAGCGAATGTATTTGAGGGAGCAGGAATAGAAACCCTTGCTTGTTCGACTTTTTTTAACTCTTCTTGAAAAGATATCCAGTTATTAAAACCGTACTCAATACTAATAGCATCTAATGCTTCAGAGTGAGAAATACCTTTGTCTTTCTTAAGCTTTTTTGCTCGTTGTTTAATTCGATTGGTGGTGGGTAGATCAGTTTTGCTTTTATTCATTGCGTTGAACCCTAGTTTTCTGTGTGAGATATAAGAAACATTGGGTACGCGTAGGCGCTTTATTTTAAGGCTCCCCTTCAAGCCAAATAAAACATGAAAATAGGGAACACAGAAATAAAATCTCCTAAATGCATGTTTAGGTAGATAAGTAACGAATATGGATTATTTGAGTTGGTCTCAACTGCAAACAATCCCAACTTGTTCGTTGGATTATCTACAGAGAGGACCGGAAGGGGTCTTTACATAAGGAGGCTGCTCTCATTAGCCTATGAATAACAGTACCTTACCCTTATTATAAATGCAATATATCCATTTAACTTAAAATAAGCCTGGACTTTCTGATCTTTCTTTAATAGAATCCCTCCATTATCTTTAAAGTAATGGTATTTTAGTGAATCATATTGAGTTATTTTCAGGTTGTGGCGGTCTATCTTTAGGCTTAGAGCAAAGTGGTTTTGAACTCACAATGGCTAATGAACTTTCGCCTATGGCTGCTGAATCATTTGCCTACAACTTCTTTAATGAAAATATAGAAGAACTCGCTAGAATAGAGAAAAAAACTAAAAACACCTATTGGCTTAATAGTAACTTTGCAGAACTTAAACCTCGTTTAAGAGAAAACCCATTTACTTTTCCAGCGTTTGATGAAAAAGGCACTAGTGAAATACCCAAAGACATTTCTAAATTAAAGGGTAAATTAATCGTCGGTAGCATTGTTGAATTAAATAGATTGCTAGATGGCAATGAAGATTTAGTAAAACAGCTAAGGACTTCTTTTGGCTCCAAACGTGGGCTTGACTTAGTTTCTGGCGGACCACCATGCCAAAGTTTTAGTATGGCTGGATTGAGAAAACTTGATTGCGATAAAAACACATTACCTTGGGAATTTGCTAAATTTGTTCAGCACACCCAACCTAAAATTGCCATGCTTGAGAATGTTACCGGCATTCTGCGTGCCTTCAAAGATGAAGAGGGTAAAAGTTTCTATGCTTGGTATGAAGTAGCGAAAGTATTCGCCTCTATTGGTTATGTTCCTGTTTGCTTGCACATTAATGCTAAGCTGGCTGGCATTGCACAAAACCGTCCTCGTTTCATCATGATTGCTGTAAGATTTGATCACTATAGTTTGATAGCAAAGAATTTTGACATCAAAAGTGCTGACGCAAAGATATTTGCTCCTTCATTAGACTTTTATCACTTAGTAAAAGAATCAGGCGATGAATTAACATATGGTCACCTGGACTACTTTGATGCAACTAAGCCAAGTCACCATAAATTATTTGAAGGTTCATTTTTGTCAACTTTAGTAAATGGTGAAAAAGTGACTGTTCGTGAAGCTTTAGATGACTTAAAGAAAAATCATCCATCTGAGCCTTCTGAATTTATAAAAACTTTAAATACTACATTTGAATCTTTGCCACAACGTAGCTCTTTATCAAATCATGATTTTCGCGATAATGGAGAAGTAGTCCAGCGTCGTTTTAGACTATATCAAATACTTCAGACTATTGATGATCGTAGTATCACTAAGGCAGTTTTTTCAGTTCTAAAAGGGAACGAAACTGACTTACAGGATGATGTATGGTCAATATGCAAACAATACAAATACCTTCGAGTAGATGGTAAATTATTGCTATTTGATACAAAAGAAGAATTTATTGATTACCTTCGCGCACATCCAACTAAAAAGCAAACACAAAAAGCATTAGTAGCAGACGCACAGGCTCCGGCGGCACTATCTATTCCAGATGATGCCTGCCACTATGACGAGCATGAATTACGTGTATTAACAGTGCGTGAAATGGCAAGAATACAATCTTTTCCTGATAATTTCGTATTTCGTTCAAAAGTTACCACAGGTGGTCAAATGAGAAAGTTTGAAGTCCCTCAATACACACAAGTAGGAAATGCTGTACCACCCCTATTAGGTTTAAAGCTAGGGCAATGCCTCTCAAAATTATTGTTTTAGTATATCCCAAATTTGATGATGAGCAATGCGCTTACTTTTATTCAAGTTAAAAATAAATTGAATAAATAATCACTCATCTTCAAGCAACTCAGTTAAACAAGTTATTTGCTCGGTTAATGCAGCAACTTGTTGCTCTAATAGCATGACGCGTTGAGCTAGTTGCTCGTTACTTTCTGAAATTATGCTTTCCGAAGTAATACTTTCTGAAGCCGTGGCTTCTGCTTGATTAGCACTAGTTTCAGTCAGGTAGCTATCATCGAGCGCTGAAAATAAATGCACATAACGTGACTCACGCTTACCAGGCAAACGCTCTAGTTTTTTGACTAAAGTTAGATTTTTTAAATTTTGTAATTGGTTTAATGCATTTTCAACTTCATTGACATCAGTAAAGTCAGCAAGACGATTACTACGTGTTCTTAATTCACCCGGCGTTTGAGGTCCTCTGAGCAATAATAGACAGATAATAGCTCGTTGTTGTGTAGTGAATTTTAAATCGCCAAACTCAGTATCACAAAAGCGATGAATATATTTACTCACGCGCCCCGAGGCTTTGTGGTCTATCATTAATAGGTTCATTTTTACCAATTCATCAACGTTATCTTGCACCTCAGCTTCACTAAGTGACATAACTGGCTCACGGTTACTTTTTTGATTACAAGCTGTTGTTATACCGTTAATTGAAAGAGGGTATTGCTCAGGCGTAGTGGTTTCTTTTTCTAGCATGATACCAATAATACGGCATTGCTCTATGGATAGTGTGATCATATGGAGGCATCCTAATTGAAAATAGCGAGTTAACTCAAACTTCAGTCTGTTATAGCAAGCAATATACACCTTTACTATGCCATCATGATTAATTTATCAGAGAAAAGCAGACGCAGCATGCACGATTAAGTAATAACTAGACTAATACCAAGTCTATTAAGTTTGTGCCCACTCAGAGAAACTTAGTAGAATTGGTATAACAAAGCTTGAAAGTTTTAATTACTGGTCTAGGCTAAACTTATCTCTTTCGTGGACTTTTAAGCCACACAAAGCCCGCTAACAACAATAGAGATACTTACATTCAAAATATTCACTTCGTGAGGTTCTGAAACTGAGTGAATATTAACGAATTTATAAATAAAGGACTCGTAGGAAAAAGTAATCAGGACTAAAATAACTGGTGTGGGGCACTTTTAAAATCACATTGTTTGTCAAACTGCAGACTTTGTCAGCATTGTTCATAGTTATATGAAGTATTAGTCATCGTTTAATTCGAATTAAAGTTTAAAGACGGAGTAAGCAAATGAGAACGGCTAATAAAAATGCCCTGGTGTTAATGACATCAGCGCTATTCACAAGTATGACGGCAATAGCAGCTGACGAACTGCAGATATCAACAATACAACCAACGCAAATAGCTTTTAGCGCTAACAACACAACTGGAAATACCTATATCATTCAACTGGTTGAACCAGCAATTGCCGTATATGAAGGTGGCATAGAGGGTTTTGAGGCCACTAGCGCGAATGCAAACGGGAAAAAAAAATTAGATGCAAAAAGCAAGAAAGCAAAAAAATATCAACAACACCTCAAAAACAAACAACAAAGAGTACTCAAAGAGGCCGGGGGGAAACTTAATAGAAATTTAGCACCTAAATATGAATATCAGCATGCAATCAATGGCTTCGCTCTAGAACTGAGCGCCGAAGAAGCAAAAATGCTCTCTGCTATGGACGGGGTTTTAAGCGTACAGAAGGAAAGGTTTGAGCAGCTGTTGACCGATGTTGGGCCACAGTGGATAGGCGCTGAACATATCTGGAATTCAAATAGTGATGGCCCTAAAGGTGAAGCTATGGTGGTGGCGGTATTAGATACAGGCATTAATAGCGATCACCCTTCCTTTGCCGACATTGGTGGTGACGGCTACGATCACACCAACCCACTTGGTACCGGCGTTTATTTACCCGGTAGCTATTGTGCTACGGTTGATGCAAGTTTTTGTAATGATAAGCTGATTGGCGCATGGGATTTTGTTGCTTCAGATGGTACCGTGCCAGAAGATAACGATGGCCATGGCAGTCACACCGCTTCAACTGCGGCCGGTAATGTTGTCAATGGCGCAACCTTAATAGCACCTACGACATCGGCAAGCTTCAATATTTCAGGGGTAGCACCACACGCTAATATTATTGCCTATGATGTCTGTGACGATGGTTGTCCTGGATCTGCACTGGTAGCTGCAATCAACCAAGTTATCATTGATGCAAGTAACCTACCCAATGGTATCGCGGCATTGAACTACTCTATTTCCGGTGGCGGCGATCCCTATAATGATACAGTTGAGTTAGGTTTTCTAGCCGCTGTGGAAGCAGGAATATATGTTGCTGCGTCCGCGGGAAATTCAGGTCCTGCAGCAAGTACTGTCGCTCACTTGGGCCCGTGGGTGTCCACTACGGCAGCATCCACCCATAACCGAAAAATTGCCAATAACCTCGTAAATTTGAGCAGTGACAGTTCGGCACTCGCTGATATTAGTGGTTCCAGTTTTAGCGCAGGTTATGGCCCAGCGCCTATTATGCATGCTAATACCACGGCATTTGATCCAACAGGGCAATGCTTAACTCCTTTCCCCGCTGGCACATTCAACGGCGAAATCGTGGTCTGTGACCGCGGTACTATTGCCCGTACTGCTAAGGGACAGAACGTATTAGCTGGTGGTGCAGGCGGCTATGTCTTAGCCAACTTAGGTCAGGGCGAAAGTACTGTCGCTGACGGACACTTTTTACCTGCCATCCATATTGGTGACACAGCCGGTATCGCTTTACGCGATTGGCTCGCTAGTAATACCGAGACCATGGCTACCATTACCCCCTCTGGCTTTAACTTAGACCCAGAAAACGGCGATATTATGGCCGACTTTAGTTCACGTGGACCACAACTAGCATTCAATGTCCTGAAACCTGACATCACTGCCCCGGGCGTAGATATTATGGGTGCTGAAGCCAATGGTCAGGCGCCTGCTCCCGAATATCAAATTATTAGCGGTACTTCAATGTCTAGTCCTCACAACGCCGGCGCCGGTGCCCTTATGGCGGCCGCACACCCAGACTGGACCCCGACTGAAATCAAATCAGCAATGATGATGTCTGCAGTAACCGCCAATACTTTCAAAGAAGATGGCGCTACGCCGACCGATGCCTTTGACTTAGGTGCTGGTCGGATAGAGCTTAGTGCAGCCGACGAAGTTGGCTTAGTCATGAGTGAAACCGTCGCCAATTTCCTTGCCGCTAACCCCGCACTTGGCGGCGATCCCAAGTCGTTGAACTTACCTAGTATGATGGACAGTAATTGTGTTGGCACCTGTTCGTGGACTCGCGTGGTTACCAATAAAACCAAGCATACAGGACATTGGAATGTTACTGCTAATGGTAGTGGTTTTGAACTTGAGGTAGCAGTTTCACCGCAAGCAAAAAGCAAAAAGCATAATCTGAAGCTAAAAGCTGGCGAAAGTGCCACCATAACCATCACCGCCCACAATTATAGCTCAGCAGGTGGTTGGCAGTTTGGCAGTCTAAAATTAGACAGCAACGGAAATAGCAGCCCAGATTTACATATGCCATTAGCGGTATTTGCGTCAAAAGCTAGTAATGCTGAGTTATTTAGCAAAACAGTCGACCGCGAAACGGCTGCTAGCGGTGACATCTTAAGCTATCAGCTAAAAGTAACGAATGGCCAACTAGACGGTCCTATTACCGTTACGGATGTCGTGCCTGCAGGTAGCAGCTATGTGGCAGGCACAGCAATGGAATCTGTGGTCAGTGGCGTAACAACGTCAGCCTGGGCTTATGATGCCAATAGCAATAGCTTATCTTGGACTGGTGAGCTTGATTCCGGTGGTATCGAAGTCGCGTTGGATAACGGTGGATTGCTATTTGGGTATGTTCCACTTTCAGGATTTTTTGCACCACTGCCACTAACCTGTAACAGCGATTGCGATGATGGCGGATACGCATTTAATGTACCGCCCTATACCTATAATGGCCAAACTTATACGCAAACCCTTATGTCGGTCAATGGCACGCTAGAAGCGGGGTTGAACAGCGGCCAATTTAGCAGTTTTAATAATCAAAACCTGCCGGATGCTACGGCGCCAAATAACATATTGGCACCGTTCTGGCGCGATCTCAACCTCAATGCAGGCGGTAATATGTATAGTGGCACTCTATCAGCTGGTCCTTTTTCATGGACGATCTATGAATGGGAAGCAGTGCCGCATTTTGGCAGCAGCAATAGTGTGAGCATGCAAGTCTGGATAGGGGTGAATGGCACGCCAGTCGAAGGTGATATTCACTTCGTCTATGGCGATATGTCTAGTGGCACAGCTAATGGTGGTACCGTAGGGGCTGAGAATGCTACCGGTAGCCTAGGAAAAAGCTACTTTTACAACGGCAATGGCAATGCGCCAGTAGAAGGTGACGAGATTCGGGTCTCCACTGTCTTCGGTGGTGAAGCCAACTTGTCCTTTAAAGTAATGACGGACTGTAGCGAAGACCTAGTGATCAACCAAGCCAACCTGAGTAATGATGGCAAAGGCGAAGTGGCGATTGCGGTAACTTCATGTCAGTAATAAAAAATATAACTAAGTACTAACAACACTTACTTTTTAGCCTAGAGAACCATAAAGCCCGGACATACCGGGCTTTTCATTATCAGAAGTAGTCGCTATTCTATGTTCTGGATCTGCTCGCGCATTTGCTCAATTAATACTTTTAGCTCTACGGCTGAATT
>TARA_R110002167_G_scaffold49184_4_pt1 | contig 33161 bp, 27 predicted proteins | sample TARA_R110002167 | Tara Oceans TARA_R110002167 (sample SAMEA4398238) | marine metagenome | biome: Polar Biome; feature: [MES] marine water layer (ENVO:01000295) within the mesopelagic zone...; material: water (ENVO:00002006), including particulate matter (ENVO:01000060) such as......
TTAACAGCCCCAAGGCTGTTAAAATTGAATCCCTCCGCACCAAACCACTCCCAAGCACAATCCCCCTACAACGCGTGGCCTAAACCCAATCGCCTGCAGGGCACCCCCTTACGAGGGCAGGGGCTCCTACAGTCAGAAACCTATTCCAACATAGTGGTAGAAACCCCTGATTGTAGGAGCTTGCCTTGCAAGCGATAGGTGCGATTGATGAGAAACTGTGGAAGATTTAGGCCTTCGCCTGCAGGGCAGGCTCCTACAGTCAGAGCAATTATCAAGAACTGGTAGAACCCACTGATTGTAGGAGCTTGCCTTGCAAGCGATAGGTGCGATTGATGAGAAACTGTGGAAGATTTAGGCCTTCGCCTGCAGGGCAGGCTCCTACAGTCAGAGCAATTATCAAGAACTGGTAGAACCCACTGATTGTAGGAGCTTGCCTTGCAAGCGAATGGTGCGATTGGTGGGGATCTGTGGAAGATTTTGGCCTTCGCGGGCAAGCCCCCCATGCTAGGGCAAGCGCTCCTACAATCAGTTGTCTCAGACACGGATCGAATCTCCCCCCTAAACAGCTTTCCCGTAGAAGCCACCATCCTGTACCATCAATCCAAACAAAAATAAGGGTGGGGGCTCTTCGCATGAGAATTTATCGTCAGGCGTACAGACTAGGTTCGATCGCTTACTTACTCATAAGCATTGGCTTATCCCCAACGCTCCACGCCGCAGACTGGCCCTCCTATGGATCAGACTCTTCCTCCAGTAAATACACAGCGCTCGAACAAATCACCGCCGCTAACGTCACCTCTGTCCAAACGCGCTGGTCTTGGGGGTCTCCCGATAATCCGACAGTCCTAGAGAATCAGGCGCAACAGAACTTCATTGCGACTCCAGGCGCCTATAAAGTGACGCCAATCGCGATAGACGGCGTGCTCTATGTCAGCACCTCCTACGGGCGTGTAGCGGCGATCGATGGCGTAAGCGGAGAGTCACTGTGGGTCTTCGACAGCAAGGCCTGGGAGACTGGCCGGCCAACTAACCTAGGCTACAACCACCGCGGGGTGTCTTACTGGAGCGATGGCCAGAGTAGTCGCATCCTAATGCCCACGAACGACGCCTATCTGTACTCGATCGACGCGAGCACAGGGCTCGTCGATCCTGAATTCGGTGAACAGGGGCGTATAGACCTGACTCTCGGTCTTGGTCGTGAGGTTGACCGTGCCGCCTACACTCAAATCTCTGCGCCTCTGGTTGTTGGCGATATCGTGGTCGTTGGCTCGTCCATAAGCGATATCCCCAATTACAAGGAAGCCCCGCCCGGCCATGTGCGTGGTTTTGATGTGCGTAGCGGCGAGCGAGTGTGGATATTCAATACCATCCCGCAGGCGGGCGAATATGGCAACGAGACCTGGGAGGAGGGGGCGTGGGAGTACACTGGGAATACCAATGTCTGGACGCTGATGAGCGCCGATGAAGAGCTCGGTTATGTATATCTTCCTATCGGCACGCCAACGAACGACTGGTTTGGCGGTCATCGCAAGGGCGATAATCTATTCGCGGAGAGTCTAGTCTGTATAGAAGCCGCCACTGGTAAGCGGGTATGGCATTTCCAATTTGTTCATCATGGCGTTTGGGACTATGACCTGCCTGCAGCGCCCAATCTGATAGACATCAACGTTGCAGGCAAGCCCATTAAGGCCGTGGCACAAGTTACAAAACAAGGATTCGTCTTTGTCTTCGACCGCGTGACTGGCGAGCCGGTTTGGCCTATCGAGGAGCGCGTTGTCCCTCGCAGCAGCATTCCGGGCGAGGCACTCTCTCCAACTCAACCTTTCCCTAGTAAGCCAGCGCCTTTCGAGCCTCAGGGAATCTCTGAAGAAACACTCATCGACTTCACGCCGGAGCTGCGTAACGAAGCACTGCAGGCTATCGAGAAGTTCGATTACGGCCCTCTGTACACACCGCCCTCGCTGCGAGGCACCATTAATTTCCCCGGTTGGTTTGGTGGGGGAGGCTGGCAAGGCGCTGCGGCAGACCCAGACACTGGTATTCTCTATATCCCTTCGGGCAGCGCTCCGATGGTGGTGACCCTTCAAGAGCCCGACCCCGAGAAATCCAATTTTGCCTTTATGCGCGGTGGCAATGGTGCTGCGCCAAGCCCTCGTGGCCTGCCATTAACTAAGCCACCCTATGGACGAATCACCGCGATCAACCTCAATACCGGGGAACACGAGTGGATGGTCCCTCATGGGGAAGGGGTACGAACACGCATTATCGCCGAGGGGGCCTTAGACCCCGGGCCGGTAGGCTCGCCTTCACGAACAGGGCCACTTCTGACTAAAACTCTGTTGTTTGTGGCACAGGAAGATGGTGGTCGCTACCTATTGCGGGCTTTCGATAAGACAAATGGCGCTGTTTTGCATGAGATCGAGATGCCGCTGCCACCTAGCGGAACCCCTATGTCCTATAGTGCTCAGGGGACCCAATATATAGCGATAGCGGTGGGGGCAGGGGCGGATTCTCGAATCCTCAGTTTTGCATTACCTTAAGCGAGCTCGCAATAAAGACCAACGGGGTATTGCGCTTGATTAAGCGGGAAAATTTACCCATAATGCGCCGCTGTGATGGCACTGATAGGTGTATTCACGCTTGATGGTATCTCTTGCTGGTCCCCTCGCAATGATAAGCTGTGAACCCCGCCAGGCCCGGAAGGGAGCAACGGTAATAGCTGACTCATGTGCCGTGGTGTGGCTGGCAGGAGGTACCTCCAACTCTAGATACGACCTCGCCAGCACCCCTGCGTTTATCTCGGCGCCCAAAAACGCCCAGAAACCAATTAGAACGCCCTTGATAGTGACCGGAATCAGATGACTTACCAGGTATTGGCGAGAAAATGGCGACCTAAATCATTCAGCGACATGGCTGGTCAAGAACATGTCCTGCAGACCCTCGTCCACGCCTTAGACAATCAACGCCTACATCATGCCTATTTGTTTACAGGCACCCGCGGCGTTGGCAAAACGACTATCGCGCGCATTTTCGCGAAATGCCTGAACTGCGAAGAGGGCATAAGCTCTACCCCTTGCGGCAAATGTAGCGCTTGCCTAGAGATCGGCGAAGGGCGTTTTATCGACCTAATCGAAGTCGATGCTGCCTCCAAGACCAAGGTTGAAGATACCCGCGAATTATTAGAGAACGTGCAATACGCACCATCGGTTGGGCGTTATAAAGTCTATCTCATAGACGAAGTCCACATGCTCTCTAATCACAGTTTCAATGCTCTGTTGAAAACACTGGAAGAGCCACCACCCCATGTCGTGTTTCTGCTGGCCACTACAGATCCTCATAAGCTACCGATTACGATTCTTTCACGCTGTCTGCAATTTAGCCTGAAGAATCTGAGTCCACAGAAAATCGTCGAATACCTAAGCTCGGTCTTGATTGCAGAACAGATTCCCTGCGAAGAGGGCGCTCTTTGGAGCATCGCCAAGAGTGCACAAGGCAGTATGCGTGACGCACTGACTTTGCTAGACCAGAGCATTTCTTTCTGTGCAGGCAATGTTACTGAGGCAGAGGTTAGCACCTTATTAGGCACGCCTGATCAGGCCCTGATACTGCGCATCGTAGCGGCATTGAATGCCGAGGACGCCAACGATCTTCTCGAGACTGTCAGCGTGATAGCGTCGCGCTCATTCGACTATTTCCTTCTACTCGATAATTTGCTGTCGCTACTGCATCGCATCGCGATCGCACAACTGGTCCCCGGCGGCGTCGACAATAGCCAGGGTGATCGCGAACAGATACTCGGTATAGCCAAGCAACTCACTGCCGAACAAGTACAGCTGTATTACCAGATCGCGCTGAATGGTCGCGCCGATATGAACGTAGCGTTCGATGCGCGTATGGCATTCGAGATGCTGCTGCTTCGTATGCTGGTCTTCTCTCCTCAGGCACCTGCGTCTAGCGCTATCGAGACAGCAGAATCGGCTGCGCCCGACGACAGCACGGATACGCAAAAAAAAAAGCCTGAACTAATCTCCGAGCCAGAGCCGGAAATCCGCCTCGAGCCGGATAATGCCAATACGCAGACGCAAGCTCCTAGCCCAGAACCCCTCGTAGAGCCGCAGCGTCAAACTGATGCGCCAGCGCTGAGCGCAGCGCAAGACGCGAGTGCCACACTAGAACAGCCCCCTAAGCCAGATCCGATAGCGGTTGCCGAAGTTGCGGTTGCCAGCGATGAAGCTCCCGCAGTTGCCGAGACGGATCCTGTGCCACGTAATCAGACAGAGCGCTGGATTCAGATTGTGCGTGATCTTGGCGTCACCGGTATTACTGGCAATCTTCTGGCCAACTGCGTATTAGTGGACATGAGCGATAACAGCGTGACGCTCACACTAGACGAGACACAAAGTGCGCTTTACAACGAAGAGCATGGGCGCAGAATAGAGCAGTTGCTAAGCGAACACTTTAAGAAAGCTCTTAAACTTACCTTGCTGATTAGCGCCATCGATGCAGAGTCCCCCGCGCAATTCCGACAACGTATGCGCGAAGAAGCGCTACAGCAGGCGCGCACTGAGTTTGAAGAGGATGAACATATTCAAGCAATTATTAACACTTTCTCGGCGTATATCGTGCCAGACAGTGTCAGCATTTTGAGCGAGGAAAAGCCATGACCGATATCAATGAACTAATGAAACAAGCAAAGCAAATGCAAGAGCAGATGCAGCGTGCGCAGCAAGAGGCCGCCAAAATTGTGTTGGTAGGAGAATCGGGCGCAGGCTTGGTCAAAGTCCACATGAATGGTCGTCACGACGTACAGAAGGTGGAATTGGATGCCGGCCTTATGGGCGAGGACAAAGACGTAATAGAAGACCTCATAGCCGCCGCAATCAATGATGTCGTTAAGAAGATCGAAGAGAAGAACCGCGACAATATGTCGGGCATGGCGGCTGGGCTTAAATTGCCAGAGGGCTTCAAGCTGCCGTTCTAAGAATTTCGCAAGAGAGCAATGAAATGTTTGCAAGCCCCTTAATCGAGAAATTAGTGGAATCACTGCGTTGCCTGCCTGGCGTTGGGCCGAAGTCAGCACAGCGTATGGCGCTGTATTTATTGGAGCGCAATAGAGAAGGGGGCAAGCACCTTGCCGCAGTGCTCGAGGAGGCCTTAGAAAACGTTGGCCATTGCAAACAATGCAGGACACTCACAGAAGATGAATTTTGCCGTATTTGCACCAACCCATCGCGCAATAGAAACCTGCTCTGTGTAGTGGGCTCACCTGCAGATGTGCATGCGATAGAACAGACAGGTAGCTATAAAGGCCTGTATTTTGTGCTTATGGGGCATCTGTCACCTATAGATGGCATTGGCCCCGATGAGATCGGCATACCCGAGCTAGTAGCAACCTTAAAAAAACAAGCTGTGGAAGAAGTGATCCTCGCTAGCAACCCAACAGTGGAAGGTGAGGCAACTGCCTATTACATCGCCGAACAACTCAAAGGATTCGATATCGTCATTTCACGCATTGCCCATGGCGTACCTGTGGGAGGAGAGCTCGAGTTTGTCGATGGCGGCACGCTGAGCCACGCGTTTAATGGCAGACTCGTCGTAAGACAATTATGAGCGCAATAGCAATTACAATCGAAGCACCCGTCTATGTCACAGACAACGCAGTACTCGCGACTCTGTGCGAGCAATGGCAGCAGTTGCCACTGATAGCGCTCGACACAGAATTCGTGCGTGTCGACACCTTCTATCCCCGCATTGGACTAATTCAGGTAGGTGATGGCTTTAAAAATTATCTACTCGACCCACTTGTCCTGAACGATTGGAGTGGCTTTATTGCCCTTCTGAGCAATCCGGCAGTAACGAAAGTTCTACACTCATGCTCAGAAGACCTCGTGGTATTCAAGGACTTCTTCAAGCAGTTACCGACCCCCTTATTCGATTCCCAGCGCGCTGCCGCATTCCTTGGCTTCGGTTACAGCATTAGCTACCAGAACCTAGTGAAGGAAGTTCTCGATATAGAGGTGAGTAAGGATCAGACACGCTCAGACTGGACGCGACGTCCTCTAACAGAGGATCAGTGTAATTATGCGGCATTGGATGTCGCCTACTTGCCAGCTATTACCCAGTTCCTCAAAGACAAGCTTGTTACAACTAAACGCAGTGCTTGGGCCGAAGATGAGTTTGCCCAGATGTTGGCAGCTGCCACACCAGAGTCCGATGCGGCCTCTTGGAAAGACTACTATCTGAGCCTAGGCGGCGCATGGCGTCTCGACGCTCCGCAATTGGCGGCTTTGCAGAGACTGTGTGAGTGGCGTGAAGAGCAGGCCAGGGGGCGTAATAAGCCGCGCAGTTGGATAGCGAAAGATGCCGAATTACTCGCTATCGCCGCAGCAATGCCATTAGAGCCTAGCGAACTCGCAGCCGTAGCGGACCTCCCGCGCCCCTTAGTGAACCGTGATGGTGCCGACATCCTAGCGCTTATAAAGGCACCTCAGAAGGGCCTTGCGCCACGACCGGAGCTCACGGAGCAGCCTCTCAATAGCGAGATGCGCAAGACTCTCAAGCTCTGCCAAAGCATCGTAAGGCAACTCGCAGAACAGCTTGGGATGGCTCCAGAGCTATTGGCGCGTAAGAAACAACTGATGCCCTTAATCACTGCCGCCCATGCCTCGACGGAGTTTAGCTGGCCAGAAGGACTGTCCGGCTGGCGTCAAACATTACTCGAGGAGCCCATGCGCAAGGCCCTCAAGACAGGTTCAAATAAGTGACTCAGGATCTCAATCAGACCAGTTTGGGCGAAAAGTTCTGGGAGCGACCACTAGAACAGCTCAACCGCGCTGAATGGGAAGCCCTTTGCGACGGTTGTGGGCGTTGCTGCCTGAAGAAGCTCATCAATAGTAAAGACGAAAGCGTGCATTACACCCGCGTTGTTTGCCGTTATTTAGACACCGAGCGCTGTGCCTGCACAGCGTACTCCAATCGCCAGAAACTCGTCCCCGACTGCCTAGTGTTAGATATGGAGATGCTCGAACAACTGCACTGGATTCCAGATACGTGTGCCTATAGACTGCGCTATGAGGGGAAACCCTTGCCGCAGTGGCACCCGCTTTTACAGGGCAGCCGAGCGGCCATCAACGCACAACAGATCTCGGTAACAGGGAAAGTGATATCGGAGGAGTTCGTGCATGAAAAGGGTCTCGAAGAGCACATCATTCGCTGGGTAAGTGCAGCATGTTAGATATCTATGACTATATTTTCGGATGGGCTGTCTATATAGCCGCGGGCGCCGTGTGCTATATGATTTTCTACCGCTTCACTGGCGGAATTAAGTTCAAACCCCTCGCTAATTCCCTGCGCGCGATCCTTCTCGCCCTAATGTTTACCCCTTGGTACGTCAGCCCTGAAGCAGACCTATTAGCACCCGCACTTATGGTGATGATGCTCGATATGGTTACGGTTGGTGGCAACGCCTTTGTGCGCGCCTTGGTGCCACTGTCCATAGCGATTATGTTTGGCGTTCTTGTGACACTTTCTGGCGCTTTAATTAAGCGCTTGCTCAAGCGATCAGAGAAAAGTTCTGCGTCTTAGGCGTTCGAGCGCTCCTTTCCCATTCGAAAAGGCCCAGTAGAAAATGATTAGATTCGAAGGCACAGATCAATATGTTGCCACCTCAGAATTGCAGATGGCCGTTAACGCGGCGATTAACCTACAGCGACCATTACTCATCAAGGGTGAGCCCGGTACCGGCAAGACTATGCTGGCCGAACAGGTTGCTCAAGCCTTGGGCTTCCCCCTAATTCAATGGCACATCAAGTCAACCACCAAGGCACAGCAAGGCTTGTATGAGTACGATGCAGTGTCACGCCTGCGCGACTCTCAGCTTGGCGATGAAAAAGTGCATAATATTGCCAACTACATAGTTAAGGGCAAGGTCTGGGAGGCTTTCGATCGCGATCAACAAACGGTTCTCCTGATCGATGAGATCGACAAGGCCGATATCGAATTTCCTAACGATTTATTGTTGGAATTAGACAAGATGGAATTCTATGTCTATGAGACGCAACAAGTCGTAAAAGCCAAGCATCGACCGCTAATTATCATTACCAGTAATAATGAGAAGGAATTGCCAGATGCATTTCTGCGCCGCTGTTTCTTCCACTATATTAACTTCCCCGATGCAGTGACCATGGAGAAAATCGTCCATGTACACTACCCCAAGATTAAGCAAACCCTACTTCAGCAAGCAATGGAAGTATTCTTCGACATCCGCAAGATACCAGGGCTGAAAAAGAAACCCTCAACCTCCGAGTTGATCGATTGGCTAAAATTAATCCTGGCTGACGACATACCCGAGGACGTGCTCAAAGACCACGAAAACAAGAACGCCATTCCTCCTCTGTACGGCGCATTACTAAAGAATGAACAAGACGTTCACTTGTTAGAGCGCTTGGCCTTTATGCACAGGGCTAAAAGGTAAGGGCATGTTGATTCAATTCTTTCAGGCACTACGGGCCGAGAAGATTCCAGTAACACTTTCGGAACTCTTCGCGCTGCTCGACTGCCTAGAGAAAGGACTCGTCTTCGCTAGCATCGACGATTTCTATTATTTGGCTCGCCTGTGCATGGTCAAGGACGAGAAGCATTTCGACCGCTTCGACCGCGCCTTTGCAAACTACTTCGATACCCTCGCTAAACTCGACGATGTACTCAATTCCCTTATACCCGAGCAGTGGTTGCGTAAAGAGTTCGAGTCGAGCCTTAGCGAAGAGGACAAGGCGCAGATCGAAGCCTTGGGCGGTCTCGAGAAACTATTCGAGGAGTTTCGCAAGCGCCTAGAAGAGCAGAAAGAGCGGCATCAGGGCGGCAACAAGTGGATAGGCACGGGCGGCACGTCGCCCTATGGAGCGTTTGGCTATAACCCAGAAGGCATTCGCCTAGGTCAGAACGAGTCGCGCTCGCACAAAGCCGTAAAAGTGTGGGATAAGAGAATTTATCGAGACCTAGACGACGATGTCGAGATAGGCACGCGCAATCTCAAGATGGCATTGCGACGCCTACGTAAGTTTGCTCGCACAGGTGCCGAGCAAGAACTCGATATCAGCGACACCATCTCCTCTACAGCGCGTAACGCAGGCCTGCTCGATATTAAAATGGTCCCTGAGCGACACAATTCAGTAAAGGTGCTTATATTCTTTGATATCGGGGGTTCTATGGACCCTTATGTACGCCTTTGTGAGGAGTTGTTTTCAGCGGCGCGCTCGGAGTTTAAGCATCTCGAATACTTCTATTTCCACAATTGTCTCTACGAGTCGGTGTGGAAGAAAAGCCATCGACGCGCGGCCGAAACGACCTCCATTTATGATATTTTGCACCGCTACGGCAAGGATTATAAGGTTATCTTCGTTGGCGATGCTACGATGGCTCCCTATGAGGTCACTCATGTAGGTGGCAGTATCGAACACTACAATGAGGAGCCCGGCGCTGTGTGGTTGTCCCGTATGACAGAGGCCTTCGAACGGATTGTCTGGCTCAATCCAGTGAGTAAGCAACACTGGGAACACAATTACTCGATCGAATTGATACGAGAGATAGTGGAGGAGCGTATGTTTCCACTGAGTTTTAAAGGATTAGAAGAGGCGATGGCCATGTTAAGTGGGAAGACAAAGAAGACCCCACACATGCCTGCCCACTAGTCGGGGCACAATGCCCAACCTTTACCAAAGAGAATAACTATGGCCGCAAGAACAGATATCGAACTGAAAGATGATCTAGATCCCGATCGCTTCTCCCGATTGGTTCAGATGTATGAGTATGTCTTTGAGCAATACCCAAGCTTGCCAGCCTTTACAGCGCTGGGACACACCATTAGTTATCAAGAACTTGAACGCCTTAGTGACGAGTTCTGCGCGTTTCTTCGCGCCCAGAAAAACCTGAAACCAGGTGACCGAATTGCGATTCAACTACCCAATGTACTGCAGTTTCCCATTGTCGCGATCGGGGCTACTAAAGCAGGTTTAGTCTTGGTTAACACCAATCCCCTTTACACTGCGCGCGAGATGAAGCATCAGTTTATAGATAGCGGTGCTAAGGCAATCGTGATTCTTGTCAATTTCGCCGACAAGCTCGAGAGCATACTGCCCGAAACTGACATAGAGACAATCATTACTACTGAGATTGGGGATGCGCTTCCAGGTTTGAAGCGCACTGTCGTGAATTTGGGGGCGCGCTATTTAAAGAAAATGGTGCCATCTTATAGTTTGCCCACCGCAATAAAATGGCGCTCCATTGTGAGTGGCACGCAGAATATAGCCAAACAAGAAGCGGTGGATTCAGGTACCGACGTAGCAATTATCCTGTACACCGGTGGCACCACTGGCGTCTCAAAAGGGGTCATGTTAACTCATAAAAATTTACTCGCGAATATGATGCAATTGCGAGCCGTGAGTAAATCCGTGATCAACGATGGACAAGACAGCATCGTAGGTCCACTGCCTCTTTATCATACCTATGCGTTTATGATGCATTGCCTGACCATGGTCTATTCCGGCAACCACAGTATTCTTATACCAAACCCAAGAGATATCGATGGCTTCGTAAAAGTGCTAGCGCAGACTAAGCCCAATGGTTTATTAGGCATAAACACACTTTACTTAGCGTTGTGTCGGCACCCGAAAATCACCGATGTCGACTTCAGCAACCTACGCTTTTGTGGGGCCGGTGGCATGGCACTTACGCCAAAGGTAGCTCAAGATTGGACGCGCATAAGTAAATGTGAAATTTACGAAGGCTACGGTCTGACCGAATGCTCACCAGTGGTCTCCCTCAACCTCCCAGGTCACGTCAAGCTAGGGACTGTGGGCTTCGCTGTTCCTGAAACCGAAACGCAAGTTGTCGATGAACAGGGTAAATTGGTCGCCAGCGGAGAGAAGGGCGAATTGTGGGTGCGAGGGCCGCAAGTAATGAAGGGGTACTGGCACAACGAAGAGGCCACCGCCGAGTCTCTAACAGAAGACGGTTGGTTCAAGACAGGCGATTATGTGCAGATCGACGATGAAGGCTATATCCGCATTGTCGATCGCAAGAAAGAGATGATTATTGTGTCTGGCTTTAATGTCTTCCCAAGTGAGATTGAAGAAGTAGCAAACTCTCACCCCGATATCTTCGAAAGCGCTGCGATAGGTTTACCTAACGAAAGCACTGGGGAGAAGATAAGACTTTTCGCCGTAGCCAGGGATACTTCTATTACAGAGAAAGCCTTAAAGGAATACTGCAGGAAAAGTCTCACAGCCTATAAAGTCCCAAAGGAGATAATCTTCGTGAAGGACCTGCCTAAATCGAACATCGGCAAGATTCTAAGGCGTGAATTGCGTGAACAAGAATTGGCGAAACTCGAAAAATCAAGCTAAGCAAAAACGCTCTCGCTGTACCCGGAAGGATCGAATTTCGTGCAGGACTCTCTACAAGCTCTAATTCCAGACTGCCTCATGGCGCAACAACACGGCTTACGCACCGAGTTGGCGCGCCTTGGAAAACAGCGCCTGAGTGCCGAACAAAAAACCCAAGCTTTTGCTAATTTAGAGAAGAAGATTACTGCCTCTATCGAAGCGGTAGCTGCGCGGCGCTCGACGATTCCGCGAATCGAATATCCTGAAGAGCTCCCAGTAAGTGCTAAGCGCGATGAAATCAAAGCAGCACTACTCAAATCTCAGGTGTTAGTACTTGCCGGTGATACTGGCTCTGGCAAGACCACTCAACTTCCCAAGATGTGTTTAGACTTAGGTTTCGGTGCGCGCGGCTTGATCGGGCACACGCAACCGCGACGCATTGCTGCGCGAGCGGTTGCGGCACGCATAGCCGAGGAGACCAATTCAACTCTAGGGCAGGCTATCGGCTATCAGGTGCGTTTCACAGATAACACCGAGCCTAATACGCTCGTAAAATTGATGACCGATGGCATTCTGCTTGCAGAGATACAACAGGACCGTTTTCTTAATAAGTACGAAGTACTCATTATCGATGAGGCCCATGAGCGCAGCCTCAATATCGATTTCCTTCTAGGCTATCTGAAACAGCTCATACACAAACGCAAAGACCTCAAAATCATCATCACCTCGGCCACCATCGATGTCGAAAAATTCTCGCAATATTTCGATGGCGCTCCAATCGTCTCGGTGTCTGGTCGTACCTTCCCAGTAGATATCCTCTATAGACCACTGGAGAGCGAAGAAGATGAGAATGGCGAGTCTAGCAAGGCGCAATCAGATCCACTAACTACGGGAATCTTCTCCGCGCTTCATGAGATAGAATCGCTAGAACGTAAGCAGAAACAAGCCCCCGGTGACGTGTTGATATTCTTGAGTGGTGAACGCGACATTCGCGATCTCGCGGGTGAATTACGTAAACAACCGATGCGTAATACCGAGATTCTTCCACTTTACGCCCGCCTTACTCCTGCCGAACAGAATAGAATTTTCGCCAAACACACAGGGCGTCGCATAGTGCTCTCTACGAATGTCGCAGAGACCTCGTTGACCGTGCCTGGCATCGTCTATGTCATCGACACAGGCTATGCGCGCATATCTCGCTACAGTGTCGCAAGTAAGGTTCAACGCCTCCCGATCGAGCGTATATCTCAGGCCAGCGCGAATCAACGTTCCGGGCGCTGTGGCCGCGTGAGTCATGGCACTTGTATCCGTCTCTATAGCGAAGAGGATTTCGTAAGTCGTACAGAGTTTACAGATCCCGAGATACAAAGAACGAACCTCAGTGCAGTCATATTGCAAATGTTAATGCTGCGACTTGGCGAGATCGAGAACTTTCCCTTTCTCGACAAACCCGAACAGAAAGCGATCAACGATGGCTATAAATTATTGCTGGAACTCGGGGCTATCGATAAAGCACGACAGATCAGCGCAGTCGGCCGTAAGATGGCCGCAATCCCCGCGGACCCCCGCTTAGGCCGTATGCTTATCGAGGCCGCCTCGCGTGGGTGCCTGCAAGAGTTATTGATCATCGTCAGCGCGTTAAGCGTGCAGGACCCTAAAGAGAGCCCTCCAGATAAACGCCAGGCCGCGCGCGAACAGCATCAGCAATTTGCACACCCAGAGTCGGACTTCCTCACTTGGGTAGTGTTGTGGGAAGAGTATGAAGACCAGCGACAGGCGCTCAAACAGAATGGCCTACGCCAATACTGCAAGAAGCACTTCCTCTCGTTCATGCGCATGCGTGAATGGCGCGAGACCCATAGACAATTACACCTGACCTGCCAGCAATTGGGTTTTAAGGAGAACCGGCGCGGCGATGCCCGCGCAGCCATAGACGAGATCAACTACGAGGCCGTACATCGTGCCATTCTTAGTGGCTCACTCAATCAACTGGGCATGAAGGGCGATGATGGACAGTACAGCGGTAGCCGCGGTCGTAAATTCTCTATCTTTCCAAGCTCCGTGCTCGCCCGCAAGGGGCCAAAATGGGTTGTTACAGGAGAGTTGATCGAGACATCACGCCTGTTCGCGACGATGCTAGGCCGAATCGACCCGAAATGGGCAGTCGAGGCGGCGGGCGAACTCGTGAAACGCGACTATGCCGAGGCGCATTGGGAGAAGAGTAGGGGGCAGGTAGTCGCTTTTGAGAAGATATCGCTCTTCGGCCTGGTACTAATCGAGAAACAACGCGTCGATTTCTCTCGTATCGATCCCAAGCTCTCTCGGGAAATATTTATCCGCGAAGCCCTAGTGGGGCTCAGCCTCAAAACCCGAGCAGACTTCTACAACCATAATCTGCGGATGTTGGAAGCCTTGCGCAAAGAGGAAGAGAAACTGCGCAGACCCGATATTATCGTTGGGGAAGACCAGCTATTCGATTTCTATAACAGCAAGATACCAGTAGGGATCTGCGACAGTCGCTCACTCGAACACTGGCTGAAGAAAGAAGCGCAGCAGGAGCGTAAGCATGTCCTGCATATGAGCAAGGAAGACCTACTGCATCGCGATGTGGACGTCGATCTTGCGCATTACTTCCCAGACAGCAGCATTATTCAGAATAATCCGGTTGCTATAGCCTATGCGTTCAAACCCGGATCGAGTGACGACGGTACCTTTGTAGATGTGCCCGTAGGCATCCTCGCGCAGATGCGCCTGCAGGACTTAGACTGGATGATTCCGGGTACGATCAAGGAGCGCTGCATCCTCACGCTCAAAGGCTTACCTAAGCTGCTGCGCAAACAATTCATTCCCGTACCAGATTTTGTCGATGAGTTTGTGAGTTTGCTGGCACTTTCACCGAACTCACCGCCTCCCAAAGAGTCCTTGTTAACACTCCTCAAAGACTTCGCTAGGCGCAAAAAGAACATCCAGCTCGACTTAGATGAACTCGAATCTATCGAATTGCCTGCCCATCTGCGGCCTTGGATTAGGGTCTTAGACGATGATGGCAAGACACTCGACAGAGGTCAGTCACTGCAAGCCTTGCAGGACAAGTACTGTAAGGGGGCGATAACGGCACTTGCACAAGGAGCTAATCACCCAATTGAGCGCACAGAGATACGCGATTGGGACTTTGGCGATTTACCGAAAGAGTTGTTGATCGACTCCAAGATAAGCGTCACTCGCTACCCAGCCCTTGTCGATCATGGCGACAGTGTCGCAATCGTGCTGCAAGAGACGCCGCAACTGGCCGACAAATTAACCCGGAAGGGTTTAATCCCCTTGTTGATCGCGCGTTCAGCCCAGCAAAAACGCACGATCCTAGATATGCTCAAGAAGCTCCACAAGGCTTTAAGCTTGAAGATTGCATCGGTGCCTAGTGACTTCGAGAACGAGGGCATGCGGGCCATCTATCAATTAGCGTTCGAGATTGCGGAGGCCAAAATCCCCCGCGACCGCAATGCTTTCGAGGCTCTGCTCAATTCGGGCAAATCGGAGTTAATCCCCACCGCTGAGCGCTTTACGCGATTGCTGCGCAATATTGTGGACGAAGCCTTTGCCTTGCGCCGGCAACTAACAAGCTTGCAGGCGCCTGAACTAAGCCAAAGCAAACGCGACATCGAACAGCAGTTGGAGCGATTGTTTATGCCTTCCTATCTGTCGAGCACCCCAGCGAATTACTTGATCGAATACCCACGCTACTTAAAGGCCATCAATATGCGCCTTGAAAAACTCCCAGGGCAAATTCAGAAAGACATAGATTACTCTAATAGTATCAACAATTTGCACGCTATAATTCAGAAAGAAATAGAGGCTTCGAGAGTGCCCAACGAAGCTTTAGAGGAACTGCGCTGGTCAATTGAAGAGTTGCGTGTGTCCCTATTTGCGCAGACCCTAGGCACTAAAGCCCCAATCTCTGAGAAGAGAATCACAAAACGCATAGACGAACTGCGCCGTTTAGGTCTACTCGCTCGTTAATGCTGTCTAAAAAAGGGCGTAAAGATGTACTGTGGCAGATACATTGTGAATTTCCAGAGAATCCCCATATAGGGGGATGTCTTTCAAATACTGTGTTTGGGATAATGCGCCGCAATCTTTTTGTGCTTAGCGTACGTATACCCAGCACAGATAAGACAGCAGCAAGTTCCGAGCACGTAATAAACTGGCAGTGATGCTAGGAACTCGCTAGTCATTCGCGCATAATGCGCGGCGTAAAACACCAACCCTAGAAATTAGTGGGTTTGTCTTTGTCACATTTACTCGGTCCCAAATGCACGCGTTTTTAGCTTAGCAATGATCGTTTCTAGAGGTTTCCATAAGGTGAGTTTGCGAATGAGAACGGCGGCATGGGGCGTGCTAATAGCGCTGCTCACGAGTAGCCCGAGCGCACTCGCCGCTGATCCGTGGGAAAAAACCAACCTACGCATCTATGCCTTCAACAAATTCTTGGATGGCTGGGTGTTGCGACCTGTTGCCGTGACCTATACCACTGTAGTGCCCAATATCGTAAGGCAGGGCATCGGCAATTTCTTTAGCAATATCGACGATGTCAATGTTCTGGCCAACGACCTTTTGCAGTTGAAGCTGCGCGATGCTGCCTCGGATTCCGGGCGGCTGCTAATCAACACGACAGTCGGCATAGGCGGCGTTATCGATGTAGCATCCTCGGTTGGCTTGACCAAGAATGAGGAAGACTTCGGACAGACTTTTGGCCGCTGGGGAGTGGGGGCTGGCCCCTATGTGGTATTGCCATTCTTTGGGCCTAGCTCGGCCCGCGACTCGGTAGGGTTAGTGCTCGACACACTCTTTAACCCTATTCAGTACTATCAGCAAGACGAGGCTCGTAGCACACTAACCATACTCAGCTTCATTGACGATCGCGCCTCCGTATTATCGATGGAAGGTCTGATCTCCGGTGACGAGTACCTATTCGTGCGTGAAGCCTATCTGCAGCAGCGCGAATACTTAGTGAACGATGGCGCCTACAACGACGATTTCGACGACTTCTAAGCCTTACTCCTCGCTCGAACCAGACAAAGACTCTTTGACCTTTAATTTCGTGCGAATGAAATCGCTGTGCCGCACATAAATCAAGTCGCTTACATTGCGAATCATATGCTCTTCATAACGGTCCAACTTTAGATCCGCGAAGGCTACTTTCCACAAATTCTCAACTAACTGTACACGTTGATCGTAGCTATAACTCTCGTTAATCAGGCTCGTAAACTCAAACAGGGAAGTCGCCTCGGTAGCGGCGGTTTCTGCCATGCGGAGCAACTCTTCCAGGCTGACTTTGTCGAGCTCGAAAGTCTCGCTTAACACTAAAGTCAGCGTCTGCTTCTCCCGCTCATCTATGCGGGCATCCGTTCGCATTAACTCAAACATTAGCGCAGCCGAGGCCAGCTCAATTTTCTTATCGTTTTGCGGCGCAGCTTGTTCTGCGTTAACGGAAAGCTTGTCTTCGAAAAATTGTTTTATCGCTAAAAGCATAGTTCTCTACCGAATGATTATTCAAAATTCACTGCAAGGGTATCTTCTTCGGCTTGCGTGTTGTGTCCTGCGACCAAAGCGAGCGCATCTTCAAGAACAGCCACACCCGCATCTTTTTTGAATGCGTTCTCGCTTAGGTGGCGACGAAACGCCTTGCCGCCCGGCACACCATGAAACAGGCCAAGAATATGACGAGTCATATGCTGTAGGGGCACCTCTGCACGGCGCTGCTCCTCCACATAGGGAATAAAGGCCTGCATCACATCGAAACGAGTGCGGTTATTTGCACTTTCTCCGAAGAATTCTTCATCCACGCTATTGAGTATCCATGGATTCTGATACACCTCGCGACCGATCATTACGCCGTCGAGGCTATCCAATAAATCCTTCGCGTCCTGCAGTGTCTTAATGCCGCCATTGATTATGATTTGCAAATGCGGAAAACGCTCTTTCAAACGCATTACACGCGGATAGTTCAGGGGCGGTACATCGCGATTTTGCTTAGGGCTTAGACCCTGTAGACGCGCAATGCGCGCATGAATGATGAAAGTCTCACAGCCTGCCTGCGCGATGGTGTCGACGAAATTGAATAGGAATTCGTCTGAATCGTGCTCATCGATCCCGATGCGGCACTTTATAGTCGCCGGAATATTCACCCGCTCTTTTATCGCAGCCAGACCTTGTGCAACCAATGCTGGATCCGCCATCAGGCATGCTCCGAAGCGCCCCGACTGCACACGATCGCTTGGGCAGCCTATATTGAGATTTACCTCGTCGTAGCCATAGTCCTCGGCCATCACAGCACAGCGCGCCAAGTCAGAAGGGTCACTCCCGCCTAATTGCAGTGCTAGCGGGTGTTCAGACTGATGATAGTCCAAGTGGCGTGGCACATCGCCGTGGAGCAAGGCGCCAGTGGTAACCATCTCTGTGTAGAGCAATGCGTGGCGGCTCAATATGCGCAGAAAATAGCGCTCGTGCCTATCAGTCCAATCAAGCATAGGGGCAACGCAGAAACGATGTGAAGATGTCGCGGTCATGTCTTAGTCGTATTTATTTGCAGAGTGTGGATGGCAGTTCAGTACGCTGGGCCCATAAGGGCTAAGCATCACAAGGCCGCAGTATACCGGAGAAGAGGGGACAAACACGAATTGCCGTATTTCGGGACCCGGCCTGCATAGCGTATAATCCCAGCCCTATTATTGTTTTCCATGTACACAGGAATGTTATGCAGAAAGTTCGCACCCGTATCGCGCCATCTCCAACTGGAGACCCCCATGTCGGCACCGCCTATATCGCATTGTTCAATCGCTGCTTCGCCAAGCAAAATGAGGGCGAGTTCATTCTGCGCATTGAGGATACCGACCAGGCACGTAGCACAGCGAAATCCGAGCAGGATATTTTCGCAGCCCTACGTTGGTTAGGCGTAGATTGGAGTGAGGGCCCAGATGTCGGTGGGCCATTTGGCCCCTATAGACAGAGCCAGCGTAGCAGCCTCTACCAAGAACAAATCGAAGTGCTGCTCGATAGTGGACACGCATTTCACTGTTTCTGTACGGCGCAGCGCCTTACGGATCTGCGCAACCAGCAAATGGCCGACAAAACTACTCCTGGCTATGATGGTCACTGCCTGCACTTGAGCAAAGAAGAGATCGCGCAGAAACTTGCCGATGAGCAAGAGTATGTGATTCGCATGCAGGTGCCTGCAGAGGGGGAGTGTCGCTTCGAAGATATGCTGCGCGGCGAGATCGCGATCAATTGGCAGCAAATCGATATGCAAGTACTAATGAAGTCCGACGGCCTGCCCACCTATCATTTCGCGAATGTGGTCGACGATCACTTCATGGAGATTAGCCATGTCATTCGTGGGGAGGAGTGGATCAACTCAACCCCCAAGCACCTCTTGCTCTATCAATACTTTGGATGGCAGGCACCCGTTTTCTGCCACATGCCACTGCTGCGCAATCCCGACAAAAGCAAGCTGAGCAAACGCAAGAACCCTACCAGCATTAATTATTATCGCGATATGGGCTACTTACCAGAGGCTGTCATTAACTATCTAGGCATGATGGGTTGGACCATGCCCGATGGGCGCGAGTTGTTCACTATCGAGGAGATGACGGAGAATTTCGACCTTATGCGAGTCTCCCTTGGAGGCCCCGTCTTCGATGTTGAGAAACTCGATTGGCTGAACGGCAAATATATTCGCGAACGCTTGAGCGACACGCAATTTATGCAGTTATTCGCGCAATGGGCCTTCGACGAACAGAAGATAGCGCAGATTATACCCTTGCTCAAAGATCGCGTAGAACGCTTTAGCGACGTAGTGCCACTGGCAGGTTTCTTCCTATCAGGCTTACCGGAGATCAGTGCCGATAGCTTCGTACATAAGCAATTAAGCGAAGAGCAAATGCGTAAAATCCTTCAATTTACTCTATGGCAATTGGAGAACGGTACAGACCTTAGCCGCGATGCGGTTGAGCAAGAATGTGTGAAGCTCGCAGCGTATTGTGGCTTTAAGATTCGCGACTTCCTCTTCCCGCTGTTTGTCGCGATTACTGGAAAGGCCGTCTCCACCTCTGTGATAGACGCCATTAGCATTATTGGCATCGACGTTTCACGAGCGCGCATTCGTGCCGCGATTGGAATATTAGGGGGTATTTCTAAAAAGGAAACCAAGACGCTAGAGAAGGATTTCAGGGACTTCGCGCAATCGGCGGAGTAATGATTGACAGCTTAAGGATCGGTGCTTAGAATGCGCGAACTTTTTGCTGCCACTGACATTTGCTGGCAGCAAAACAGTTCTTCGCATCTCAGGCGAGAATTGTAAGTCTTTATGGGGCCTTAGCTCAGCTGGGAGAGCGGTTCGCTGGCAGCGAACAGGTCAGCGGTTCGATCCCGCTAGGCTCCACCACTTTATCGTCACCTTCTTTTGCCTTTGTTTGACTTTGTGATCGCCTGCAGCGCAGGGTCCTACAGTCAGAGAGTTTTTCTATTCCTGCGTAAAACCCACTGGCTGTAGGAGCTTGCCCTGCAAGCGATTGGGTGTGATTGATGATCTATGGAAGATTCTGGCCATCGCCTGCAGGGCAGACTCCTACATGAGCCAGTTCAATGCTCTGACTGTAGGAGCTTGCCCTGCAAGCGATTTGGGTGTGATTGATGATCTATGGAAGATTCTGGCCATCGCCTGCAGGGCAGACTCCTACATGAGCCAGTTCAATGCTCTGACTGTAGGAGCTTGCCCTGCAAGCGATTTGGGTGTGATTGATGATCTATGGAAGATTCTGGCCATCGCCTGCAGGGCAGACTCCTACATGAGCCAGTTCAATGCTCTGACTGTAGGAGCTTGCCCTGCAAGCGATTTGGGTGTGATTGATGATCTATGGAAGATTCTGGCCATCGCCTGCAGGGCAGGCTCCTACATGAGCCCGCGCCTACAGGATATTGATGATTATTTCTTAGGGTAGTCACGCTTTACATGGCCAGTGTACAACTGACGTGGGCGACCGATCTTGTACGGATTACTGATCATCTCGTTCCAATGGGAGATCCAGCCCGGCGTTCTGCCGATTGCAAATATCACGGTAAACATCGAGGCGGGGATGCCGATTGCCTGCAGAATGATGCCAGAGTAGAAATCCACATTGGGATACAGCTTACGCTCAATGAAGTACTCGTCTTCCAGCGCAATCTTCTCTAGGCGACGGGCGATGCGGAATAGCGGATCGTTCTCAACACCCAGGTCTTGCAATACTTCATCGCAAATCTCACGCATAACTTTCGCGCGCGGATCGAAATTCTTATAGACGCGATGACCGAAGCCCATGAGACGGAAGGGGTCGTTCTTGTCTTTCGCGCGATTGATGAACTCCTCGATACGGGACTCATCTTCGATCTCATACAACATGTTCAATACAGCTTCGTTAGCGCCGCCGTGTGCCGGGCCCCAGAGCGCTGCGATGCCAGAGGAGATGCACGCGAATGGGTTAGCGCCAGTAGAGCCAGCGAGTCGAACAGTCGACGTTGAGGCATTCTGTTCGTGATCGGCATGAAGCAAGAAAATCGTGTCCATCGCCTTAGCGAGAATAGGGCTTACTTTGGCCTCATCGCAGGGCGTGTTGAACATCATGTGGAGGAAGTTTTCTGCGTAGCTGAAATCGTTGCGGGGGTAGAGGAAAGGCTGGCCGATGGAGTGTTTATAGACCATCGCGGCAATGGTCGGCATCTTGGCTATCAAGCGCAGTGCGGCTAATTCGCGATGCTTCTCATCGTTAATATCCAGCGAATCGTGGTAAAAAGCGGAGAGGGCGCCAACGACACCGACCATGATAGCCATCGGGTGCGCATCTCGTGGGAAACCCTTGAAGAACTCATAGAGTTGCTCGTGCACCATGGTGTGGTAGCGAATCTTCTTCGCAAATTCTAGATTTTCTTCGGCATCAGGCAACTCGCCATTGAGTAAGAGGAAACAAGTCTCCAGAAAGTTGGAGCCTTCGGCGAGTTGTTCGATAGGATAGCCGCGGTGTAGCAGTACACCCTTGTCTCCGTCGATATAGGTAATCGCCGATTTACACGACGCCGTGGACATAAAACCGGGGTCATAGGTAAACAATCCCTTCGCGGTAAGCCCCCCAACATCAACGACATCCGGTCCTAAAGTACCGCTAAATACCGGTAAATCGATTGATTCGGTGCTGCCCTCAAGGGTCAGCTTGGCTACTTTATTACTCATGCAAAACTCCTGTGAAAATCTAAGCTCGTAATATTTCTGGGTGCTAAGATAAGATTAAATTATCTGCACTACAAGCGGTTAACCTGCAATATTGCCGCTTAGCGCCGCGATAGTCACGGCTTAATGACCCTTCGCCTTGTTACGGCGCAAATCCTATTCTTTTTGCACCTAAATGGCTCTTTGCAAAGCCCTAATGGAGCTGCCTAGCCCAAAGATGACAAACCATTGTCATAGTTCGCTTTTTTAAGGGCCGTTTTATTGTATTCCTTAGGTCGTGAGACTATACTCTTCGCCCAAGTTACGTGTGCGTTTAATGTGCGCATAATCAAACAGATCGGCCTGTTTGCAAGGTGATCACTTTCATTAACAGCGCCCCTTTCGGGCCTCAAGAAACGATAACTCTGTGAAAGATACTAGACCTAAGAATCTTGATTTCTCGACCTTTAGCTTACCGCTGCCAGCGATCACTTCGATATTGCACCGCATATCCGGTGTTTTCATCTTTGCTGGGCTAGCGCTACTCCTGTGGCTCTTTGGTGAATCGCTCTCCTCCGAGCAGGGCTTCAACAATGTCGCTATGTGGATGGACAACCTGATTGTAAAGCTCGTGCTATGGGCTGTTATTTCGGGGCTTCTCTACCACCTAATAGCGGGCATCAAGCACCTGATCATGGATCTTGGTATTGGCGAGACTTTAGAGGGCGCCCAGATGGGAGCTAAGCTCGTCGTAGCCTTGTCGGCGATCTCTATTATATTGACGGGAGTATGGCTGTGGTAACGAATGTAACCAGTTTTGGACGCAGTGGACTCTATGATTGGGTCGTGCAGCGCATCAGTGCAGTAGTGTTAGGTGTGTATTTCATCGCACTGTTCACCTATTTGCTTCTTAATCCAGATTTAGATTACCAGCAATGGCATGCCTTGTTCTCAACGACCTGGGTGCGAATCGCAAGCCTAATGGCGCTACTGTCGATCTGTGCTCATGCGTGGGTTGGCCTGTGGACAATTTCCACAGATTATCTAACCACCTACTTGATCGGTCCTAAAGCCACTGTGCTGAGACTGCTTTTTCAAGCCGGTAGCGTTGCGCTGATGTTCATATACCTCGTTTGGGGTATTCAGATTCTATGGGGTATGTAAATGTCTGGTATTCGGACTCTTTCGTTTGATGCAGTGATCGTTGGTGGTGGTGGTGCGGGCTTACGCGCAGCTTTAGAACTCTCCCAATCTGGCTACAAAACAGCCGTTATCAGTAAGGTGTTTCCGACTCGATCGCACACCGTATCCGCTCAGGGTGGTATCACCTGCGCGATCGCAAGCGACGACCCAAACGACGATTGGCGCTGGCACATGTACGACACTGTTAAAGGCAGTGACTACATCGGTGACCAAGACGCTATCGAGTATATGTGCAGTGAAGGGCCTCAATCAGTATTCGAACTCGAGCATATGGGCCTACCATTCTCGCGCACAGAGTCTGGCCGTATCTACCAGCGCCCCTTCGGCGGACAATCCAAAGACTTCGGTAAAGGTGGGCAAGCAGCCCGTACTTGCGCCGCAGCAGACCGAACTGGCCATGCGCTGTTACACACGCTCTATCAGGGCAACGTCAAGAACAAGACGGTGTTCTTTAATGAGTGGTACGCCACCGACATCGTGCGCAATCAAGATGGCGTCGTAGTTGGCGTTATCGCAATCTGTATAGAAACAGGCGAGACAGTCTACATCCAGTCAAAGGCAACAGTTTTCGCCACTGGCGGTGCAGGGCGCATCTACGCCTCGACTACCAATGCGATGATCTGTACTGGCGACGGCGTCGGTATGGCATTGCGTGCGGGCTATCCAGTACAAGATATCGAGATGTGGCAGTTCCACCCTACAGGCATTTACGGGGCTGGCACTCTAGTGACCGAAGGCTGTCGCGGTGAAGGCGGCTACCTAATCAATAAAGATGGTGAGCGTTTCATGGAGCGCTATGCGCCGAATGCGAAAGACCTTGCCGGTCGCGACGTTGTGGCACGCTCTATGGTGCTTGAGATTCTCGCAGGCCGCGGTTGTGGCCCTGATGGCGATCACGTAATGCTCAAACTCGATCACCTAGGTGAGAAAGTCTTGAACGCAAAACTGCCTGGCATTCTAGAGTTGTCGCGCACTTTCGCACACGTAGATCCTGTGAAAGAACCTATTCCTGTTGTGCCTACTTGCCACTATATGATGGGCGGCATTCCGACCAATATACATGGTCAGGCGATCACACAAGACAGCAACGGCAAAGACAAGATTATCGAAGGGCTGTTCGCAGTCGGGGAATGCGCTAGCGTGTCAGTGCATGGTGCCAACCGCTTGGGTGGCAACTCACTTCTCGACCTCGTCGTATTCGGCCGCGCCGCTGGCAAGCACATCCAAAGCATGCTGCACCAGGGCGTGGAGCAACGTGCCGCATCGAGCTCGGACATCGATCAGGCTCTTACGCGTTTGAATCGTCTTAATGCAACGACCTCTGGCGAGAGTGTTGCGGATTTGCGCTCCGAGCTGCAAACCATCATGCAGAACTTCTTCGGTGTATTCCGCACGGGCGAGTTTATGCGCGACGGTATCGCGAAGCTCAAGGACCTGCGTGGTCGCATTGCCAACGTTAATCTCGAAGATAAGAGCAATGCCTTCAACACCGCGCGCATTGAAGCGCTGGAGCTGGAGAATCTATTTGAGGTTGCTGAAGCAACGGCAATTGCGGCGGAAACTCGTACAGAAAGCCGTGGTGCACACGCACGCGACGACTATCAGGAACGCGACGACGAGAACTGGCTGTGCCACTCTCTGTACCACCCTGAGAGCAAGAGTGTTACTAAGCGTGCCGTAAACTTCACGCCGAAAACTGTTCCGACTTTCGAACCGAAAATACGTACTTATTAATTCATTTTCAAACGTCTAAACGACCTGATCAGTTCGGGAAAGGTAAATTAACGTGTTAGTGAGCTTATATCGCTATAACCCAGAAGTAGATGCAAAACCAAGCATGCAGGATTACGAGCTGGAACTCCCCGCTGGTAAGGACCTAATGGTGTTGGACGTCTTGGAATTGCTGAAGCGCAAAGACCCAAGCATCTCCTATCGTCGCTCATGTCGAGAAGGGGTGTGCGGTTCCGATGGCATGAACATCAATGGCACTAATGGACTGGCGTGTATTACTCCCGTCTCCTCTGTTGTGAAGAATGGCAAACTCATTCTGCGACCATTGCCGGGCCTGCCTGTGGTGCGTGACCTCGTGGTCGACATGACCGTGTTCTATACGCAATTCGAGAAGATCGAACCGTATCTAATAAATGACAAACCCGTCCCTGCGATCGAGCGTTTGCAATCGCCCGAAGAAAGAGAAAAGCTAGACGGTCTCTATGAGTGCATCTTGTGCGCATGTTGCAGCACGAACTGCCCTTCATTCTGGTGGAACCCCGACAAGTTCGTCGGTCCTGCTGGCCTATTGCAAGCCTATCGCTTCTTGGCAGATAGTCGCGATACCGCGACTGACGCGCGACTTGCCGATCTCGAGGATCCTTTCTCCGTATTCCGTTGCAGAGGAATCATGAACTGCGTAGCGGTTTGTCCTAAAGGTCTTAACCCCACACGAGCGATTGGACATATCCGATCGATGTTGCTGCAACGCGCGAGCTGAGACTAAAACGTAAACGAGGATCGAGTCCTATGGACTCACGCGCCACACGAGCATGGCGCGATTCTCAATAATCCGGGAATAATACAAATGCAAGACAGCATTATGGAATTAATGTGGAAATCGGGGCATCTCTCAGGTGGCAATGCCTCGTATGTCGAACAGCTTTACGACCAATTTCTGCAGGACCCGGAAGCGGTCCCGCAAGAGTGGCGCACCTATTTTCAGAATCTCCCTCAGATATCCGATTCTCCACAATCGGATATTTCGCATTTAGAGGTTCAGCAATATTTCAAGAAGCTCGGCAAAACTAGCCGCTTCAAACCCCTCCTAACCAGCGATGCCGTTGTCAACTCCGAGCACTCCAACAAGCAAGTGCAAGTGTTGCACTTGATTAGCTCCTATCGCGTCCGCGGTCACCAAAAAGCCTTGCTAGATCCTTTGAACCTGATGCGTCGCGCACAAGTGCCCGACCTGCAACTGGATTTCCACGGACTCTCGCCTGTGGACCACTCCACAGTGTTCCAAACTGGCTCTTTGTTTATCAAGAAAGATAAAACCACGCTTCGCGAGATCGTGGATATTCTTGAGACAATTTATTGTGGATCTATCGGTTACGAATTCATGCACATCGTGGATTTGGCAGAGAAGCAATGGATAGAAAAACGCATCGAAAGCAATCACGGCAATCCGGATTTTCCTGTCGAAGTGAAGCGACACCTTCTCGAGCGTCTAAGCGCGGCGGAAGGTCTAGAGAAGCATCTCGACTCGAAATACCCAGGCACTAAGCGCTTCGGTCTTGAGGGCGGCGAGAGTCTCGTGCCTTTGGTCGACGAACTTATTCAGCGTTGCGGTAGTTACGGCGCTAAAGAGATCGTTATCGGCATGGCCCACCGCGGCCGCCTAAACTTGCTTGTGAATACTCTAGGCAAGAACCCAGCGGACCTGTTCAGCGAATTCGAAGGTCGCGCCACCTATAAGAGCTCTGGTGACGTGAAATACCACCAAGGCTTCTCGTCGAACATCATGACTCCAGGCGGCGAAGTGCATTTGGCGATGGCGTTCAACCCCTCGCATCTTGAGATTGTATCGCCAGTTGTCGAAGGCTCCGTGCGCGCCCGCCAAGACCGTCGCCTCGATAAGCTTGGAAATAAAGTGGTTCCCATCATTATTCACGGCGATGCGGCGTTTGCAGGGCAGGGCGTGGTAATGGAGACATTCCAAATGTCTCAGACCCGGGCTTATGCTACCGGTGGCACCGTACATATCATCATTAACAACCAGGTAGGCTTCACTACGAGCCGACAGGAAGACGCGCGCTCCTCTGAATACTGTACCGATGTGGCAAGAATGGTGCAGGCGCCGATTTTCCACGTTAATGGCGATGACCCAGAGGCTGTGTTGTTTGTCACTCAGCTAGCCCTGGATTTCCGCTATGAGTTCAAGAAAGACGTCGTCATCGACCTGATCTGCTACCGTCGTCGTGGTCACAACGAAACCGATGAACCCTCTAGCACGCAACCGATGATGTACAACCAGATTCGCCAGCAGAAGACGACCCGTACTTTGTATGCTGAACGCTTGATTGCAGACGGCATAGTCACCGAAGAAGAAGTCGATTACTTGAATTCTTCCTATCGTAAGGCGCTGGATACCGGTGCACACGTCGTGAAGTCTTTGGTTAAGGAGCCATCTGTCGAATTGTTCGTCGACTGGAGTCCTTACCTCGGTCACGAATGGACGCCGCATTACAACACCACGATCAAGATGAATACCTTGCAGGCGCTTGCACGCAAGCTAGTGACGATACCATCTAGCATGACCTTGCACCGTCAGGTACAAAAAATTATCGATGACCGCACCGCCATGGTCAGCGGCGAGAAGCCGGTAGATTGGGGTTTTGCTGAAACTCTGGCCTATGCGAGCATCCTGACTAGTGGCAATAAAGTGCGAATTACCGGCCAAGATGTGGGCCGCGGCACATTCTCACACCGTCATGCGGTATTACATGATCAGGAAGATGGGAAAGAGTTTATTCCGCTGCAGTCCTTAGCGCCGGATCAGCGCAGCTTCTCAATATACGACTCATTATTGTCCGAGGCAGCAGTACTGGCTTTCGAGTATGGCTATGCCACGACCACCCCAAACGCGTTGATTATTTGGGAGGCTCAGTTTGGTGACTTTGCGAACTCGGCTCAGGTAGTAATCGATCAGTTTATAACCAGCGGCGAGAACAAGTGGCAGCGCCTATGTGGCCTGACCATGCTGTTGCCCCACGGTTATGAAGGGCAGGGGCCAGAACATTCCTCAGCACGACTTGAGCGTTTCCTGCAGATGTGTGCAGAACACAATATACAAGTCTGTTTGCCGACCACCTCTGCACAAGTGTTTCACATGTTACGCCGTCAGGTGCTATGCCCATTGCGTAAGCCACTGGTGGTTATGTCTCCGAAGAGTTTGCTTCGTCATAAAGAGAGCACTTCCACACTGGAAGAGCTGGCAGAGGGCACATTCCAAGTAGTCATTGGCGAAACCGATGAGCTCAAAAATGAGGCGGTAGAGCGCGTCATCCTGTGTAGCGGCAAGGTCTACTACGACCTTCGTCAGGAACGCCGTGCTCGTGGCATCGACAATATCGCGATCATACGCTTGGAACAGCTCTATCCGTTCCCCTCTGATGATCTGCGCGAAGCGCTGAAAGTTTTCGAAAATTTCAAAGAAGTGGTGTGGTGTCAGGAAGAGCCAATGAATCAAGGCGCATGGTATTCAAGTCAGCACCATATGCGCCGAGTTGCTGAGGATCTTAAGCCAGGTGTCACCCTGAGCTATGCAGGGCGTGAAGCCTCTGCATCTCCAGCGGCAGGTTATCCGGCATTGCATTTGGAGCAGTTAAAATCGTTCCTCGATCAGGCTTTGACTCTCACTAAATAGACGCAATACAACGTAGCGAAGGAAATAAAAATGACAATCGAAATAAAAGCACCGACCTTACCCGAATCAGTACCGGACGGCACGATTGCAACTTGGCACAAGAAGGCAGGCGAGGCTGTAAAGCGCGACGAATTACTCGTCGACATCGAGACCGACAAGGTTGTGATCGAAGTAGTATCACCCGCGGACGGCGTGCTAGAGAAGATCGTAAAGGGTACTGGCGACACTATCGTCAGTAATGAGCTTATTGCAATCGTAGCCGAAGGCGCAGGCGAGTCTAAGTCCGCCGCTAAAGCCGAATCTACAAGCAAGAGCGAGCCCGCAGCAGCACCGGAGCCCGAGTCGAAATCAGAGTCTTCCGACGAGCCATTGCTAAGCCCGGCGGCGAAGAAGATCGCACAAGAGAACTCGCTCGATATCGATAGCATCAAGGGCACTGGCAAGAATGGCCGTGTCACTAAAGAAGATGTGATGGATGCTGTTGCGAAGAAGTCCGCGCCAGCAGCGCCGGCCAAGAGTGATCCTACTGCGAACATAGACACTTCGTCAGGTCGCGTTGAAGAGCGCGTACCTATGAGCCGCCTACGCGCGAAAGTGGCAGAGCGCTTGCTACAAGCTAGCCAAACTACTGCCATGCTGACCACTTTTAACGAAGTCGACATGGCTCCTATCATGGAGTTGCGTAACAAGTACAAAGACTTGTTCGAAAAGAGTCACGACGGCATTCGTCTCGGCTTTATGTCCTTCTTCGTGCGCGCGAGTATCGAGGCTCTGAAGCGTTACCCAGCAGTTAACGCATCTATCGATGGCAACGATATCGTATACCACGGCTACCAAGATATCGGCGTTGCGGTTTCCTCTCCGCGCGGCTTGGTCGTGCCTGTTCTGCGCAATGCCGATCACATGGGCCTTGCACAAATTGAGAATCAGATACGCGAGTACGGCATGAAGGCGAAAGACGGCAAACTGTCGATCGATGAAATGACAGGTGGCACCTTTACCATCTCTAATGGCGGTGTTTTCGGCTCGTTACTATCTACGCCGATCCTCAACCCACCACAGACTGCGATCTTGGGAATGCACAAGATACAAGAGCGCCCGATGGCGATTAATGGTGAAGTGAAGATATGCCCAATGATGTACCTGGCATTATCTTATGACCACCGCATGATCGACGGAAAAGAAGCCGTGCAGTTCCTAGTGACCATCAAGGAACTATTGGAAGATCCTGCACGAATCCTTCTGGAAATCTAATTCAAACGCTGAGAAATATGCGAGTCAATTATGAGTAATAAGTACGATGTTATTGTTATTGGTGCAGGCCCTGCTGGATACGTTGCAGCGATTCGCTGTGCGCAACTAGGCCTGAAAACAGCCTGTATCGAAAAATGGCACGATGACAAGAAGAACGCCGTATACGGTGGCACCTGCCTTAACGTAGGTTGCATTCCTTCTAAAGCCTTGTTGGACTCTTCCCATAAGTATGCAGAAGCCCAGCACGATTTTAAAACACACGGTATTAGTGCTTCCGGCCTAAAGATGGACGTCCCCGCGATGATCGCGCGTAAGGCGAAGATCGTTGACCAGTTGACTGGCGGCGTTAAGCAGCTATTCACGGCGAACAAGGTAGAGGGTATCGCGGGCGTTGGTAAATTGCTGGCTAACAAAACAGTCCAGATTACTAAGCACGATGGCAGCACGGAAGAGATGAGCGCTGAGAACATCATTCTTTGCGCTGGCTCAGCCCCTATCAACATTCCACCTGCGCCTGTCGACAACGACACTATCGTCGATTCAACTGGAGCATTAGAGTTCTCCGCTGTTCCGAAACGTCTTGGCGTCATCGGTGCTGGCGTTATCGGCTTGGAGTTGGGCAGTGTTTGGGCACGCCTAGGCTCCGAGGTTACCGTTCTCGAGGCAATGGATGCATTCCTACCTGCGGTGGACAATCAGCTGGCCAAATCTGCCTTGAAGATCATGACTAAGCAGGGTTTGGACATTAAGCTTGGTGCGAAAGTGACAGGCAGTAAGGTTGCTAAAGGCAAGGCGAAGAGCGTCACTGTGAACTACACAGACAAAGACGGCGAACAGGAAATTGTGTTCGACAAGCTAATCGTTGCAGTCGGCCGCCGTCCTGTCTCAGAGAATCTACTCGATGAGAAATCCGGTGTTGAGTTAGATAAACGCGGTTTTGTCGTAGTCGATGATACCTGCGCCACTGCGGTGCCTGGCGTTTGGGCCTGTGGCGATTTGGTGCGTGGCCCTATGCTTGCCCACAAAGGCATGGAAGAAGGCGTCATGGTTGCCGAGCGTATAGCCGGCAAGAAAACCCAAGTGAATTACGACTTGGTGCCTTTTGTAATCTACACCCATCCCGAGATTGCTTGGGTTGGTAAAACAGAAGAGCAGCTTAAAGAAGAAGGGCGCGAATACAGCGTCGGTAGCTTCCCATTCAGCATCAACGGTCGCGCAATGGCGGCCAATGAATCTGATGGCATGGTTAAGATTATCGCGGATGCTAAAACCGACCGCGTTCTAGGCTGTCACATCATCGGACCTAGTGCAGCAGACTTAATGCAGCAGATGGTCATTGCGATGGAGTTCAGTGCAAGTGCCGAAGATATTGGCCTCACTATGTTCTCACACCCAACACTTTCAGAAGCGGTTCATGAGGCAGCACTTGCTGTTAACGGACACGCCATTCACGGAGTCAACAAACGCAAGCGATAAGCTTGCGTTTTTACTTTTAATTTTCGTAATTAATAAAATGCTCGAGGATGCAGTATGAATTTACACGAATATCAGGCCAAGCAACTTTTTGCCGAATATGGTCTTCCCGTGTCGACTGGTTTCGCAGTCGATACTCCAGAAGAGGCCGCTGCTGCCGCCGATAAAATTGGTGGCGACAAGTGGGTAGTTAAGGCACAAGTTCACGCTGGTGGTCGCGGTAAGGCCGGTGGTGTAAAGCTAGTCACTAGCAAGGAAGAAATCAAAGCCTTTGCAGAGAAATGGTTAGGCAAGAATCTTGTCACATATCAGACTGACGCGAACGGCCAACCCGTTAGCAAGATTCTCGTCGAAACTTGCACCGACATCGCCCAAGAGCTTTACCTAGGCGCAGTTGTCGATCGCTCTTCACGTCGCATCGTCTTCATGGCCTCTACAGAGGGCGGTGTTGAGATCGAGAAAGTAGCAGAAGAGACGCCCGATAAAATTCTTCGCGCAATCATCGACCCTCTAGTAGGCGCACAGCCATTCCAGGCCCGTGAGCTAGCCTATAAGCTCGGCTTGAATGATCTACAGGTGAAGCAATTTACTAAGCTATTCCTTGGCCTAGCAAAATTGTTCTCAGACTTCGACTTGGCGCTCCTCGAGATCAACCCACTCGTGATAACTGAGCAAGGCAACCTGCATTGCTTGGACGGCAAGATCAATATCGATAGCAATGCGATGTATCGCCAGCCTAAGCTGCGCGAAATGCACGACCCAAGCCAGGACGACGCGCGCGAAGCGCTTGCAGCGAAATGGGAACTTAACTATGTCGCTCTCGATGGCAACATCGGCTGCATGGTCAATGGTGCTGGCCTAGCGATGGGCACAATGGACATCGTTCAGCTTCACGGCGGCTCTCCCGCTAACTTCCTCGACGTAGGCGGTGGTGCTACTAAAGAGCGCGTAACAGAGGCTTTTAAAATCATTCTTTCTGATACTAACGTGAAAGCCGTTCTTATCAATATTTTCGGCGGCATCGTGCGTTGCGACATGATCGCAGAGGGCATCATCGGCGCCGTATCAGAAGTTGGCGTAACGGTTCCTGTAGTCGTAAGGCTCGAAGGGAACAACGCAGAGCTCGGTCGTAAGGTTTTGGGAGACAGTGGATTGAATATTATCGCGGCTAGCAGTTTGACTGATGCTGCAGAGAAAGTCGTAGCGGCAGCTGGAGGTGTTAAGTGAGTATTTTGTTAACGAAGGAAACCCGCGTAATTTGCCAAGGCTTTACAGGCTCACAGGGAACTTTCCACTCCGAGCAAGCAATTGCATACGGTACTAACATGGTTGGCGGCGTAACGCCGGGCAAAGGCGGGCAGACCCACCTTGGCTTGCCAGTGTTCAATACAGTAGCAGACGCTGTGGCACAGACAGGGGCAGAAGCCTCCGTCATCTATGTACCAGCGGCATTCTGTAAAGATTCAATCTTGGAAGCGGCATTTGCCGGCATCAAGTTGATCGTCTGTATCACAGAGGGCATCCCTACACTGGACATGCTCGAAGTAAAAGTGAAATGCGACGAACTCGGCGCACGCCTGATTGGACCAAACTGCCCAGGTGTGATTACACCGGGTGAGTCTAAGATCGGCATTATGCCTGGCAACATCCACATGCCAGGCCGCGTAGGTATCGTCTCGCGCTCGGGCACCTTGACCTATGAAGCGGTAAAGCAGACTACCGATTTCGGTTTTGGGCAGTCCTCATGCGTAGGTATTGGTGGCGACCCCATTCCGGGCTCCAACTTCATCGATATTTTGGCTTTGTTTGAGCAAGACCCCCAGACCGAAGCGATCGTGATGATCGGTGAGATCGGCGGAACAGCAGAGGAAGAAGCAGCGGCCTATATAAAGGCACACGTGACTAAACCTGTAGTTTCCTATATAGCGGGTGTTACTGCACCAGCAGGGAAGCGCATGGGCCATGCGGGTGCAATTATCTCCGGCGGCAAGGGTACAGCAGCAGAGAAATTTGCGGCTCTTGAGGACGCTGGCGTCAAAACCGTTAAGAGCCTTGCCGACATTGGCAACGGTATTAAAGAAATAACTGGCTGGTAAGGAACTAACGCCAGAATTCCCACTCCGATATTTAGAGCCAAATGTAGGAAAATTTGTGCGCCAAGTGGTTCTAAAAATCGGATGGGTTGTGATAGGCT
>TARA_R110002167_G_scaffold80291_2_pt1 | contig 33156 bp, 28 predicted proteins | sample TARA_R110002167 | Tara Oceans TARA_R110002167 (sample SAMEA4398238) | marine metagenome | biome: Polar Biome; feature: [MES] marine water layer (ENVO:01000295) within the mesopelagic zone...; material: water (ENVO:00002006), including particulate matter (ENVO:01000060) such as......
GATGGATAGAGTGGCAGACCTGGTCGTCGGCAAGTATGACGGCTCGCTAAAAGCCGAACATGGCACAGGTCGCAATATGGCCCCCTACGTCGAACAGGAGTGGGGCCCAGAAGCCTATGCACTGATGTGGCAGATCAAGCGACTGTTCGATCCTGAGAACCTGATCAATCCGGGGGTGTTGCTCAATAGGGACAGACAGGTCCATCTGCAAAACCTGAAACCCTTGCCGCCTGCCGATCCGCTGATCGATAAATGCATCGAGTGCGGTTTCTGCGAACCCAGTTGCCCGTCGCGTGACATGACCCTGACCCCGCGCCAACGGATCGTTATTCGACGTGAGATCGCCCGTCTCGAGGACTGCGGTGAAGATCCACAACGGCTCGAACGAATGCGCACCGATTACGCCTACCAGGGGCTCGATACCTGCGCTGCCTGTGGTCTCTGCTCCATAGCCTGCCCCGTCGGCATCAACACCGGCGACCTGACCCGTGCGATGCGTAGCGAGGCCAACGCCAAGCATGCCGGCAAGGCGCAGTGGCTAGCCGACCATTTTGCCGGCGTCAGTAGTGTCAGTCGGACGGTATTCAAGCTCGCCGATATCAGCCATGGGCTGATCGGTACGCGAGCGATGAGCGCGGTCACGGGCGCCGCCCGAAAGATATCCGGCGGTATCGTACAGCAATGGACACCCTCGATGCCGACGGCTGCAGCCAAGATCAAATCACTCCCGGATCATCGCGCATCAAGCTTTAAAAGCGAGCGCAAAGTGGTTTATCTGCCCAGTTGCGCCAGTCGTACCATGGGCCTGCAGCGCGGCAGCAGCGAGAAAAAATCGCTCGTAGAGGTCACAGTTGCACTGCTGAACAAGGCCGGATTTGAGGTAATCTACCCCGATGACTTGGACGATCTCTGCTGCGGCATGCCGTTCCAAAGCAAAGGGATGTTTGCTGCAGCTGAAAGCAAAGCGCAACAAACCGAAGCTGCACTGCTAAAAGCGTCGAATAACGGCGAGTATCCGATCTACTCGGATACCAGCCCCTGCACCCTGCGGATGCAGGAATCGGTCAGTACCCAATTACAGATCTTCGAGCCGGTAGAATTTATCCACAAGTTTGTGCTCGAGCAGCTGCAGATCACCCCGGTAGTGGATCCCATCGCCCTACACATTACCTGCAGCAGTTCACGCATGGGACTGGCTGATAACTTAGTCAGCCTCGCCAAGGCCTGCGCCCAAGAGGTGATCATCCCCGACCAGATAACCTGTTGTGGTTTTGCCGGTGACAAGGGGTTTTCTACCCCGGAACTGAACGCTTCGGCGCTACGCACCTTGAAAGATTCGTTGCCAGATAATTGCCATGAAGGTTTCTCCACCAGCCGCACCTGCGAAATTGGTTTGTCAGACCATAGTGGCATAGAGTATAAATCCATAGTCTACTTGGTTGAGCGCTGTTCGCAGCCAAGAGCAGGGCAAACATCGGCTTGATCCAACAGATTGTCCTACACGCAGAGTAAAGATAGAATAATCGCCCAAAACGTCCTTGCCTTACGTTTGCGACAACAACTCGATCCGGCGGCTCTGCTAAAAACTTTGTTCAGGTGATGTGCTTCGCGGCAGTTTTTCACGTCCAAGGTGTCACTTAAATTGAATTAACTATTTTTATTAGCATCAAGCTTTAGGAGCACCACCATGTCCCTTCCCACTATCAAAACTATCCTCTACGCCACCTCGATGGGTAAGCACAGCCGACCCGTTTTTCGCCAGGCAATCCAAGTTGCCAAGACTTATAAGGCCAAAATCGTCATGCTGCATGTGGTTGAGCCCATTGGTGAAACCGGCAAGGCACTGATCCAGAACTACCTGCCCCAAGACCTGATCAAGACCATGCATGACGAAGGCCTAGATAAAATCAAAGCCAACATGAAAGAGCGGGTGATCAAGTTTTACGAAGATGAGATGGAGAAGATTGAAGATCTCTCTGGGCTGGATATCGAGCAACTGGTTGGCGAAGGCAACCGTTCTGATGAGATTGTTGATATCGCCAATGCCATCAACGCTGATCTGATCATGATGGGCTCGCATAACAGCCTAGGCCGCTCCAGCAGCACTACCCGTGCGGTTATCAAATATTCAGAGCGTCCGGTGATGGTTGTTCCTACCCGGGTAAAACCAAAGCACTGATTAACCAGCCTGTCGAGGAAATCACCGCGGAATGACAGAGACAACTCTAGCACTCGCCGAGCGTATCTTTCTCACTGTCTTTCCGCTGTTCGTGATCGTGTTATGCGGCTATTTCTATGGTCGCCGCCACCGTCCCGATATAGAATTTGCCAATCGCGCCAACATGGACCTGTTCATTCCGGCGCTTATTTTTCACTCGATGGCCACCCAGACCTTTCCACTGGTTGAGTATCAGCAACTGGCGCTAGGCGCGGTTGCTGTGGTTTTAGGCTCTGGATTGCTGCTCTACCCACTGGTAAGGCTGCTCAACATCAACGTCAAAACCTTTCTCCCGCCGATGATGTTCAACAACTCTGGCAACATGGGAATCCCGCTGATTGTGCTGGCTTTTGGCGAACAGGCGCTGCCCGCTGCGGTGATCCTGTTTATCGTTGAAAACACCCTGCATATGAGTGTCGGTGCGTTGATGCTCAATCGCCGTACCAAGCTGCTGCAACTGCTGAAGATGCCGATGATTCTGGCCACCATCGCCGGGATTGGCTGGAGTGCCAGTGATCTTGTCCTGCCCAAAGCGGTTGAGTTGCCGGTGCAGATGCTGGGGCAGATATCGATTCCGTTAATGCTCTTCACCCTCGGAATTCGGATTGTCGAAGTCGGCCTCAAAAGTTGGCACCAGGGCGTTCTGGGGGCCATTTTGTGTCCTTTGTCTGGCGTCTTAATCGTCCTGGCACTGCAACCCTGGCTTGCACTGTCCGAGCAGCAATTTGCTATTTTGCTGGTGTTCGGCGCCCTGCCTCCTGCCGTACTCAACTACATGATGGCCGAACGCTATCAACAGGAACCGCACCAGGTCGCATCCATCGTCCTGCTGGGCAATATAGGCGCGTTACTGATCATCCCCCTGGTGTTAATCTTTGCCCTCTAAGATCGTTCGCTTACGCCCATTCGCACTATCCAATCGACACTAACCAAGCACTAATAATTTCACAGTGAACGGCGTAGACTTAGAGCCTATCCCAGCCTTAATTAGAGTTCGCTGTATGTTCCGTCGCACCAAGATCGTCACCACGCTCGGCCCTGCTACCGATAAAGACAACAACCTTGAGCGCATCATTCAGGCAGGTGCCAACGTCGTCCGTCTCAACTTCTCGCACGGCAAAACCGAAGACCACATCGAGCGTGCCCGCAAAGTACGTGAAATCGCCCTGCGCCTCGATACCCAGGTTGCTATTCTGGGCGACCTCCAGGGGCCGAAGATCCGCATCTCCACGTTTAAAGCCGGCAAGATCAGCCTAGCCGTCGGTGATCTATTTATTCTCGACAGCGCACTGGCAGCTGGTCAGGGTGACTCAACTGCAGTGGGGCTGGATTACAAAGCACTGCCGCAAGACCTGCAACCTGACGACCTGTTACTGCTGGATGACGGTCGAATCCAGCTTCAGGTCGAGACGATTCAAGGCAGCCAGATCAGAACCCGGGTAACCGTCGGCGGCGTGCTTTCCAATAACAAGGGGATCAACAAACAGGGCGGCGGACTCTCTGCAGCAGCACTAACCGACAAAGACAAGGCCGATATCCTCACCGCCGCGCAGATAGGCGTCGACTACCTAGCGGTCTCCTTTCCTCGGAACGGTGCCGATATTCAGTTCGCCCGTGAGCTGGCGCTAGCCGCCGGCCTAAAGACCCGGATCGTTGCCAAGGTTGAGCGCGCAGAATGCGTCGCTAGCCCCAAGGCGATGGATGAGATCATCCTGGCCTCTGACGTGGTGATGGTGGCGCGTGGCGATCTGGGGGTCGAGATTGGCGATGCGGAACTGGTCGGGGTACAAAAAAGCCTGATTCGTCGCGCCCGCCAGTTAAACCGTGTGGTGATTACTGCCACTCAGATGATGGAGTCGATGATCTTCAGCCCCATGCCTACCCGGGCCGAGGTGATGGACGTTGCCAATGCGGTACTGGACGGTACCGATGCGGTGATGCTATCAGGTGAGACAGCGGCGGGAGCATTCCCGGTTGAAACGGTCCGCTCGATGGCCGAGGTCTGTCGCGGTGCCGAGAAGCACCCCAGCGTCAATGTCTCCAAGCACCGGTTGGATAAGACCTTTACCGATATTACTGAGGCCGTTGCGATGGCGACCATGTACGCAGCAAACCACCTGCAGGGGGTCAAGGCTATTATCAGCCTGACCGAGTCAGGCAAAACGCCGCTACTGCTGTCACGTATCAGTTCAGGATTACCCATCTTTGCTCTCTCAAGCAATCCCGACACCCTCAATCGCGTCAGCCTCTACCGTGGGGTTAAACCGGTTCGATTCGAGCACTGGCAAGGTGATATTGCCAAGGTAGCCGAACAGGCCATCGAACTGCTGAAACAAAAACACTCCCTGGATGCGGGGGATATCGTCATCCTCACCCACGGTGATGAGTACGCACCCGAATCCGGTACCAACAGCCATAAAGTGCTTAGAGTAAAGTAATGATGAGGATCGGTGTTGATCTCGGTGGCAGCAAGATCGAAATCCTAGCCCTGGATCATAACGGCAAAGACTGCTGGAGCCAGCGCATCGCAACCCCCCAGGGCGATTATCAGGCGACTCTCACGGCGATCACTGAGCTCGTACTCGACGCGGAATCCCAATTGGGGCAGACCGCGACTGTCGGTATTTGTATCCCCGGCACCCTGTCAACCGATACAGGACTGATTAAAAATGCCAACTCAACCTGTCTGATCGGCCAAAAGCTGGACAGCGACCTAGAGCGGTCGCTGCAACGCCCGATACGACTCGCCAACGATGCTGACTGCTTCGCTCTCTCTGAAGCCTACGATGGTGCAGCTAAAAGCGCCTGCAGCGTATTCGGTGTTATTCTCGGCACCGGAGTGGGTGGCGGGATCGTGATAGATAATCGACTGTTGACCGGCCCTAACGGTATCGCAGGCGAATGGGGGCACAATCCACTGCCCTGGTCAGACCCTGCGCAAGATCAAGATTTTCCCTGCTATTGCGGCAAATCAGGCTGCATCGAGACCTATCTTTCAGGCCCTGGGTTCAGCCGACAACATGCCCTATTAACCCAGCAGCCGCCTATCAGGGTTGAGCAGATCATGCAGCAGCTCGACGCCGCAGCCCCCTACTCACGGCAAGCCTTCGAACAATACTGCGACCGGCTGGCCCGAAGCCTGGCCAGCGTCATCAATCTACTCGATCCCGAAGTGATTGTCCTGGGCGGCGGACTCTCGAACATCCGCGCCCTCTACACGGAGATCCCTGTGCGCTGGGGCAGCTACGTATTCTCAGACCGCGTTAATACCCAACTGAAACCGGCCCTGCATGGTGATGCCAGCGGCGTTCGCGGGGCTGCCTGGCTGTGGAATGAGACGCTGAATAGAAACACCTAACCTGCCTATCAACCCACTCAGGACGTCACTATGCCATTACAGTCGCTGAAAATTCTCGATTTCTCTACGCTCCTGCCTGGTCCTTACGCCACCTTGATGCTGGCCGACATGGGTGCGGAGGTAATACGGGTTGAAGCACCGGGGCGGCCCGAGCTCACCCGAACCATGCCGCCGCTGGATGCCACTGGAACCTCCTATAACCACTGCTATCTGAACCGTTCCAAGCGCTCCATAGGACTCGATTTGAAGAAGCCTCAAGCGGTTGAGGTTGTTAAGCGCCTTATTGCCGATTGTGACATTTTGGTCGAGCAGTTCCGCCCCGGGGTGATGGATCGGCTCGGTGTTGGTTACGACAGTCTAAGCGCGATCAATCCGCGGCTGATCTACTGTTCCATCACTGGGTTTGGCCAGACCGGACCTTACGCCAACCGTCCCGGGCATGATCTCAACTACTTGGCTATCGCCGGCGTCTCAAGCTATACCGGGCGCAAAAATCAAGGTCCGTTACCGCTCGGGATTCAAGTTGCCGACATCGCAGGCGGATCATTGCATGCAGTCACCGGCATTCTTGCAGCAGTAATTGCACGCCAGCAGAGTGGCAAAGGGCAACGGATCGATATCAGCATGACCGATGCAGCCTTTGCATTAAATGGTATGGCGGGAGCCTGCGCACTGGCAGGAAAGGTCGACCCTCAAGCCGATGAAATGCTCCTTAACGGCGGATCATTTTACGATTACTACCCCACTCAGGACGGCCGTTATTTTTCCGTCGGCAGCCTTGAACCACAATTCATGCTGCGCCTGTGCGAGGCGATAGGCCAACCGGAATTAGCCCCTCTGGGCATGAGCGAAAATACCGAAGATCAACAGCGCCTCAAAAAGGTCCTCACCGACACCTTTAAAGAACATAACTTTGCCCACTGGCAGCAAGTATTTGCCAAGGTTGAAGCCTGCGTAGAACCGGTACTCCGTGTTTCAGAAGCCGCTTCGCACCCACAGCTACAAGCACGTGAGATGGTGGTCAAGGTTGCTACTCCTGATGGCAGCGTTCAACCGCAGATAGGCTCGCCGATAAAATTCTCGGACTACCAGCCGCGTTACCCGCACATAGGGGTAGCCTTGGGTGCTCATACTGAGGAGATACTGACAGCCCATGGCTACGACAGCCAGGAGGTCGCCAAGCTCCGTCAATGCGGGGCGCTGGGATAGTGTTTGGACAGTGCAGCCAAGCCGAAGCAGCCGCTAGCGACTGAGCCAAACCCCACTCGCAAAGGAATCTGAACAGTGCACATCTGAATAAAGGAAGGATAACGGCCGCAGCTAACGGGTGATAGGATCTATCACCCGTTAGCTGCAAGCAGAGAAATTACGCCTCTTCGGACGCAGTTTCAGTCTCTGGCTCAGCCTGATCGGCAGGAAGTTGCTTTTTAAGCTCAGCAACCTCTCTTTTAAGCTCAGACACTTCACGCTTGGTCGCTTTAAGCTTGGTGTTCAGATCCTTAGATAACGTAGTTTGCTCAGCAATGCGTTTTTTCTGATCTGCCAGCTGGCGTTTCTGCCGCTCCGGATCGAAGGCCTGGAACTCTTTAAGGGCTTTCTTTGTCTCTGAAAGCTCTATCGAGCGCTCTTTCAGCTGATCTGCCAACTTACGCGCTTTGACATCCTGTCCAACCACTCCTTCGAGTCGTAGAATCTGCTGGGCAGTCTTCAGCTTATCAATTTCGCGATACAGTTCTTCGTTTTCTGAGGCTAAGCGCTCATCGCTGCTAATGCGTGCTTCGCTAAGTTTCAGCGCTAGTGACTTAGAAGCTTGCTTCTCTGCAGACAACAGACGATTCAGCTCTGTGATCTGATCGAGTGCTTTTTCTAGTTCAACGGTCGAGCCTTGTGTGTTTTTGATTGAGGATAATTTCAATTGAGACATGTGTGGACGTGATACCTACTTGAGTATGCTACTTGTAGCTGAGTGAGGGACTTTCGTTCAGCATCTAGATTAGAGTTGACCATTATAAAGCCAAACGGCTCCATATTGCTCACCATTTGTTCAATCAATGCGTTTTATACCTAAAAAAATTCAGATTCTCAATCTGAAAAAAAACAAAGTGTCTTCAAAAAAACAACAAAACAAATAACATCAAACACTTAACAAAATATATAACTATCAGCACGCGCTCAGACAGCGCCACCAGTATCGCCTAGCCCGTTAAAAAGTTGGTCCGCCTGTCCACGTAGACTGATAATTTCGCTTCTTCATGCTGCTTGTCATTTAAACGGCTACTCTGGGGTGCTAAAAAATCAATGACTCTGTACCTATGACACTCACTCTAAGTTCTCTGTCACTGCTTGCATCCTGGCTCTGCTGTTGTCCCATTCTGGCAACCTTGAATGGTTACAAAAGAAAACCGCAACCATCGATAAAATCAGTGGCATTACCTTACTAGGACTGGCCATTGGCATCGTCGCCCGACAACAGGGCAGCCCTGGGTCTTTGGCCCAGAAGCTGTTACCTGTAGCTTAAAACGGGGGCTTTAACGAGATTTTATACTCAGAGTTTTACGGCCGATGGCAGCAGAAGCACCACTAGGAACTGCTTTAGACGCTTTAGGACGCCGATGCACGACCGTTGTCGGTTTTGATTTGTTCACAAGTACCAGCGCAGATTCCACATCATCCGCTGAGGTTGCGATCCAAGCCCTAGCAGGAGATTTAATATTTAATGGACTCACTTGAGCGCCTTGATCATCTGCTTCAGCCAGTAACGCCGCACTGTCGGCACTCGCCAACTGATCTTTGACCAGCATATTCCCCAATTGTTTAAGCTGATTAACCATCCCAGCCTCTTGGGCTTTGACTCTATGCTTCTGCTCCTCACCCAGCGCGTTTTCCAGCACAACGGGAGTTAAGGTGGGTGCCTGCTTAGGCTCGACCGGCACAGCGGTAAACGCCAGGCTCTTAACTGAACCGACATGACTTACTTCCTGAGGCTGCTCAGCGACTGCGGCTAACCCCTGTCGCTTAGCTTCCAACGCGGGGTGGGCTGATACGGCTGCAGAGGCTACTGGATTGGCGGTCGGATTCGGGGTAGAAGCAGACACCGGACGGGAAGACGCACCCATTTTAATCCGCATCAACAAACGACTGAACTCTTGTTGCAGTTGCGCCGCCTGTTCGGGCATCTCCCCACGCTTTTCAATCGCCGCCAACGTAGCAGCCGAACGCTCACGGGCTTGACGTTGCGCATCTATTAGTGCGCGGCTCGCTGCCTCTACTGCGGCAACGGCCTCAAGCGCCGACTGCGCTTTAATCGCAGCCTCATCCTGGAGCAGCTGCAACTGCTGCAATGCACGCTCCGATTCAGCCAAAGCTCTAGCCTGCGACAGTGCTTCATCCTTTGCCTGCTGTTGGTAGCGACTAAACTGCTCGACACTCGCCACGGCTCGAACTAACAAGCCGATCCCCTCGGCAAACATCGCCTTATCCAACTCTGCCGACGCATCCGCCGGGGCCGTTTCCGTAGGCTTGGTTTTAATTTGTCCAGGCACTCCAGGCACCGCTCGCGAGGCGGAGGCCTGCTTTTCAATCCTATCCGAACTCCTTTCTGCAACCGTAACGGACGGGGCAAGGAACTTGGCAGCCAAGGATTTTGGCTTAGACGGCACAGCCACTGGCTGATCTTTTTTAGACCTGTCTTGAACGATTTTATGAGCGCTACTTTTGACTACATCGGTGACGGCGGGGGCAACTGACTGAGCAACTGCGTTTTTAGCTCCGCGCTTAACGACAAGCGGGGGTGTCACCTTAGTGCGAACAGGCTCTTCGGGCAGATCTTTCATCCAGGCCCGCTCATGCTCCACTTGTCTGATCCGCTTTACCACCGCATCGGTAAGACCAAATTTGTAGCTGCGTAGGGAGCGCGCAGATAGCTCGATTGTATGCAGCAACTCCATCTCTTTTAGCTCAGCGATGTCATCGGCAAAATCAAGCTCATCGATTGTAAACTGCCCCTCCCCGTGCTCACGAATCTCTTTATAGAGCGGAAACTCTAGCCCCGCCTCGGCGGCTCGAAGATAAAGTTCCCAGCGCTCATCGATATCACTACGACAGGAACCCACATAATACTGACCACTAACCTTGCTAAAGATCTTAAAAACAACCACAGCTAACCTTCAGACGATGAGAAACAACACCAAGAAAATAGAAGCAGATCGATGAACCACAGAACAACCCAGAAAAATCATGCAGACAAAGTCGACACATTGAAACCAGGAATGATGCGGATACACCCAATGTGCTCTTTGCGAAAGAGCGCGCATTATACCGGTCTACTTCCGCATTAAAAGGGATAAAGCGACAAATCCCAGGAGGGATCGGCAACAGCCACTGAGATTGAAACTGTTTGAGGACCTCCGTCTAGTGCGCACTGAGGCTGGATTAGCGACAACAGGAGATTCAAATAGGCGCCAGATAGGCTCGAAGACGGCGACCTACTTCAGAAAAAGACGGTAGACCCACGCTTTCTGCTTCAAAGATCGTCCAGGGACAAAATAATGCTGCCATCAGGACCCCAGTTAACCTGGGTGATGCCTGGGCTCTCGCCTTCTAGCCGCTCAAGCTCCGTTGTTTGGTAGTTTATCTGTAGCTGCTGCTTCCTGACCTGATCGGCCAGCCTGCGGTTCTCTAAAAGTATTTCACGGTGGTTTACCGCCTGCTCTATCGTTACTTTAAGTTCAGCGTCATTCCAAGGCTTGGTAATAAATCGGTAAATTTCCGCCTCATTGATCGCCTCCAGCACCCCTTCCATATCGGCCTGACCGCTAAGCAGAATACGAAATGCATCTGGCTGGATCGCCCGCATCTCTTTAAGAAAAGCCACACCATTCATTTTCGGCATCCGGTAATCGGAGATGACCAAATTAATCGTTTCGGTAGCGGCAAGATTAAGCGCCGCTACCGGATCATCAAACGCCAGCAACGACCAACCTTCCCGACGTAATGAGCGTTTAAGCGCATTAAGCACCCCCTGCTCATCATCAACAATCATGACCCGTTTCATTGCGCGTCAACCTCCTGCACATAGATGAGGAAAGGGACCCTTTCGTGTCTTTCAAGCATAATCAACTTGCGAATCAGCACCTCACTCAGCACCCGTCCTTTCGTCAGCAGCAACATATCGGTGTTATTGTATAGGTTGCGCGTCAGGGTCATACCCGGTTCCAATTTCTCAGAACGTAGCTTAGATTCATTATGACCATCATCCGCATCCAGCCGACGCTCCACCAGAGCTGTTAACATCTCCACCAGCGCAGGGTCGTACTGCTTATTGGCATATTGCTGAATCCGCTCAAGGGCAACCTTCGTCGGTACTGTATGGGACAGCAGCTTGCCGGTTTTATAACCGTAGTAATCTTTGGCAATCGAGACGATACGAGCACCGATAGGAATCACCTCACCCTTCAAACCGTTTGGAAAACCTGTGCCGTCATAATACTCTTCATGCGCGCCGATCAGCGCGGCGGTATGCTGTAGCTCCTCTACAGCCATCAACGCTGTTTGGCCATTGACGGGGTGGCGCTGGTATTTTTTCCGCTCTTCAGCGCTCAAGCTGAACACGGGCCGCTCTAGCAGCGCATCTGACAAACTCAGCTTACCCAGTTCGTGAAGCAATCCGGCAAAGTAGATTTGCTCAATCTCGTATGTATCCAGCTTGGCCGCTTTAGCCATTGTCCGTGACAGTTCAGCCACCTTCTGCGCATACCGTCCCGAAAGCGTTTCGCGCATACTGATCAGATTAGAAAACACCTGAATGGTTCGCTGGTAACTCTCTGAGAGTTGTTGATACGCCAGATCGAGCATGTCGGCGGTTTGCTGAACCTCCTCGGTGCGCGCCTTGACTTTGTTTTCCAGGTTGTCGTTAAGATCCTGAAGTTCGGCCAACTGACGCTCAACCTGGGCAGAGAGCCTATATTTGTCGCGCTCTAGCTTTTTCGTCTCCAGCGCCTGGCGAACCGTCAAGGTGATCTCGGAGTCTTCCCAGGGCTTACTCAGATAACGGTAAATCTTACCCCTGTTGATCGCGTCGACGGTGGAGGCGATATCAGAAAACCCTGTCAACAACAGCCGTACCGTTTCAGGATAGAGTTGCTCTACCTGTTCCAAAAAAGCAGCACCGTCCATCTCAGGCATCCGCATATCTGAGATCACCAGATCTATCGGATGCCGTTTGAGGATTTCAAGGCCTGCCATGCCGCTTTCAGCGACATAGATGGTATAACCCAATGAACGGAACAGGCGCCGTAACGACGACAATATATTGCGCTCATCGTCAACAAAGAGAAGACTCTCCATCGGCTCTTCAAAATTCTGCTCGGTCATTAAATGACGACTCCTCAGGGCAACAAACGGCCAATGATTTCTCTACTGGATGTATCAATTTCTGACAGCAACCGCTCTAACTGCAGCCAATCCAGCCCTATTCGCTCAAGAGTTTCAGGTGACAGGTTGACCATCGCCGAATCAATGGCAGGTGTGATCCAAAGCCCTTTAACCAACTGGCACGCCAGCTGAACCAGATCTACGAATGGCGATGCTGGGGCCTGGTCAAGAACCTGATCGCAATGTAACGCGACCTCTGCATAGATGGCCGGCAGCCCCCATTTATTAATCGCAGCAGCACCGACCTGACCGTGGTCAACGCCGAGAACAGCCTGTTCGGCAACCACCAGCGGACAACACTGCTCTGCTTGGTAGCCCAGCACTGGCAAATACTCATCGCCTAGGCATTGCTCAAGAACAACCAGCCCTATATCGGAAAGAATGCCGGCAACAAAGGCCTCATCTTGATCCAGCCCCGCCTCCCGAGCCAGTACCTTAGACGCCACAGCCACCGCTATAGAGTGCTGCCAGAGCCCACGATGATCTAGCCCCTCATGACTGGATTGAGGTAAATTTTTCATCAGTGAAAAGGAGATCACCAGCTGCTTCAGGCTGTGTACTCCGAGCAGCACCGCAGCGTCACTGACTTTACCTATCTCCCTGGCAAAGCCATAAAAAGGGGAGTTAGCCAAGCGCAAAATCGCAGCAATCAGCACGGGGTCCGTTTCCAACAGTCGACAGACTCCTGGCAGATCGACCGGCACTTTGGACATTTCCGTCATCGCCATTTGGACCGAATGCGAAAACGGAGCCGCGTTATCAAAATAGTGGCGAAGTCGCTCTAGCAGTACCTTATCCACGTCGGCTCACTCCGCTGTGAAAACGCTCCAGCAGAGCCCTGAGTTGAATCATCACCGGTGTTGATTCGCTGTGCTGAAACGCGGCATCCAACCGTGCCCTGATCTCGTCTAGAGACAGTTGATCCTGCGGGGATTCAACCCATAGCTCGGTGTAGCCCCGGCTGCGAAGCATTTCTAGAAGTTTTGGTGTCAGGACGGTGCCTTTGAGGAGCAGAACAGCGCCCCCGCTAGCCTGTAAATCCTGCGTCAGAATTTGACCCTCTTCCACGTCATCCAAGGCAAGCAGCCTAACCTCAGCAGTACTCATAAATGCATTTGCCGCATGGTCAAAATATAACCTTCGTGCGGTCCTTCACTTACATTTTTTTTGCATTGGCAACGAAAGGCTTCGCCTTTAATAACCACCTCACCCGTGGCCGAACCCTCGCTACTCAGTGCGTTCTGATAGACCGCAAAAACATCGGCGGGGCAGGCCTCTACGACGTCTCTCCCCAATAACAGAGGTACCTGGTCAAAGCGATCGCGGGCACGTTTATTGGCCACGATAATCAACCCTTCGCTAATGCCAACAACAGCCATGGGCAGTTCTTCGAGGATGTCATGGGAAATTTTTAACGCGCTGATATTCAATCTGAGCTGCTTGGTTTTTTCCTCGACCCTGGCTTCAAGCTCCTGATTAGCCCGTTTCAACTCTCGAGTCAGGTATAGATTATCTTCGTTCAGCTCGTGGATACGAAACGCTTCGCGTACATTTTGGCTCAGCAGATCATCATCCCAGGGTTTGGTTAAAAACTTATAGATAGCGCCTTTATTAATGGAATCGGTGACAGACTCCAGGTCGGTATAACCACTAAGGATAATTCTGACGGTATCGGGGTAGCGCTCTTTGACCTGCTGCAGAAACTCGCTGCCGGTCATCACCGGCATACGCTGATCAGAGATAATCACCCCGACCCGCTCCTGCTCAAGTACGGCTAACCCTTCAGCGCCGCTTGAGGCACTCAGAATACGATAGCCCTGCCGGCGGAACAGCCGCTGTAACGAACGAAGGATATTTTCTTCATCGTCCACCAGCAGTAGCACCCGTTGTTTCGATTCATCCATTCGCTTATTCCTTCATGCCGAGCAGTGGCGATACAGCTATATGGATTAAAAAATAGATCAAGCCCAGGCTACAAACAATAAAGCGGACTAAATCACATTTATTGACTACTTGATCATATTTTAACCTAGCATTTAGCTACCCTATATTTTCTAACATACTATTTATACATTCAAATTAGCAGAATTAAACAAGGCAGACTCCATGCAAGTAGCCGCAAAAAAGTATTGCTTGTCGTGATTCGTATAGCCCTGATGGTCTTTGCTGCCGAACTACTTTCATGATCGTCTTGATGCAATCAAGATGGGCTAAGTGCCCTGTCTGGCGCCCTTCTATACCACCAAGGCCAGAGACAAAGGCACGGGGCTTGGACTCTCCGTCTCCTGGGGAATCATCAGTCAACACGGCGGCAGAATCGAGGTCGAGAGCACTCTGGCGCAGGGAACGACATTCCGCGTCTACCTTCCGATCAACTACGCTGAAACAGCCGAAGCAAAGACAGAGTCTGTCGCATAGCCGAGATAACAACAGCCAAACGCTCGTTATAAACCGATGAAAACGCATCTAAAACGGCGCAGATAACTCCTGGCCCCGCCAGACAAAAGAGACCGGCCACAACCGCTGCTGCGAACGATCATACTGCTCCCAGAGCTGCTGATAACTGGTCGCAGTCCCGGGATGCAGGCGCTCTGGAGCTATCTCTGCAAACGGCAGCAATACAAACGCATTTTTAGTGATCTCATCTCGCGGCAGCACGCCCCCGCTACCGTCGTCAAGACAGAATGCTCCCACGTAGTCGTCATAGACCAAGATATCAATATCCAGGGTTCTGGCGCTAAACTTTACCGCATCCCGGCAACGTTGATGATCGTGCTCAATCTGGCGCAGCGATGCAAACAACTCAGGTAGTGGCTGAACCGTATCGATCCCTACCACCAAGTTATAAAACAGATCTCCGTCAAAGCCTACCGCTTCGCTTTCATAGACACTGGAGATACTCAGCGAACCATAGCTATCCGCAAGCGTATCTAGACAACTACGGATATACCGTTCTCGATCGATGTTGCTGCCGATACTCAGATAAGCCCGCGCCATCAGACGCACGTCCCCCGTTCGATAATCACCCCTACATCTCTAGCGCCACTTACCGCACCCGGTTTACCCAACCGTAACCGTAACCAGGGCACCTGAAATTCGTCCAGAACGATCTTGGCGATCTCTTCAGCCATCGTTTCTATCAATAGAAACTCGCTATGCTCGATAAAATCGATCAATCGCTTACTGACCGTTTTATAGTTAAGGGTATTTTCAATATTTTCGCTGGAAGCGGCCTTGCGTATATCGGCGCCCATCTCCAGGTCGAGATTTACCCGCTGGCGAATTTTACGCTCCCAGTCGTAGATTCCGATCACGGTTTCTACTTCCAGCTCCTTGATATAAACAATATCCATCAGAGTGTTCCTATTTATTGTAAGAGGGGCTTATATTGGGTGTCACTACAGAGGGTTGGCAGCCTAGGCTTTTACTTGGTAGAGCGTTCTGATACTAATGCATCTGCAGCCACGGCACCATTTACCAAGTTCGACTTACAGCGTTATCTTACTGCGCTTTTTCTTTACGCTGAAAATATCATGACAATAGAGTTTTCCACCACAGTCTTATTGATTCTATTCAGCGCTTACCTGCTAGGCTCCGTGTCCAGCGCCGTGCTGATCTGCCACCTGTTAGGCCTCAATGATCCGCGTACGTTTGGCTCTAATAATCCAGGAGCTACCAATGTCTGGCGCACAGGTTCTCTCCAAGCAGGGATCATTACTCTGATTGCAGATCTACTCAAAGGTATCTTGCCAGTCTGGGCAGCCCTGCTACTCAGCCTTGAGCTCAGTATCGCCGCTCTATGCGGGCTCTGTGCAATGCTCGGTCACCTTTACCCTCTCTACTTTCAGTTCAAAGGTGGCAAAGGAGTTGCTACGTTTCTGGGTGTTTGCCTAGCCCTACAACCGCTGCTGGCACTATGCCAGATCGGCATCTGGCTACTCGTGGCCGGGCTATCCAGACTATCATCGCTGGCATCACTAACCACCGCCGCCGCAACCCCCCTACTCTGCTGGTGGCTAGCACCGGTTTATCTACCGCTCAGTGTGTTGCCTATCTTGAGCCTGATGGCAGCGCTATTAATTTTACGCCATCAAAGCAATATCATTAAACTATTACAAAACCAGGAATCACGGTTTTAACCCTTCACCTACCCACTTGACACTCACTTGACCAGACTAGGTCAACCCTTGCAATTCAACCCTTTCAATTCAACCATAGGCCAGCGCGGCCGGGCCTGAATGATCAGATCCCCCCGTTGTCCCGCGAGCAGACGCTGGCATCCCGCGTAGGCAATCATGGCACCATTATCGGTGCAGAATTCGGGCCGGGCATAGAACAACGTCGCATCCTGCTTGGCAGCAATTTCAGCCAACTTTTGGCGCAACATTTTATTAGCACTGACGCCACCCGCAATCACCAACGTTTTCATCCCGGTCTGCTGCAATGCGCGTCGGCACTTAATCGCCAGGGTATCGATTACCGCATCCTGAAACGCCAGCGCGATATCGCTGATATCCTGCTCACTTAGCCCCGCCTCACTCTGGCGTAACTTCTCGGTGGTATTGAGGGTAAATGTTTTTAAACCACTGAAACTCATATCAAGCCCAGGACGGTCCGTCATCGGCCGGGGAAACCTAAAGCGTCCCGGGGTACCCTGTTCCGCCCTGGCTGCAACTAGCGGACCGCCCGGATAAGCCAGACCTAGCATTTTGGCCGCCTTATCAAAGGCCTCACCCGCGGCATCATCGAGCGACTCACCCAGCAATTGATAATCACCCAGCGCCTTCACCTGCATCAGCTGGGTATGCCCCCCGGAAACCAGCAGCGCCAAAAACGGAAACGACGGCGGAGACTCTTCCAGCATCGGGGCCAACAGGTGGCCTTCCATATGATGCACCCCCAGCACGGGGACCTGCCAAGCCATTGCCAGCGCATTAGCCAGCGAAGCCCCCGTCATTAGTGCGCCGATCAAGCCGGGTCCTGCGGTATAGGCGATAGCATCGACATCCGCTGCTTGGCAACCCGCCTCCGCCAGCACCTGCCGAATCAGCGGCACCAGCTTGAGAATGTGATCCCTTGAGGCTAACTCGGGCACCACCCCTCCGTATTCGGCATGCATCGCTACCTGACTGTAAAGCGCATCCGCCAGCAGGCCTCGATCGCTGTCATACAGGGCGACGCCGGTTTCATCACAGGAGGTCTCAATCCCCAATACACGCATCTTGATTCTCTCGTCGGATAACCACCGATATCTGAGCACAACCCACATATCGGTGGTTATTAACATCCATTGGCCCCAGCGGCTGATACTTCGTCGCCCAGCTTCAGCCTACAGGGCTACTGTTAAAGGCCTTGGGCCAGCATCCGCCGCATGATAACAGCCTCTCAAACCTATGCCATCAAAATCAAACCCAGGCTTTACATCAGATCCAAGTCAAGATTAGAATACGCGCCCCTGATTTTTTTTCCGGGAAGGGTATCTGTGGTGCGTAACGACTGATCGATACGTTGGCAGATAACGCTAATATCCTTAACCTAAGGTACAACAATGCCAAGTGTAAAAGTCCGTGATAGCGAGCCGTTTGATATAGCTCTGCGCCGTTTCAAGCGCTCTTGTGAAAAAGCGGGTGTTTTGGCCGAAGTGCGTCGTCGTGAGCACTACGAAAAGCCAACAACCGTTCGCAAGCGCCAGGCAGCAGCAGCCGTTAAGCGTCATGCTAAAAAGGTCTCACGCGAGAACAACCGTCGCGTACGTCTGTACTAGTCGCTCATTACTGACTAAAACACAGACTTAAAGATCACGTAAGCCTTCAACATTAATCAGCCAGGCACCGAGCTATGACCGATTGCGCTATCAAGCTTGAATTAAAACAAGCCCAAAAAGACGCCATGCGAGCCAAAGACAAGGACCGGCTGAAAACACTGCGAAGCATGCTAGCAGCGGTTAAAGATATTGAAGTGAACGAGCGGATCGACCTGGATGACGCCCGAATCCTCGCTGTTCTGGACAAGATGCAGAAACAGCGCCGCGATTCGATAAGCCAGTTCGATGCAGCCGGACGTGATGATTTATCTGAGGTGGAGAAGAAAGAACTGGAGGTGATTAAACAGTTTCTTCCTGCCCAGCTAACAAACAATGAGATAGACCAGTTGATCGATCAAGCGATCAGCGAAACCGGCTCAAGTACGATGCAAGATATGGGTAAAGTCATGGGGCTCTTAAAACCCCAGATGCAAGGTCGTGCAGACATGGCCATAGTCAGCAAACTGATCAAAGGTAAACTCTGCTAAGCTCAACGCAGCCGAGCATCTCATCCCTTTAGAACACTCCAGTCTTACCCCGCCGGGGCAAAGCATTCCCGAGCCCGCATAGTTACCGCTGTTGCAACAACCGCATACAGCAGACAGGCACCCAACAGACAGAGCAACACCGAGAGCCCGATGGCCGGACGTATCCCGCAAGATTTCATCGACGATCTACTCCACCGTACCGACATTGTCGACGTGGTCGAAGAACGGGTACAACTTAAGCGCACCGGCAGAAACTACTCAGGCCTCTGCCCATTCCATAAAGAAAAATCTCCGTCATTTAGCGTCAATCCGGAAAAACAGTTTTTTTACTGCTTTGGCTGCGGTGCAGGCGGCAACGCACTCGGCTTTGTGATGGAGCACGACCGACTCGAGTTCCGCGAAGCCATAGAAACCCTGGCCAAGCGCCAGGGCCTCGAGATCCCCGCCCAAGCAAACGATAACAGCCAGCAGGATAAACAGCGCCAACGCAGCTTCGATCTGCTGCAACGGGCTAACGATTTTTACCAGGAGCAACTGCGCAGCCACCCCGAATCCAGCAAGGCCATTAGCTATCTTAAGCAACGCGGACTCAGCGGCAACATTGCCAAGCAGTTTGGCATCGGTTACGCACCGCCCGGCTGGGATAACCTGCTCAAAGAAATAGGCAACGAGCAGCAAAATACACTCGACGAAGCAGGCCTTGTGATTCAAAAGCTTGACGAACAAAAATGCTACGACCGCTTTCGCGACAGGATCATGTTTCCAATTGTTGACATGCGCGGGCGGGTCATCGCTTTCGGCGGCAGGGTGCTAACTGACGAAAAACCCAAATACCTGAACTCCCCCGAGACCAGCACCTTCAAGAAGCACGAAGAACTATACGGGCTTTACCAGGCGCGCCAAGCCAACCGCGAGCTACACCGAGTTATCATCGTTGAAGGCTATATGGACGTCGTCGCCCTCGCCCAATTCGGCATCAGCAACGCTGTAGCAACCCTGGGAACCGCGACTAGCGAACAACACCTGCGCCGTCTATTTAAGCTCATGCCCGAAGTAGTATTTTGTTTCGACGGCGACAATGCGGGTAGAAAAGCGGCACAGCGGGCGCTCGAAAACGCCTTGCCACTGATGGAAGACGGCCGTCAGGCGCGCTTTCTGTTTTTACCCGAAGGGGAAGATCCGGATAGCATCGTCCGCAACGAGGGCACCGATGCCTTTAACCAGCGCATCGAGACCGCATTACCCCTGTCTAAATTTCTGTTTGACGGCCTCAGCGAGGGCATCGACCTGAGCAGCGGCGAAGGCCGCGCTCGCCTCAGCGCCTTGGCCGTCCCTCAAATCAATAAAATTCCAGGGCAAGTTCTGCAACAGCTGATGCGCCAGCAACTATCCACTCTAAGCGGACTAGAGCAGCAGTTTTTCACTCCCAAGACAGACACAAAAAAACCTGGAACCCTGCACACTGCCCCAGCATACGATCAGAATCATAACCGCAGTTACGACCAAAACCCGAACTATGATCAGGGCTATGACCAGCACCGCGACAGCCACGATCACCCGTCCGGCTCTGCTACGACTAACTATTCCAACGCCCCTGCTCGCACCCAGCGCTATAGCAGTCGCTCCCAGCCGACTCGTCAGCAGACTGGCCGCAGCGGACCTAAGACTACCAGCACCTGCAGTAAAGCCCTGAAACTGCTACTGCACCATCCAAAACTTGCTCTTAAGGTCGACCTCGAAACCAGCGACGCACTGGACGTTCTAACAGAACCCGAGTTTCGCCTGCTCAAAGCGCTAATTATCCAGTTGCGTAATGACCCAAATATACCCACCGCGGTCCTCCTGACTCAATGGCGCGACAGCAGCTACAGCCCACTACTGCAACAACTGGCCCGAGAAGAGCTACTCATCCAGCCGGGCGAACAGCTGGAACTTGAATTTATCGGCCACCTGCACCAACTCACCTCGCTGGTGGAAGAAACCCGCCTAGGCTTGCAATCAGGCCACCAGCCCCCATTAACACCAGAGCAGCAAAAGCACAGCGCGCGAGAAAAAATGGCATTTTTAATCCAAAAAGACCGCCGCAACAAGCGAAACTAAACTAGTCTAACCTACAGCTCTGTTATAGCGTTCTGGTTACAACACCGATATAATATGCGGCTATTTTTTGAACCTTCGAATCTGGGTAAACGCTTCCATGTCAGATAAGTCTAAGCAGCAGTCCCGACTTAAAGAACTGATCGCACGGGGAAAAGAACAGGGTTACCTGACTTTCGCAGAGGTCAACGATCACCTTCCCGAAGATATCTCCGACCCCGATCAGGTCGAAGAGATCATTCGCATGATCAACGACATGGGTATCTCCGTATCGGAGGTTGCTCCTGACGCTGACGATCTGGTTGCAGAAGGCAACACCACCGATGAAAGCGCGGCTGAAGAAGCCGCCGCCGCTCTCGCTGCCGTCGAAAGCGAAACCGGACGCACAACCGATCCGGTCCGCATGTACATGCGTGAAATGGGTACCGTCGAGTTACTCACCCGTGAGGGCGAGATAATTCTGGCCAAACGGATCGAAGAGGGTATTCGCGGCGTCATGGCCGCCTTAGCCTCATACCCGAGCGCCGTACCCACCGCGCTGGCTGCCTACGAAGCCTCTTTAGAAGAAGAGGGGCGCCTGAGCGACGTGCTCAATGGTTTTATCGACCCTGATGACAGTAACGTGCTACCGACACCGGTCATCAAACCAGCACCTAAAGAGGCTACTGACGACAGCGACGATGACGAAGAGGAAGAAGAAGGCCCGACAGGACCCGATCCTGAAGAGGTTAAACGCCGCTTCGACGCTCTCCACGAGCAATACCTGAAATCTGAAAAAGCTATCACTAAGCATGGCCGCGATAGCAAGCAGGCAGAAAAAGCGATCGCCGCCGTCGCTGAAATTTTCGCCCCCTTGAAACTAGTCCCTCGATTATTTGACGGACTGGTTCTGGTTGCTCGCCAAGTTGTTGAACAGCTTCGCGCTGAAGAGCGCAACATCATGAAGATCTGTACCCAACGCGGCCGCATGCCACGCAAGGACTTCATTAAATCATTCCCTGGCAACGAACTTAACAGCGCCTGGGTTGAATCAGTCTGCGCAACTGACGGCCCCTGCGGCCGCCGACTAGTCACCAGCAAAGTAGAACTACTGCGCTCACAGCGCAAACTAGGGCAGCTAGAAAAGCAGTCCGGATTGACTTTGATTCAAATCAAAGAGGTCAACCGGCGCATGTCAATCGGCGAGGCGGGTGCCCGCCGCGCCAAGAAAGAGATGGTAGAGGCCAACTTGCGTCTGGTTATCTCCATTGCTAAAAAGTACACCAACCGTGGCTTGCAGTTCCTAGACCTGATCCAGGAAGGCAATATCGGCCTAATGAAGGCCGTTGACAAGTTCGAATATCGTCGTGGTTACAAGTTCTCTACCTATGCGACCTGGTGGATTCGTCAGGCGATCACCCGATCCATTGCGGATCAGGCACGCACTATCCGTATCCCCGTGCACATGATCGAAACCATTAACAAGCTCAACCGCATTTCGCGGCAGATGCTTCAGGAGATGGGCCGTGACGCCACTCCTGAAGAGCTTGCCGAGCGAATGGAGATGCCGGAAGACAAGGTTCGTAAAGTTCTCAAGATCGCCAAGGAGCCGATCTCAATGGAAACACCTATCGGAGATGACGAGGATTCCAGCCTGGGTGATTTTATCGAAGATGTGGCGGTTCACTCACCCGTTGACGAAGCCACCAGCGAAGGGCTTCGCGAAGCAACCCGGGAAATCCTGTCCGGCTTGACCGGTCGCGAAGCCAAGGTCCTGCGGATGCGCTTCGGTATTGATATGAATACCGACCACACCCTTGAAGAGGTCGGCAAGCAGTTCGATGTGACTCGCGAACGAATTCGCCAGATAGAAGCAAAGGCGCTCCGCAAGCTGCGCCACCCTTCACGCTCCGACCATCTCCGCGGCTTCTTAGACGAGTAATAGCTTGGCTCTCGCAATAAAAAACCGGATTTTGTCGATTCGGTTTTTTTTCGCTATAAAGAACCGGTGTTACTTACGATTGGCAATACCAAAGGGGATATGGACCGAGGGCGATACGGGTGCTGCGGCATCCAAATGACCCCGCTGATCATCAAAAAAGATATGCGGGGCCCAGACCTCAAGCACTCGACGTTTCTCCACCCCGCCCAGAAAAAACGCATCATTAACCATTAGATTCCAGCTACGCATCGTGTTGATCACCCGCTCGTGCGCCGGGGCATTGCGTGCAGTCACGATCGCCACTCGCAACCTAGGTTTATAAGTACTATCCTGCTCCGCGCGTGCCTGTTCTAGCTCTTGGATCTGAGCAACTTTGGCCAAAAACTCTTTCAATGGCCCAGGGTTGTGAGGAGTATCAGCATGCTTCACCTCATGCTGCTTAAACTGCTCCAGATCGCCGCCTTGATAGACCGCTTCAGACTCATCGTCTGCAAGCACACCATCAAAATCAAAAGCTAACCGCAACTCATCATCCTCGGCATCGTCCCAAGCCGCGGAGCTAAGCACCAGCCCGGCTGGCAGACCCAGCGCCATCGCCTCCCTGACATCCTCTTCATTAGCAGTAAGAAACAGACTGATGCCAAATGCAGGAATAAAAAGATGCGGTGAACGCCCCTGCTGAAATACCGCCCGGGTTATTCCTAAGCCGTAATGTTCGATAGACTTAAACACCCGCAACCCTGTATCTGGATCGTTGTGCGAGAGCAGCACAACCTCCACCGGAGGATTGTCTGGATTCAACTGATTTAACGCTAGCAACCGACGCACAAAAGGGTAGGCAACCCCCGGCTTTAGCGGCTTATTTTGATTTTCCCGCTGGTAAACCCGATACGCGGACTCCCCTTTATCCTTAAACACGGCATCGGACTGCTCTAAATCAAACAGGGCGCTGGACGCCATGCCAACCACCAGCCGATTCTCAATATCGTATCCCATCAATTAAAATCCTGTTCGCTAACAACTCTATTTCGCCCTTCAGATTTGGCTCGGTACATCGCCCCATCTGCACGAACCAGCGCCGCATCGGAATCACTATCGGCAGGATCCAACAGCGCCACACCTATGCTAACAGTCAGCTTAACCGGTACGCCATGCGCCGTTATCGGGGACGCTGATAACAGGCTCCTCAAACGCTCCGCATAGGTTTTAGCCCCTATCAAATCAGTACCTGGCAACAGCATCACAAACTCTTCCCCTCCCCAGCGCCCAGCAATATCCGGCTGTCTCTGTGTGGTTTTAATCAACCGGGAAAAGTGGGCTAGCGCCTGGTCGCCAACCGCATGACCATAGTGATCATTGATCGATTTGAACGAATCCAGATCCATCATCAATAATGCGCAGGGCTCGGATGAGGGCAAACGCTTTCGACGCGCCAACTCCTGCTCAATTACACTGGAACAGGCGCGTCGATTTAACAATCCGGTGAGTATATCTGTCGCAGCCAGACGCTTTAATTCATCCTCGGCTTGTCGCCGTCGAGTAATATCCTGGAAAGAAACGACCACCGCATAGGGCTGCACCTCATCCTGATGACAGAGCGGCTCCGTATTCACACTCAGCCAAATCCGTCCTCCCTCCAGCAGATCCAACCCCATTACTATATCCCGAGACGACTCGCCACTAGCCAGCGTCAATACCGATGGGAATTCATCCACGGGAAAGGCCTCACCATTGTCACGGTAGCATTGTACCCCGCTCTGCCCTGGAGGAGATTCAAGTATCCCAGCGAGGGTACTGCCCAGGATATGACTTGCCGCCGGATTAAACATCTTAATTTTGCCCTCTGCATCGCGCAACAATATGCCTTCGGAAAGCGCTGTTACCAACGACCGATAGAGCTCCTCGCTGTTTTGTAACGCTGCACCTGCCTGTACGCGCTCGGTAACATCATGGATAGTCCCGATCCCCCGCAATACATTGCCCTGTGCATCAAACTCAAACTGTGCCCGTTGTTGAACCGTCTTAACCGCGTCATTAACAACTATTCGATGCTCAATATCATAGTTCTCACCCTCCAACGCAGACAACCAGGCGTTATCCAACCGTTCCTGATCATCGGTATGCACAAAACTAAGAAACCGCTGATAATCCAGAGTAGTCCCTGGTTCCAGGCCAAATATTCGACAGGTTTCATCAGACCAGACCAGTTTCCCAGTCGTGAAATCCAACTCCCAACTGCCGACATGCGCCAGACTCTGGGCGCGCTTAAGCATCTGCTCACTCTGCTTCAGCAACTCCCGTGCGCGACGACTGGCAGTAATATTCTCCTTCACCGCCAAGTAATGACTGGGGACACCCACATCGTCCAAGATCACCGTAATGGAGGCTGACTCCCAGATAAGACTTCCATCCTTACAGCGATTGCAAAACTCGCCAAACCAAACCCCTCCCGAGCCAAGCACGCGCCACATTGAAGCGTAGGTGGCTTCTGTCGTCTGACCACTTTTGAACATCCGAGGATTCTGCCCCAGCACCTCCTCGAGCTCATATCCCGTGATTCGCAGCAATGCCGGATTAACATACTCAATCGTGCCCGACAGATCCGTAATCAATACCGACACTGGGCTTTGTTCTATCGCTGCGGATAGCTTCCGGAGCTGGCTTTGATGCGTCTTGCGCAAGCTAATATCACGCACAAAGGCGAGATTAAAACCGCCTTCTGCGTGCTCAAAATAATTAGCAATGACCTCAACACTACGCTGATGCTGGTACTTTGACTGATGGGTAGTTTCAAATCTAAGCCCTCCCTCCTGCTTAAGTCGCGCCCAATGCTCAGGCCAGTCCGCCATATCAAAGTCTGCATTGATATCGCCTATATCTAGCTCCAACATTTCACTCGGGGAGTACTCAAGATCGTCGCAAGCGGCCTGGTTGGCGTAGACGAAACGTCCATGCTGATCAACTAACAACACCCCCGTAGACAGATGATCCAGAGCGAATTGGTTCACCATCAACTGATCATCCTTCTGCCGTATCAGCTCAGCCTTGTCTTCGAGTGAGCGACGTAATTTGTAATCCCTCCCTGTCATCAGGGCTACAAACATCGACACCAAGCAGGCAATAATCAGCCCGCCAAACAGCAAGATCCATGCAGAGACATGTTGATTAGCAATCTGATAGCGACCATCCGCGACGAGCTCTAGAGCCCATCCGCGTCCGGCAAATTCAAATTCGAAACGCTGCTCAAAGAGAGGGTCAAGCAACTGCTGAGATAGCGGCTTAAGAGCGCTAACCTCTTTACCTAGCGGAGCACCATAGGCATAGATCTGAACCCCAGAACCAGGGTCTGTGACATCTAACAGCCGATAGGTTATTCCCGGTTTGATCTGTGAATCAAGCAATAACTCCAGCGCATCGCCTAATTTAAAAACGCCGACAACAAACCCGTCGACCTGATCTGCCAAAAATTCTGAATATGGACGCAAGACTACCGGTAAGCTTAACACCAACCCCACTTTTTCAGCCGCAGCCAAAATCACCACCTTACTTGCAGTCACCTTGCCGGTGCTTCTGCTCTCTACCAAAACCTGGCGGCGCTCAACACTCGAATACAGGTCATAGCCTAGCGCCCGCTGATTAACCGACATGGGTTCAATATAAGCCACAGGAACATATTCATCGCGGGTAGCGGCCAGCGATACCGCACCCTGCGAATCCCGCTCGGTAATCTGATATCCCGTCAACCCATCCTGCTGCATCTGGGATTCAAATAGCTGACGCCTGTCACTAGAAACGAGCGGATTCCAGGATAATGACTGCAACCGGGGCGTTCGAGACAATAAAGATCCGGCATAAATGTTGAAATCTTCACGGGTAACATCATCCGATGCCAGAAAAAAATCCCGCAAACTATGAAGAACGCCTACCTGCTCATCGCGAAGGCTTATTAACCGTTGATACAGGGCACGTCCTTCATGCTCAAACTTAGCGCGAAGTTGCCGCCCCTCCCAGTACTGGTTAAAGCTGCTATAAGCGACCAATGCACCCAACGCCAAAATGATCGACCCAGACATTGCCATACGTCTGGGACGCCATTGGCTCACAACGGGTGACAACCATGCCAACAACACCGGAGTAACAAACAGAACGCCTATCGTATCGCTCACCCACCAGCTAGCCCAAGCAAACAACAACCCTTCTTGGTTTATATATCCAAACAGCCACAACGCGACAATGCCGCTGCTTGCACCCGGCAAAGACGCAACCAATCCCCCCCAAAACAGAAACGAGAGCACATCAGAAAATCTGACCAGAAGATTAGGATATCCGGTGAAGCGCCGTACAAGATAGGCGCCTAGAAACGCCTGAAAAACGACCCCGGTGCTGATCAAAAGTGCTTCGTTCCAATAGGATCCAATCGCGATCTGCAGGATTAGCTTGGCGCAAAAAACACCGACAAGGACACCATAACCATAGAGCAGCACAACCGCCAGGGCCACTCCAGCAGCAGGCCAGACAGGCGCGGGTTGCGCGGGGGAAAACGCCAGCAGCAATCCCAAGGCAGAACTGAGCAGATACGCCAGAAACACCAGACTGTTGGTTTTGAGCAGGAATTTCATTAGTACGCTAAAACGACCTCGGCAATCAAAAAATGCCATCCCAGATTCTCACATCAAGCAAGTACTGGCAATTACTGAGATCTACGGGTGCACCGGGGCCATCGATTCTGCAAGCACTGCGTCATCGAATTAATCACCATGGAATAATTCATGAAAAGAGCGCGCTTAGATCGCAGACTAAGTGGAAACGGAGATGGGACTGGAATCTCAATAGATTCGAGGGGCTATAGTTTTGCAAACAGCAGGCTCAGCTACGGGCCGAACCTGCTGTTACCGGGATAGGTAGAGTTCGCCGATAAGCCGGGTTTTGTCGTGGACAGTCATTCATCTAGGACCTGCGTCACCACAGGCCTCAAGCAACCTACCCGGATCCAGCGTGGGCCACGCCTATTGGATCCCTATTTGGTCTTGCTCCAGGTGGGGTTTACCATGCCGTGGAATGTTGCCACCCACGCGGTGCGCTCTTACCGCACCCTTTCACCCTTACCGGCAACGCTAGCGTTGCTTAGGCGGTCTACTCTCTGCTGCACTTTCCGTAGGCTCACGCCCCCCAGGAATTACCTGGCACCCTGCCCTATGGAGCCCGGACTTTCCTCCCCTACCCAAGGGTAGCGGCGACTGCCTGGCGAACTCTGGGCGCGATGGTACGTGCTTTAGGACTGACGCTCAAGCAATCTCTATGCTTCGGTTGATTTAAGCGCCAGCGCCGCCTGATACAGCTTCTTCTTTTTACTGTTGCAGATCTTGGCTGCCAGCGTTGCGGCCTGTTTCACACTCAACTCTTCAAGCAGCAGGCCGAGCACTCTCGACTCTTCCGCACTCAGCCCCTCGGATGCAGGCTCCGGCTCGGCCCCCTGCACCAGGAGGACAAACTCCCCCTTCTGCTGATTACTATCGGCCCTAACCCAATCGAGCAGCAGCGAAAGCTTATCGCCATGAATGGTCTCAAAGGTTTTGGTTAACTCTCTAGCTATCACCACATAACGCTCCGGCCCGAACACCTCAAGCATCGCCTCCAACGAGTGCATCAGCCGGTGTGGCGACTCATAGAACATCAGGGTGCGATCGTCAGCCACGACCGACTCCAAGCGTTGCCGCCGTGCCAGCGATTTCGCGGGCAAAAAACCTTCAAAGGCAAATCGATTAGTAGCCAAGCCGGAGGCTGACAACGCAGCCACCAAGGCACAGGCACCGGGGACTGGAACAACTCGAAATCCGGCCTCGCGCACCTTGCGTACTAGGTAATAGCCAGGATCGGAGATCAAGGGTGTTCCGGCATCCGATATCAGGGCGATGTTTTCTCCCTCCGATAAACGCTGTACTATCCTATCTGCTTGGGCACGCTCGTTATGGTCATGCAACGCCCACATCGGCGTGGATATATCAAAATGCTGTAACAAACGGCCGCTGTGACGGGTATCCTCTGCTGCAATCAGCTGCACCGATTGCAATATTGCCAGCGCTCGGGCAGAGATATCCCCTAGATTTCCAATCGGTGTAGAGACGATATAAAGGCAGGTAGCTGTCATGGTCTGTCCAACTCTGTCGCCGGTACGTATTCATTCACGCACAAACGAGTCTAATGATAGTGAAGCTGTTGAAAGGCTGGAACGCCGTACTGTTATTAACCTTGTCGCTAGTGATGCTGGGCTGCTCCAGCACACCGTCGACCGATTCCGCCACCCCCGCAACAGAACCACGGGGACGAGAGCTGACCGAAATCGAACAACTACTGCTGCAAGCAGAAACTGCAGCGCCTCTGGCCAGGGCGCAGTATACACTAGAGGCTGCCGAGCAACTCCTGCAACAGCAACAACCTCAGCCTGCAGCAGACCTTCTAAAGCAAATCAATCCGCTGATCCTGTCCGAGCTCCAGCAGCCACAACTCTGGCTTCTCCAGGCGGAAGCCGCTAAGCAACTGCGACAACCGCAACAAAGTCTTGATTGGCTGGCGCGGATCACCGATCCAAACGCTCTTAACCAGAATCAATACCAGCGCTACATTGACTTGCGTACAGGTAATTTTCGCCAGCTAGGCGATAACCAGGCAACGCTGCAAGCCTTAATTGCCGAATCCGAATCGGCCACCCTGGACCGCCAGGCTCAGCTTTCATTAGACATCTGGGCGCTATTAAGCCAGCTAGATGGCGCCCAGCTAACAACCCTGCTGGCGCGCAAAAACAGCTACCAAGAGCAAGGCTGGTTCGAACTGGCCCAACTCAGCCAGAGCACAGAGCACGATATTCTTCAACTGAGCGAGTCCATCAACAACTGGTACAGCCTATGGGGAATGCACCCCGCTGCGAGCAACCTGCCTCTGCAGCTCCGACATCTGCGACAGTTAAGTTCCGGCGCGCCTCGCCACATAGGCGTGCTGCTGCCCCAGTCTGGCAGCCTGCAACGGCACGGCAAGGCGGTTATAGATGGGTTCATGCTTGCCCACTATCAGCAGATGCAGCAGGGCCAGCCCTCACCGCTGATCAGCTTCTTTGATAGCGCAGCCATTACTGATCTGAAGCAGTTTTATCTTGAGGCGGAGCAGCTTGGTATCGAGCTAATTATCGGCCCTCTAGACAAGTCTCAGCTGCAACAACTAACCCGCTTACCCAGACTGCCTATCCCCACGCTGGCATTGAACACGGTCGATAGCAGCACCACCACGCTAAATTTATATCAGTTTGGGCTGCGTAATGAAGATGAGGCAATCCAAAGCGCAGACCGTGCCTGGGCTGATGGCCATCGCGTTGCGCTCAGCCTGACCCCCGCAACAACCTGGGGCGATACGATTCGCGATAGCTTCAATCAGCGCTGGATTTCGCTGGGCGGGGTTATGGCGGCCAGCGAGCGCTTTACCGGAGAAAAAGATTTTTCTGAAAAAATAAGCCGGTTACTGGCGGTAGAGGAGAGTGAAAACCGGGCTAGAACACTGACTCAAACCCTAAATCAAAAGCTCGAATTCGACTCCCGTCGGCGTCAGGATATCGATCTACTGTTTCTCTCTGCGCTCTACCAGGATGCGCGGCAAATAAAACCGATGATGGCATTCCACTACGCGGCTAACCTACCCGTATACGCCACCTCGCACCTGTTTGACGGCAATATAGATCCGGCGGCGTACCTGGATTTAAACAGAGTTCAGTTTAATGCAATGCCCTGGGTCGTTGAGTCCGAGAACCCTCTTAGAGCGGCGCTTTCAGAATACCGAGATGATAGCCGGAGTCGTTTTGGTCGACTCTATGCGCTAGGCGCTGATAGTTACCAGCTATCCCGCTATCTACCGCAGCTGCAGGCGATTCCAAACGCCTACCTGCAAGGCCAGAGCGGCAAGCTTTCAATTGACTATCTAGGCCATGTCAGTCGCAGACAATCGTGGATGCGGATCAGCAACGGCGCCCTACTTTCCATGGAACCCTGACCACATCCCTAATGAGCAGACAAAAAGGCGATCAGATCGAACTACAGGTTGAGTTGTATTTACTGCAACAGGGGCTACACCCCATACAACGCAACTTCAGTGCCGCCTGCGGTGAAATAGATCTAATCATGCAGCACAACAAAACTCTGGTCTTCATTGAAGTACGCTACCGGCGTACCGCCCTATATGGGAGCGCAGCTGAAAGCGTCAATTTTCGTAAGCAGCAACGCCTCTGCAAAACTGCAGCGCTGTTCCTACAACAGAACCCCCGTTACCAGAGCACCCCTTGCCGATTTGATGTTGCTGCCTGCCACCCTGATAATAGCGCTGGAACTCTCGACATCGAGTGGCTACAGAGCGCATTCGATGCTTATTAATTGACCTTTAACGGCCCTCTATGGAACTGCAACAACGTATTATTGATCACTTCCATCAAAGCCTCGATCTCAAAGCGCATGTGATCGAATCATTCGCGCCGCATATCGCCCAAGCGGGAGAGCAGTTATTTCTCTGCCTGGCTAACGATAACAAAATCCTCACCTGCGGCAACGGCGGCTCGGCAGCGCTGGCGATGCATTTTAGCGCCCTAATGCTCAATCGATATCAGCACGAGCGCCCAGGACTACCTGCGATAGCACTGAGCGCCGACAGCGCAGTGTTAAGTGCCATTGCCGAAGACACCCATTTTAGCGATGTCTATTCCAAACAGGTCCGCGCCTTAGGCCAGCCAGGCGACATCCTGCTAACACTCAGCCCCAATGATCGCCCTGCCAGCCTGATTCAAGCTATTCAGGCTGCACATGAACGCGGCATGACAGTGATAGCGCTTAGCGGTGGAGAGAGTGGCGATATTGCGGCACTTTTAACCCAAGAAGAGGTCGAAATACGCGTTCCATCCTCGTCAACTGCGCTAGTGCACGAGGCACATCTGCTGATCATTCACGCCCTCTGTGACCTGATCGAACATCAACTTTTCGGTGGACACCCCTAACCATGAAACCTAATAACCCGTCACTTGCGATTTTTTTCGGTCTACTCCTGAGTCTAGGCGGCTGCGCCAACCTAATAGACGCCACGCATAACCAACCGCTTGCCGAAGATACCAGCAAGCGCACTACCGGCAGCCTGATCGATGATGAATTAATTGAGATAAAAGCGCTGGTCAATATCGGCAAAGCATCCGAGGAGCTGCAACAGTCTCACATCTCCGTAACCAGCTATAACGGTATTGTTTTATTATCGGGACAGGTGCCCTCTGCCGAGGCGCGCCAACGAGCCGAAGCGGTCACCAACGAGATTCGCAAGGTCCGTAAGATTCATAACGAGCTAACGGTTGCTGGACCGACCTCCGCTATCGTCCGCACCAATGACAGTTGGCTGACCACCAAGATCAAAAGCAAAATGATCGCAGACCCGCTGCTGCTGTCGAGGGATATTAAGGTGGTCACTGAAAACGGCGCAGTGTATTTGATGGGCCTTGTAAACGAAGCACAAGCCAAGCAAGCAGTGGACATTACCCGTAATACATCAGGGGTACAAAAAGTGGTTAAAATGTTTGAATATATTCACTAAGCAAACGGACGCCCCTAACAGACTCTAGTATCTCAAGCTCTTAAAGCTCAAACTTTAGATCACAACGACTCAAAACTAAAAAAGCCCCGATGGTGAACACCATCAGGGCTTTTTTTATATCGCGACAGATCGCGATTAATGCATATGCTGACCACCATTGATCGACAGATTAGAACCGGTGATATACCCGCCCTCTTCCGCCGCAAGGAAAGCCACTGCACGACCGATCTCGGATGGCTGACCCATACGCCCGACCGGAATCCCAGAAACAATCTTGTCTTGAATCCCCTGATCAATTTTGGCAACCATCGGTGTCAATATATAGCCTGGAGAGATGGTGTTAACGGTAACACCATTTCGTGCACCTTCCTGAGCCAAGGCCTTAGTAAAACCATGAAGACCCGCTTTAGCCGCCGAGTAGTTCGCCTGACCCATCTGCCCCTTCTCACCATTAACTGATGAGATATTGATGACACGGCCCCACTTCTGCTCCAGCATCGCTTCAATTACCGGACGGGTCATATTGAAGGCGCTATCTAGATTGGTGCTCATAACTGCGTGCCACTGATCCCAGCCCATTTTCTTGAAGAAACCATCACGGGTGATACCGGCATTATTAACCAGTACATCAATGTTTGAACCTGTCGCTTCTTTAACCGCTGCAACAGCCTGCTGGCAAGATTCCAAGCTAGTGACATCCACGTGCTGAATTAAAAAGTCATAGCCCGCTGCTTTTTGATCTGCCTGCCATGCGATTGCTTTTTCTTCGTTGCTATAACCAGCAACCACTTTCATGCCCTGATCTGCTAGAGCTTCACAGATTGCCGAGCCGATACCGCCTGTACCACCTGTAACCAATGCGATTCGTTGAGTCATATATACCTCTCCTATGTACTGATTATGTCCATAACCAACAAGGGTGACCCTTCACCCTGATGGGATACAACAATTCAGCTGTATATTCTTATTATGTCAACCAGCGGCATTACTATAAGCAAACAATGCACAGGTTGCCACTTAGTCTTTAATCTGATGTGGCGAACCCCGCACAATTCCTCCATAAGCCACGCGCACCAATACAGAGCGAAAATATAGGAGGCCGCACCACAAGGACGCACAAACAAGACATGTCGACCTATAAAAAACCCTATCTGACTGATAACAAAGAAGTTATAAAATGGCACAATCTGTGCATTATTTTTTACCCCGCACAACAATGTGCACAAACCTATT